>JAAUYE010015567.1_pt1 | contig 161861 bp, 186 predicted proteins | sample 7278081 | NCBI WGS metagenome assembly JAAUYE01 (sample SAMN14350131, study PRJNA611818) | marine sediment metagenome | isolation source: surface marine sediment (0.6m) | place: French Polynesia: Moorea | collected 2018-08
ACGTCCCAAGGGTTGGGCTGTTCGCCCATGAAAGCGGTACGCGAGCTGGGTTCAGAACGTCGTGAGACAGTTCGGTCCATATCCGGTGTAGGCGTTAGAGTATTGAAAGGATTTCTCTTTAGTACGAGAGGACCGAGAGAAACATACCTCTGGTGTACCAGTTATTGTGCCAACAGTAAACGCTGGGTAGCCAAGTATGGATTGGATAACCGCTGAAAGCATCTAAGTGGGAAGCCTACCTTAAGATGAATACTCTTTATAGATCACGGTAAGACTAACCGTTTGATAGGCGTTAAGTGCAAGTGTAGTAATACATTCAGCTGAGACGTACTAATAGATCGAAAGTTTAATTCTAAAGTACTAATACTTGATATTGTACTAATTTACAATTTACGTCTTGATTTTTATAGCGCAGTGGACCCACTCCAAACCATTCCGAACTTGGCTGTTAAACTCTGTAGCGACGATGATACTTGAGAGGACACTCTCTGGGAAAGTAGTTCAATATCAGGACAATATGATATTACCCTAAAAAGCAAAATCTTAATAACATTGCCTAAGCAACTTGGGTTTTACCAGAGTATCCCCAAGCTCGCATCTTTTTTATTTCTCTACTATACGTTTTCGAAATTGGTATAGTATTTTTAATCGAAGTAATAATATCCTCGCTTGTAAATTCCCTGTTTCTGTGAAAGCCAATGTACATGGCATTTATTATTGTTTGTTCAATTTCTGCACCAGAAAATCCGTTACTTATTTTAGAAAAATAATATATATTGTATTGATTCCATGTTATCGGTCTTATTCGTTTTATATGTAATTTAAATATATTTATCCTATCCCTAAAATTAGGTAAGTCGACAAAAAAGATCTCGTCAAATCTTCCCTTTCTTAACATCTCTATTGGTAAATTATCTATTTTATTTGCTGTTGCAATTATAAAAATTTCATCTGTTTTATCTGATAGCCAACTAAGTAATATACTATTAACTCTTCTTGTCGTACCACTGTCATTATTGCTATCGTTTTTTGTAAAGATTTTTTCTATCTCATCTATCCATAGTATACATGGAGACATAGCATGACTGATTTCAATAACTTTTTCTATTCTGTTTTCTGATTCTCCTAGTGTACTAGCAAAGAGTTTTCCTGTGTCTAGCTTTAATAGTGGTAAGTTCCATTCTTGTGATACACTATATGCACTTAAAGATTTACCGGTACCTTGTATGCCTACTAATAATATTCCTTTTGGTGTTTTAATACCGTATGCACTTGCATGATAAGATGGTGCAATTTTTCTCAATTGAAGCCATTTTTTTAGGTTATTTAAACCTCCTAAGCTTACATCTTTGTTTCTATTGGTATAAAATTTTAATCCATGTATATCATCGAAATGATTGCTTTTGTCTTTAAATATTTGCTGTATTAATTCAGAAACACTTAAATTATGTTCTAGTTTTTGAAATAGTGATGTTCTTACTTGTTTAATTGAAAAGCCTTTATATGCTTTACATACTAAATTAAGGTGCTGATTTATATTAATGTCCGTACAATCAAAAAAGTTTTCTACTTCTTTTCTAATTTCTTGTTCGTTTGGTAGTGGTAGTCTTGTGTAATATACATAATTTTTTAGGTTCTCTGGTATATTTGTATTTGTACCACTTATGAAAATATACTTTTTATTTTTTTTCAACCATCTATAAATATTCTTTAGTTTTCTATTTATTGCTGCGTCTTCTAGAAAAATGGAAAAGTCTTTTAGAAAAAATATTCTTGTATCTATTGTGTGGTATGTTTCTATAAAATTAAGTGCTTCTAATGGGTTTTGTTTACAGGATGAGAAAGAATCGGGGGTGTTTCTGTAGCCATCAATAAAGTCCCAGCTATAAAGTTGATTCTTAAATATTTGATAGTTGATATTAGTAAGAAAGTTCTCTAGTCTTTCTTCCTCATTTGTTTGAATGTATACTAAGTAATTACCAGATTGAGTAATATGTATGATTTTTTTCTCAAATGTCATTATGTTCAATAAATTATTTTGTGAATTTTAGATTCTCTATCTTTTCAGATAGAGAAAGATTTACTTAAATTCTTGTTAATTGATTTCTTTTTTTCTTTCTTCTCAGACTAATTACCATCTTTCCTGTACTTGTTTTCATGCGACTTAAGAATCCGTTCTTACGCTTTTTTTTAAGTTTACTAGATGTTTTCATGTTTTTCGATTTTTTTTTGTGAAATTGATTTCAATGTATTATATATTGATTTTAGTATATTTGTATAATAATTTTATTCTTGTATTAAATGATGAGTGATTATAATATTTTGTTTTATTTATATCTAGGTATCGTATCCCTATTACTTTTTATTTTTGCGATGTTTGTTTCTTTGCAGTTAAGGTTTCTCACTTTTTATTTGCTAGCTTTTTTTAAAATACTAAACGTCAGTAAATCAAGTTTTGTTTTTTCATTTAAGGATTATCAAAAATTTTATCACTTTTATTTAACTACTGCCGATTATTTTTTATCTATTTCTTTGTCTGAGCTTTATTTAGAAGATGTTTCGGATCTTGATTCTAAAAAAAATATTTATGTATTACTTGCTTTAGCTTACCGAGAGTTATCTTTTATTGAAATTGCTAAATACTATTATTTGAAAGCATTATCGTTAGATCCTAATAATGTACAATTAAGTGAATCTTTAAGACAGATGTATAGTCAGTTAGGTTATCGAAAAGATGACAGAAGTTTGTATCGCAATAGTATCAAGTAGTTTAGTATTTTCTATTCGGTGTAAGTTTTTTAATTAGTTGAAGAGAGTCATCTATCGGGATAGCAGGATTTGAACCTGCGGCATCCTGCTCCCAAAGCAGGCGCGCTACCAAGCTGCGCTATATCCCGTTTATTTATTTATATAAGCTAAATTATATATAAGAATATTTTATTTGTCTAGTTTTATTTCTTTATTTAATTTAAAGTTTTTTTAATCATATTGGATACCAAAACATTCCTTTTACTCCATCCGGATCTATAATGAAGCCAATATGTTTATAAAATTTTAGTACTTCTGGATCTGCAAAAAGTGTTATAGTGCTAATATCGTAATTTCTTAGTTCTTTAATTATTTGATTCATTAATAGCGTACCCAAACCGTTTCCTTGAAAATCTGGATGTATGACTACGTCCCATATGGTTGCATTAAATGAGCCGTCTGATGTAACTCTTGCAAAACCAATTAGACGCTTACTATTATTTGTAATATGAAAAATTGAAATAGCTAGAAAGCTATTTTCAAGCGCAAACTTGACTTTTTTTAATGGTCTTCTTACCCATCCTACTGAATCACAAAGTTTTTCAAGTTCTTCTAAATTAACTCTTTTAGAAGTGCTTAAGTATATATTTTCTGTTTCTTTGCTCTTTATAAATAAATGCTCTTTGAGATCCAATTCTTTTATATTTGATTGTTGAGTTTCTTTAGAGCTAAAAAAAAATTTCCAAAATGTCATTCTTCTTCTGCAATGTCTATTTGATATTCTATGTTCAAAAAATGTAACTTTTCTTACAGATTTCATTTTTATATATTATGATCTTATAATATAGTTTATTTTTTATTTTTTATAAAATGTAACTTTTTGTTATCTAATATATTAGTACAATCTAAGGAATAAATAGTGAAAAAAACATTAAGTATTTTATTAGTCATTTTTTGTTTGTTATTAGACTCTAATCCATCTCAAGCAGATGTAGCTGGTTTAGTTCCTTGTAAAGAATCTGCAGCTTTTAATAAGAGATTGAAAAATTCTATTAAAAGATTAGAAGTTAGATTAGCTAAGTATGAGCCTGGTACACCACCCGCACTTGCAATCAATAATCAGATTCAAAAAACGCAAAATAGATTTGAAAGTTACAGTAAAGCAGGTATTTTATGTGGAAGTGAAGGGTTACCGCATCTAATTGCAGACGGTAGATGGGATCATGCAGGTGATTTTATGCTTCCGGGTTTGTTATTTATTTATATTACAGGATGGATAGGATGGGTTGGTAGAGGTTATTTGCAAGCTGTTTCTAGATTAAATAAACCGATGGAAAAAGAAATTATTATTGATGTTCCTTTAGCATTAAAATTTTCTCTTTCTGGTTTTACTTGGCCGCTAGCAGCTTTGCAGGAGTTTAATAGTGGTAAGTTATTAGCTTCTAATGATGATATTACTATTTCACCTCGTTAATTTGTATTCTTTATAATTTGTATTTTTTTAAGGAAGTAATTATGGAAAATAACTTTATGAAATATTTATCCACTGCACCAGTAATTTTAACAATTTGGATAACATTTACAGCTGGTTTTATAATAGAAGTTAATCGTTTTTTCCCTGATATTTTATCTTTTTCATTTTAGTTATTAGATTATTTAAGTTCTAGTTGTGAACTTTAGTATATTAGCGTTTTTTATTAGTTTATGTACTCATATTTTTGCTAATATGTTTTGTATAGTCTAAAAAATTAAAAATTATATATATTGCTATGAGTATAGTCACTAAAATTATCACTGATGCTGATAATGAACTAAGATACCCAAGTATAGGTGAGCTTAATACACTTCAGTCTTATTTTAAGAGTGTAGGTGAACGTATAGTTATTGTAGTTATATTAAGAGATAAGCAGCAAGAGATAATTAAGCTAGCTAGTAAAGCAATTTTCCAGATACATCCAGAGTATATTGCACCAGGAGGTAATGCTGAAGGTGCTCGTAAGCGTTCTTTATGTCTTCGTGACTATGGTTGGTACCTAAGATTAATTACTTACGGTGTTCTTGCTGGTGAAAAAGAATCTATCGAGCAATTGGGTATTATTGGTGTTAAAGAGATGTATAATTCCCTTGGTGTTCCTGTAATTGGTATGATAGATGCTATTGATTGTCTGAAAAAAGCTTCTCTAGAGTTTTTGTCTTCTGAACAAGCTAATATAGTTATTCCCTATTTTGATTTTATTGTGCAGGGAATGTCTAATTAGTTTATTGAATTATTGCTCAATTTTATGATATAATTGTTTCAAGCCCGAAATTTTATAAATAGGAAGTGAATTTTGTCAGGACTGAAAAGTAGCAGCAATTAACTGACCATATTTAGATATTATTTCGGGTTTTATATTTTATCTTGTATATAAAATTTCATTTAATATAGAATTATATAAGAATATGTACCTCAGGTATTAAAATTCAAGTCTATTATTAAATTTATATGAAAAAAAATATGTTGCAAGGAGCAAAAATAATCTCTACAGGCTCTTCTATTCCATGTTCTCAGGTTAGTAATGAGCAAATTAGTTCAATTGTTGAAACATCTGATGAATGGATTTTTACCCGTACAGGTATTAAAGAGAGAAGACTGCTAACGCAGTATGGACAATCCATTGTTGACCTTGCTTCAGAGGCTTCTATAAAAGCTATAGAGCAGGTTGCAATAGATCCTAAGAAAATAGATTTACTTATTCTAGCTACTTCAAGTCCTAATGATTTATTCGGCAGTGCAAGTAAAGTTCAGTATGCGATAGGTGCGATAAATGCGTTAGCTTTCGATTTGACAGCAGCTTGTTCTGGTTTTGTTGTTGGTCTTGTCACAGCCTTTCAATTTATACGTAATGGATCATATAAAAATATATTAGTGATTGGTGCCGATGTGTTATCAAAATGGGTTGATTGGTCTGATCGTAGTACATGCATTTTGTTTGGGGATGCTGCTGGTGCTGTGATTTTGCAGTCATGCGATTCTAGTTTTAATTCTATATTAAACTTCCATTTGAAAACAGATGGAAGATATGCTAATTATCTTTCAATTGCCTACAAAGAAAACTTTGACCCTCATCCTGTTTTAAACTTGTACCAAGGATCTTTTCAATATATCTCTATGAATGGTAAAGAAGTGTATAAATTTGCAGTTTCACAAGTTCCCTTAAGTATTTTAGCTTGTCTTGAAGAAATAAATCTGTCGGTCCGAGATATTGATTGGTTGTTATTACATCAAGCTAATGAACGTATTTTGATGGCAGTTGCAGATAAGTTATCGATTAGTAGTGATAAAATTATATCTAATTTAGATAAGTATGGTAATACTTCTGCAGCTTCTATTCCTTTAGCTCTACATGAGACTGTTCAGATTAATAAAATTGCTTCTGATGATATTGTTGTGATTGCTGGTTTTGGAGCTGGTTTGACTTGGGGTAGTATTGTATTACGTTGGTAGTTTCATCATCTTGTATTTTTTTTAACAATTGACTTTATATTTATTACAATATAATTATATTTACTGAATTTTAGTTTTTTATCATAAAAAGGATCATTAAATGACTTCATCTTTATCTAGTTTTTTAAATAGTCTCGTGTTAGGTACTGTTATTGTAGTTATACCAATTAGTTTAGCTTTGCTTTTTGTGAGCCAGAAAGATAAAACTTTACGTGGTTAGTAACTATTTATCTGTTAGTAGTTAGTCTGTATAATTCAAGAAGATAATCATACTTGGTATGTTCTTGAATTTATTTGTATTAACCTTTATATAATGTCTGAATTTTATTATGTCTTTATCAAATTGGTTAGCCAAAAAAAGAAACTTGCTCAGCGATATTAATGTAAATGATGTGAGCTCTTCTCTAAGAAAAAATCTGTGGACAAAATGTAGTCAATGTGATCATTTGATGTATTATAAGGTTCTCGAGTTGAATTATAAGGTTTGTCCCAAGTGTGGATATCATTTTCCTGCATTTAGTGATGAAAGAATAAATTATTTTTTTGATAATCATAGTTGGGTTTCATTAGATGAAAACTTATCTTCTACGGATCCTTTAGGTTTTTCTGATAGAAAATTGTATAGTGAGAGACTATTGGATACTAAAATAAAAACAGGTTTATCTGATGCGGTGCAAACTGGTTTAGGATCTATTGATGGTATGAAAGTAGCATGTGGTATCATGGATTTTAGATTTATGGGAGGTAGTATGGGATCAGTCGTAGGTGAAAAACTTACTAGATTGGTAGAGTATGCAACATTATCGAGATTACCATTGATCATTTCATGTGCTTCAGGTGGGGCTAGAATGCAAGAAGGAATGTTAAGTTTAATGCAGATGGCTAAAGTATCGTCAGCTTTAAATAAGCATCATTCATCTAGTTTACCATATTTTACCATATTAACTTCACCTACAACTGGAGGTGTTACTGCTAGTTTTGCTATGTTAGGTGATATAATTTTGGCCGAACCTGGTGCGGTAATAGCATTTGCTGGTAGGAGAGTCATTGAACAGACAATTAAGGAGCAGTTACCTGATAAGTTTCAGACTTCCGAATATTTATTCGAACATGGATTTATAGATATGATTGTTCCTAGAAACAACTTGCGTAATCAGCTCAAGACATTACTTTTATTATATTTTAATTCTCTTTATTAATTTTAAGACATATTTTTTATTCTATATTGTAATATATATATCATATATCAGTATTAAAAAATTTTTCATTGATTGATTTGATATTATCAATTAAATTTTTGTATTGTTAGATTTTAAAAATGTAAGTACTTTTATTTTTTGTATTAAGTGAGTTTACTATGATGAGAAAAAACACTATTTCAGTATTGTTGATAAATCTATTATTTTTATTTAGCTTAAGCGTTTCCTCAGCACAATCCGTAGAATTAGATGAAGCAACTAGAACTGTTGTTTTTGATAGCTCTAGTAAGACTATTACACTAACACCTGAGCAAGTGAAAAGAGGTAAGCGTTTATTTAATAATTCTTGTGCTCAATGTCATAATGGAGGGATCACAAAGACTAATCCTAATATAGGTTTAGAGCTTGAATCTTTAAGTTTAGCAACTCCGGCTCGTGATAATGTTACAAATCTAATCGATTATATGAAAGATCCTACGAGTTACGATGGCCAAAATTCTATAGCTGAATTGCATCCTAGTATCAAAAGTGCTGAAATATTTCCAAAAATGAGAAATCTTACTGATGAAGATCTTTTATCTATGGCTGGATATATACTACTACAACCGCGTGTAGCACAAGAAAAATGGGGAGGAGGTAAAATCTATTATTAGTTTTTTTTTATTTAATCTAATAATATAGATTAAAAAAAGATATAATTTAAGTGTACTAGAGTTTCAGAAGAAACTTATTTATTGACTATTGACAGAAATTAACAAGGTATTTTTAATGAAATTTTTCTTTTCTTTGCTTCTAAGTTTTTTTATTGCGTTATCAGTTTTTACTAATTCGGTTTTTTCAGAAGAGTTATCAGTAGATTTAGATGCGGGTGAACAGCTCTTTTCTCAGAGATGTGTTAGTTGTCATGCTGGTGGTAATAATCTAGTAAATCCTCAGAAAACCTTAAGCTTAGCTGATTTAAAAAATAATGGTAGGGACAATTTAGGAGCTATTATTAAGCAAGTAACTAATGGTGGAAATGGTATGCCTGTTTTCTCGGAAATTTTATCTGAGGATGAGATTTCAAATGTTGCTAATTATGTCTTTAATCAAGCGGTGAATGATAGTTGGTAATATTGGTTATCTGATACGAGTGAAATCTGATTAATCAGTTTTGCTCGTTCTTTCTTCATTGTTTATTAACTTTTTTATTATAAAATGTGATTGTTATGTTGAATACGCCGTATCCATCAGTCCTATCTTTACAAGATGGAACTTCTTATAAAGGTTGGTCTTTATTTAAACTGCCGATTTGTACTGGTGAAATAGTTTTTAATACTGGTATGACGGGTTACCAGGAAATTTTATCTGATCCTAGTTATACTGATCAAATGGTTGTTTTTACTTACCCTGAAATAGGTAACACGGGCTTAAATAAAGAAGATAATGAGTCTAACTTTATTTTTGTTAAAGCTTTGATTGTAAAAAATATTGCCTCTTTATCTAGTAATTGGCGATCTACTGTTTCTTTAAGAGATTATATATTAGAAAAAAAGATACCCCATATTTTTGGTCTTGATACAAGGTCCTTGACACGTAAATTGAGAATATCTGGTGTTATGCCTGCTTTTTTATCTAGTACTGTGAATAATAATATCGGTTTTCAGAATTTAAGTTCTCAAGATCTAATAAGAAAAGTCACTGTACGTAAACAATATTATGTTTCAGATCATTTTTTTTATAAAAATAAAACAAAAGACTTTTTTTACAGCAATTTTCAAAATTCTTTAAATTCAAAAGTTTGTTATAGTGTTGTTATTATAGACTTTGGCTTAAAATTTAATATTCTAAGATATTTGTTGCTACTTGGTTGTAAAGTTATTATTGTTCCTGCAACAGTTGATTATAGTTCAATTGTTTCCTTAAATCCTGATGGTATTTTGCTTTCTAATGGCCCAGGTAATCCTCAAGTAGCTGATTATGCTATAAATACTGTGAAAAAATTAGTTTATTATTCTAATGTTCCTATATTTGGCATTTGTATGGGACATCAAATATTAAGTTTAGCTTGTGGATTAAAGACTTTTAAATTAAAATTTGGTCATAGAGGATTAAATCATCCCTCTGGATACAACAGTTATTCAGAAATTACCAGTCAAAACCATGGTTTTGCTGTCAGTTCTGATATAGTAGATAGATATAGTTCACGAGAATCTTTGCTTATTAGACATACTAATTTGAATGATGAAACTATAGCTTCTACTTTTAATCAAGAATCATCTATCTTTTCTGTTCAGTATCATCCAGAGGCTAGTCCTGGTCCTCATGATGCAGATTACTTATTCAAAGTATTTGTTGATTTAATAAGTTTAAATTGTAGCAATAGTTAACTTCTCAGTTTACTTGATAGTTTAGTGGTTACCAGTCAATTTTTTTGAATAGATACGAAAGTGTTTGTGTTCCTCGAAGCTGATTAAATAGAGGTAAATGGCCTTCAGGAGCATCTATAGTCCATATGAATTCCTGTGGATATCTTTTCATTGCTCCTGTTGTAATCTCTAACCACTTAATTCTTTCCCATAACTTATCCCACTTGCTATTATATTTTATCCAAATATTTTTTTGCACAGAAAAACCAAATTTACCTTTTGAATACGTTTTCCAGAGTAGGTCTATAACAAATAATTCACTGGCAGGAATAAAGTTGATATCTGTGAAATATAACCATTCCCTTCTTTTTTGTGTTTGTTTTTCTACTAATTCACATAAATATTTTTGTGTTAATTTATCTGCTTCCTGAAAATTTTTTTTTATTAAAAGTTCTTGCAAAGGTTGATAGTTTACTTCTACGTATTTTTCTAGATTTATTACACCTTGTGGTAGATGAGTTTTTAATTTACTAATAAATTCTTTGTTGTTTGTTTCTATTATTTTTTGATAAATAAGCCCATCTACAATATTCATCTGATCATTTAAGTGTTTATACCTACTAATTATATTGGAGATTATTGCTTCCCTACCAGTCTCTTCTCTTATAATTTTGTCTATCTTTTTCTCTGTGTTGAGAGATATGATGTTGTTATTATTAGAAAATATAAAGTTAATTTCTTTATTCATACATTCTATCTGATCTTGTATTTTATTCATAGACTATTTTACATAGGTCTTTGTAGTTTTATTGTGTATCTTATGTATAATTATATATTGTTTTGATTTATTTACTTAGGTAAAAAACTATAATTTTGATTATTATCAATACTATATTACTTAATAGGTTTAATGATGAGTATAAAAAATATTTTGCTAGTTGAATTAAGAGCCTTTCTATTTTTGGGATAACTAAATCTTTTGCTTCTAGCCAAACTAAAAAAGCTACCTTGATTTGATTAAGTTTTGTAATTTTTTTTATATCTGATATATGAATATACTTTGTGATAATACCTTGAGAGCTTAGGAGCCATATTTGTTGACGTTCACTATAAAAGCATTTTACTTCGTATATATATGATTGTAAAAAGTTTTGCCATTTGATATTATTTAGAAATAAAACAATTGATCTATTTGATGAATATAGTTTGTTGCATATATTTTGGTTCTTTAGAAAAGTATTGATATTCGATGAATAACTAAGGTTCATCAGAATATCCTCGACAATACTATTTGCTATCTCTATAATGAAATTTTCTAATAAAATTTTTACGTGATTATATGGTGTATATAGAGGTGGGAATATAAAAATATCTTTTTTGATTGATGATGATCCAAATATGAGATATATTAATAAGTGCTCTATTAAGTCTTTGTGATTTTTATTAAATTTCTTTGTTGTATTTTTTTCTACTAATTTATTTTTGATTTCGTCTGAAAATTTTATTGATACTTTTTGAATAAAGACATCTCTAATTTTACTATTTATTTTCTGAATTTTGTTGAGACTTAAGTTCAATTCTATTAGATCTAGTATTAGTTTTTTTAAATCATGAATAATATATTTAAATAATGTATTACGACTAGTAGTGCTTAAAATATCTATATATAAATATTGATTACTCCTATTTTGCTTGACCAGGATAAATTTTTTTTCTGTTTCTATAAATAAATCTACTATACTATTGTTTAAATATATGCTTGGTTTTGTTGGCCAGTATTTTACCATTTCTTTATGTAAAATTGATTTTTGTGTAATTCTAAATCTTAGTGAAAAAATTTGATAATTACTTTTTCATCTTCTTATTTTATATTACAATGATTTATAGATTTTATTTAATATACTATTAGAGTAATTCTACTATAAACAAATGTACAACTATTATTTTGCAGTAGCGAGTCAAAGTTTTTTTCTTGATCAAGAACCTATAGAAGAAATATTACGTGAAAGAACCAACTATTATAAAAATTTTAATAAAGAAATTGATTTTTGGTTTATATTAAATCCTACTTTTTTTGATAAATTTAATATATCATCTAATGTAAATAGTAATAGTCTTAATAAATCAATTGCTGCTATAGTTTCTTTAGATAAACAATTTATACAATGGCTAAAATTAAGGGTAGTTTTTGTATATACTGGTAGTTTTGAGTCTAATCTACTTTTTATTCCTGAAAAAACTTAAGTTATATATATCCTTAGTCTGCTTTTAATTTTGATGTTGTGTGACAAAAAGTGTTAAAATTTCTCTACTGAAAGTTTCAGCAGCTTTAGATTTATATCTAGTTGGATGAATAATTATAGATAGCATTCTCTTGATAGTTACATCTTTAATTTTAGCCCAGTGTATTATGCCAAGTTCTAACTCTTTTGCTATAGCTGAAACTGATACAAATGCTGCTCCAAGCCCGGATTGAACAGCATTTTTAATCGCTTCAACTGAATTAAGTTCCATTTCTATTTTAAACCTGCTGCTATCAATATCATGTTGATACAAAATTTTATCAATCACTTTTCTAATAGTTGATTGTGTGTCTAAAGCTATAAATCTAAGTCTATACAAATCTTCTTTTTGTATATTAGATACTTGAGAAAAAGTATGTGATGTTGGTAATATTAGTGCTAATTCGTCTTCTGCATATGCTGTAATTTGCAGAACATCCTTTAATTCATCTGGTACTTCTCCACCTATAACAGCTAAATCTACTTGACCATTTGCTACACTCCAGGATATTAATCTTGTTGAATGTACCTGAAGTTGTACATTAACTTGCGGATATCTTTGTCTAAATAAACCTATTAGTCGTGGCATTAGATATGTACCCGTTGTTTGACTAGCTCCTATAATTAATGATCCTCCTTGAAGATTTTGTATATCTTCTAATGCCCTACAAGTTTCTTCGCATAATGCTAAAATTCTACCACCATATCTAAGTAACATACTACCCGCTTCTGTTAAAGTTGCTTTTTTACTTGTTCTCTCGAATAAAGGGACATTTAATTGTTTTTCTAGGTTTTGTATTTGTAAACTGATAGCTGGTTGTGAAACATATAGACTATCTGCAGCTTTTTTGAAGCTTCCTTCTTTTATAATTGCTTTCAATATTCTAAGTTGATCTAGTGTGAATGGTAAATCCTTCATTAAATTTGTTGTTTTAATAATTTTTTACTTATAATACAATATTTATTTTTTGGTATATTGATTATGATTTAAGTATAGTATTTATAATATATACAGATATATTTTTTGTACTAAATCAATTTACTCAAAACTTAAGGAATTTTATTGTATGGACATTAGACTATTAATTGTATTTGCTCCGTTAATAGCAGCAGGCTCATGGGCTTTATATAATATTGGTAGAGTTGCAATTCAGCAATTTCGCAGTATGTAGTATAATATTTTTATAAACTATAGTCATTAAAGATAGAAAGTTTTTTAGAAGCTTTTCTACTTTTTAATTTTTTTATTATTTTTTTCTATTTACATATGGCTGTTCCTAAAAAAAGAACTTCTAGATCTAAGTCAAAGTCCCGTAAATCGGTATGGATGAATAAAGCTATTTCTAATAGTCGCAAATCGTTTTCATTAGCTAAGTCATTAATTAGTGGTAGATCAACTAGTTTTATTTACTCTAAATCTTTAGATGAGTATGGTGATTTTTAAAAATTTATTCTCATCCTATTTAGTTAATAGTATTTTATGAGTTTAGTTGAATTATGCTGTTTTATTTAGATTTTCATGCTTATATTTTTAGAAAAAAAAATTCAAGCTTATTAATTAAAGTGCCCCTATTCAAAGATACATGGTTACTCAACTGTACTGAAGGGGTACAGTTTAATTTTCTAAATCAGGGCTTAAAAATTAATAATCTATCTAAAATTATTATTCCTGATTTACATGTTCTTAGTTTGTCTGGTTTAATGGGTTTGCTCTCTACTTTAAATTTAACAGGAAGAAATAAGCCATTAGATATCTACGCCCCAGCTGGTCTTAAGAATTATCTAAATTTTTGTAAAAGATATTCTCGTACTAACTTTAGTTATGCTATCTATGTATATATTTTGAGTAATGGTATGACTATAGATCAACGTAGCTATCGTTTTTATGCTTTAAAGTATAATAAATTTTACGAATTTTTGATTGTTCGGTCTGAAATATATAGTACTTTTGATCTAAAAAAAGCTCAAAGTAATAACTTAAGGCCTGGACCAATGTATGGTAAACTGAAAAAGGGTTTTACTTTTTTAACTCCTGATGGTTTTATAATTGATGGGTATTATTTAACTGCTTGTAATAAACTTGGGCCCCAAATTTCCTGTTTATATTCTTACTTTTACAGGAAAAACTTTTTTAAAGTTCTTGGAGATAATTACTTTACATTATTTTTCTAATTTGTCTATAATATTTTAAATTTTAATTCTTTATTATTATATATTTTTAAAAAACATAATTTACTAAAATTGTATATATGACTTACGCAGTAGTTGATGTTGGTGGCTCTCAGATGATTGTTGAACCAGGTAAATTTTATGACTTAAACTATATTCCTGCTCAACCTGGAGATACGATTAATCTTAATAGAGTTTTATTTTTAAGTAAAGATAATATCTATAGTGTTGGTAGACCATGCATTGATAATACCATTGTTAAGGCAACTGTATTGAGGCATTTTGGTGGTCGCAAGATTACAGTATTCAAAATGAAGTCTAAGAAGAATAGTCGTGTTAAAAAAGGACATAGACAAAGATTAACTAGAATTTTTATAGATGATATGTGATATTTTTAATTTGAGGAAGGAGTATATAGATGGCACATAAGAAAGGTAGTGGTAGTACTAAAAATGGTCGTGATTCTAATTCTAAACGATTAGGTATCAAAAAGTATGGTGGGCAGATTGTGCGACCTGGTAATATAATTATTCGTCAGAGAGGAAATAGATTTCAAGCTGGTCAAAATGTTGGTCAAGGTAAAGATTACACGCTTTACTCACTTGTTAGTGGCACTGTATTTTTTAAAACTGGTTCTTGTAAGAAGCGTTTTATTCATGTTATTCCTTATTAATATTCCTTACTAATTTTGCTACTGAAAGAGTAGATATTAGATGAAAGTTATTTATAATACATCCAATTGGTGAGTAAAGTTATACAACCTTATTTTTATTATTAATATTAATGGTAAAAAAAATTATAATTTCTTATTTTAATAATATAGCAGTATTAGTACAGGGAACTAGGGTACAACAAATTATTTTAACTAATAGAATTTATCAATTAAATGATATATATATTGGTAAAGTACACAAAATTTTTTCTAGTATTAACGCTGCATTTATTAATTTAGGTCATAACCGTCGAAGTGGTTTTATACATATGAGTGATATCAGGAATTTAAAGAGAAAAACACAGTCTTTTCGTATTAGCGATATCCTTTCGGTAAATCAAGTTTTACTGGTTCAAATAATTAAAGAACCTACTTTTAATAAAGGACCTCGTTTAACAGCTAATATTCATTTACACGGTAAATATGTAGTTTTAATGCCTTTCTGTAGTACAGTTCTAATTTCAAATCTTATTTATGACTCAAATGAGCGTTTATATTTATACTCTCTAGGCATTTTAATTAAGCCTAAGTTAATGGGGTTGCTTCTTAAATCATCTGCTTCTGGAGTATCTGAGTCTCTAATACTTCGTGATCTGGGTTCATTAATGCAACAGTGGTACTTTCTACAAAAGCAGTTTATTGTTACGTATGCACCTGCACTTTTATATAAAGATGAAGATTTAATTCAAAAAATAATAAGAGATGTATATGAGAAAAATATAAGTAAAATTGTTGTTGATTCAAGATATTTATTAAATCTAATATATTATTACCTTAGAAAGTGGTCTTATATTTCACCTAGTACTAGAACAAAAATTTATTTGTATAGTAATCACGATTGTGTTCTTGATAAATTTTATATTAAGAGTTCTATTAAAGATGCTTTAAGATCAAAAGTTAATCTTTTGCATGGAGGATATTTGTTTATACAAAACTATGAGGCCTTAACTGTTATTGATGTTAATTCTGGTTCTTTTAATAAACTTAATAGTTCAAAAGATACTGTTATGAAAATTAATTTATATGCAGCAATCGAAATCTCTTATCAGTTACGTGTACGTAATATTAATGGTGTGATTATAATAGATTTTATTGATATGTCTTCACAAAGAGATAAGTTAAAATTAATAGAGCATTTTAATAGATTGCTTATTGATGATGATTGTGTGCCTAAAATTATACAGCTTTCTGAGTTAGGTTTATTAGAATTAACACGTAGACGTAAAAGTCAGACATTAAGAGAAGTTTTTAGTTATTCTTCAACAAAAGACTTTGATTATTCTAATCAGTATTATTCCAGTAATTTTTATGCTAGATTTTTTAATATAATGTCAAAAACAGATTATGACATACAGGCCCAGTCTTCTATAAATCAAGATATTAGATATCTATTTTTTAATAAGCGTTTTACTTCAGGTGTTCAGCTTAGAAATAAGTTTTCTATTGTTTCTTATCCTCTTGTTAGCAAGTATTTTTACTTTTCTAACAAAACTTATGTTTTGCGTTTTTTTTATCCAAAGGCAAACTACCTTGTGCCTTTAGTTTTGTATACATTTTCTGCAGGCTATTAAATGTTATTTTTATCCTGATTTTACACATTACTAATATCTATGCAAAAAAAAACTATAACAACATGTATGTCGTTATAGTTTTTTGTCTTTCTAAGAGATCTGATACCTAAGCTTAGCCGTTAATAGAAGGAGCAACTAAAGCAAGAGGTAAAGATTCTTGAGAAGCTAAATCTAGAGGGAAGTTGTGAGCGTTACGTTCATGCATTACTTCCATACCTAAGTTTGCTCTATTTAAGATATCAGCCCAAGTGTTGATTACACGACCTTGACTATCAACAACTGATTGATTGAAGTTAAATCCGTTTAAGTTGAAAGCCATTGTACTTACAGACATAGCTGTGAACCAAATACCTAGTACCGGCCATAGTCCTAAGAAGAAGTGTAATGCACGAGAGTTATTGAAACTTGCATATTGGAAAATTAAACGACCGAAGTAGCCATGAGCTGCAACGATGTTGTAAGTTTCTTCTTCCTGACCAAATTTGTATCCGTTGTTAGCTGATTCATTTTCAGTTGTTTCACGAATTAAACTTGAAGTTACAAGAGAACCGTGCATAGCACTGAATAAAGATCCTCCAAATACACCTGCAACTCCTAGTTGGTGGAAAGGGTGCATTAGGATGTTGTGCTCAGCTTGGAATACAAGCATGAAGTTAAATGTACCAGAGATACCAAGAGGCATACCATCAGAGAAGCTTCCTTGACCAATTGGGTAAACAAGGAAAACAGCTGCTGCAGCAGCTACAGGTGCTGTGAAAGCAACTGATATCCAAGGGCGCATACCTAAGCGGTAGCTTAGTTCCCACTCACGACCAATGTAGCATAGTACACCTAATAGGAAGTGAAGTACGATTAGTTGGTAAGGGCCACCGTTGTATAGCCATTCATCCAGAGATGCAGCTTCCCATATAGGGTAGAAGTGGATACCAATTGCTGCAGAACTTGGAATTACAGCACCAGATATGATGTTGTTTCCGTATAATAGAGAACCAGCTACTGGTTCACGGATACCGTCAATATCTACAGGAGGTGCAGCAACGAATGCAATGATGAATACAGATGTAGCAGTTAATAATGTTGGAATCATAACAACACCGAACCAACCGATATATAAACGGTTTTCAGTGCTAGTGATCCAAGTACAAAAACGTTCCCACAGGCTTGCGCTTTCGCGTCTTTCTAAAGTAGCAGTCATATTTGTTATTCTTATTAATTATTTGTTAGATGCTTCCCAGGCTTTCTCTGGCCTGTTAGGTATATTATTACAACATTAATATTAACATGTAAAGTTTTTTCTAAAAAAAATTTTTAGTTCACTAAGTTGTTTTTTATTAAGAAATTATTTACTAATAACTTTTTTAATTTTTTTCTAATATAATAATAGTATCCTCTAAAATTTTTAGGTATTACAAATTAATTATGTCACATTTCAGCAAGATTAAAACAAGCATTACTGATTTAGATGTTTTAAAGAAAACTATAGATGATCTAGGTTTTTTTTATAAAGTCTCTTCAGAAAGTGCACCCAGTTCTATAAATAGAACAGTATTCGTTTATGACTCAGATTTATGTGTTAGTCAGGTTCCTTCCTGTAGTTTTGAGTGGAATTTAAATGAGTATTTGTTGGTGGTAGACTTGGGCCTATGGAATTTAGACATTGACTTTAACTATTTTACTGAACGTTTACTTCAACAATATGCCTATAATATTGTGATTAGGCAAGGAAACATACAAGGATTTACTCCTGTAGTCCAAGAGTTAACAGATAATGGTTCTATTAATTTAATTTTACAAAGATTTTAATTTATTAGTGCGGACGGAGAGACTTGAACTCTCACGAGATAATCTCACTAGAACCTAAATCTAGCGTGTCTGCCAATTTCACCACGTCCGCTTTTAACTTAAAGGGATATTATCATTTTCTGTATATAAAAACAATACTTATTGTAATCACATTGTGTTTTTTATATTTTAGTGATAAGATCGCTTTGTATCGTTTCCTCAGTAGCTCAGTGGTAGAGCGATCGGCTGTTAACCGATTGGTCGTAGGTTCAAGTCCTTCCTGGGGAGTTAATTATGTTACTCCTCCTATCATGTTTATTTTTAATTTTTTAAGTATATAAGTCCAAGTGAATATCTTACTAAATCATATTTTTGATAAATATTATATTATTTTATACTATCTCCAGTATTATTTTTCTCAATTTATTGTTTCTTATAATCAATCGAGTATATGGTTACTAATCGTAGTTTTTATGTTTCTTGGTTTTTTAACAATTTTGACTCCATGTTTTTTATCTATGTTGCCGCTGACTATTTCATATATTTCCTATCAGAGTAATTCATTGAATAGTTTTGTATTGTTTATTTCTGGTTTATTAACCAGCTTCTTTTTTGTAGTTAAATTTTTTAATTTAGTTAGCTTGTATAGTACTTCTAATAAATTTGCATTTTTCTTCACTTTTTTGATGATTTTAATTTCATTAGATCTAATGGATGTTGTGAATTTATCGAAAGTATATTCAAAGTTCAGTTCTTTGATTAGTACTTCTGGTAGTGATAATAATTTTTCTCAGAAATATTTAGTAGGTTTAGTTATTGGTCTTAGTTCTTTGCCTTGTAATACTTCTATTCTTTTTATTTTTAACTTTCTTGTTAGTCACATTGCTAATACTTTTAGTCTATTTTTATATATTGCAGCTTACTTGATCGGATTGGTAGTACCTATAGTTTTAATTTTTAGTCTCAATTTTTATGCTTTAAGTTTAAGTTTTATATCTGCTTTTTGGTCTTTGTTTAATAATTTTATAGGTTCTCTACTTTTTATAGGTTCATTGCTATCTTTTTTAAGATTACTTTTTGATTGATTATCTTATTTTGTTTAAGGAACTCATTTCCTTATTAGAGACTATCTAATATTTATTTACTTCTTGATTTTTATGAATAATTTAAATACGAAGAACTTTTTTTGGAAGTTTTTTAAAAGACTATCTAATCTTAATTTATCATTATTAGTTTTATCTTTGATTGTTATTATCTGTATCATGGGTTCTGTCCTAGAGCAAGAACAAGATGTCTTGTTTTATAAGCTAAATTACATAAATTACTATGTTTTTATATTAGCACTAGGTCTAGACCATATTTTCCGAACTTGGTGGTTTATCGCTTTGTTATTAGTTTTTGTCTTATCTTTGGTATCATGTACATTAACTACTCAACTACCTAGTTTAAAGAATGCTAGACGTTGGAAGTTTATTTATTCCCAAAGTCAACCTTATATTAATCAATATAATATGAAACTTGGTAATCTTACTAGATATTCTTCAATTAATATGATGTATTCTCTTATGCGTTCAAGTTTTTTTATTTTTGCTAGAGATGGTTCTGTTTATGCTTATAAAGGTTTATATGGTAGGATAGCTCCGATTTTTGTGCATTTTAGTATAATTGCAGTTTTAGTGGGTTCTATTTATGGTTTCTTTTGTAGTTTTGTTGTTCAGGAAATGATACCGAGTGGAGAAATTTTTCATCTTAAAAATTTATCTTATTCTGGTTATTATAGTAATTTACCTTCCGGTATCTTACCACATATAGATGATTTTTATATTGATTACTATAATAATGGTTCTGTAAAGCAGTTTTTTTCTCGTGTATCTTTTTATTTTTATAATAATCGATTATTTAACTCTAAACTTATTTCTGTTAACAGGCCTCTGACTTTTAGGAATGTTGTATTTTACCAAACTGATTGGCAAGTTGATGGTTTAAGGTTATCCTTAAATAAAAATTATTTTTTTCAGCAGAATTTTTTTAAGAGAATAGAAGGTAGTCAGACTTTTTGGGTATCTAGTTTTAATATTGCTAATAATAAAGAAATTATTTTAGTATTAACAAGCTTAGACGATAAAGTTTTAATATGTTCTGATAAAGGTTCTATACTGGGTCAAGTTTTAGTAGGACAAAAGTTTTATGTAAATTCTACACCTTACTATATTGAGAATATAATTCTTAGTACGGGTCTACAAATTAAGTATGATCCAAGTATATTTCTTGTTTATATTGGTTTTTTTATTATGATACTTACAACATTTTTAAGTTATTTATCTTACTCCCAAATTTGGATTTATTCTGGTACAACTTTTTTGACTTTTCTAGGTTCTACTAATAGAGCTTCTTTATTGTTTGAACAAGATGTGATTTTGGTTAATAAAACTTATTTTTTATTTTCTTGCTTATCTATTGAGTGTCCTCTAAAGAATGGGTTTTTATTACGATAATGATAGAAAATTTTCAATAATTACTTTACCTTTTTTTGTCCATAAGCTCTCAGGATGAAACTGTATTCCTCTTAACTTTTTATATTTTTTATGTTGTAAAGCCATGATTGTACCTTCATTTGTCCATGCTGTAATTTCTAAAATGTCAGGACATGTTGCTTTGTCAACGACCAAGCTATGGTATCTTGTAGCTTCGAATGAAAAATTTAAGCCTTGAAATATATCTTTTTGATTGTTTAAGATGTTATCAATTTTACCATGTATAGGTTCTTCAAGTTTTTTTATTTGCCCACCATAAACATAACCTATTGCTTGGTGACCTAGACAAATTCCTAATATAGGTATATGATTTGCGTATTTGCGTATCACTTCTAAGCATACACCTGAATCTTGTGGTTTTCCAGGTCCAGGAGAGATAATTATATGTGTTGGTTGTATGTATTCTATGTTTTTTGTTATTAATGTATCGTTTCTTACAACCATAACATCGTATCCTAATTCACATGTATATTGTACTAAATTTTGAGTAAAACTATCGTAATTGTCTATAATTATTACCATAATGACGCTGAATTTTTTAGCTAATTTTTAGTAATCCTGCATTTGGAGAGCTGGATTTTCCATGTAGTTCTTTTTTCATCATACCTGCTAAGTAGCATTTTCTTCCAGATATTACACTAAATTTCATCGATTCGGCCATCTGCTTAGGTTTTGTTGATTTAGCTATTGCAGTGTTTACTAGAACAGCCTTAGCTCCTATTTCCATGGCCTTACTTGCTTCACTGCTTGTTCTTATGCCTGCATCAATGATTACTGGTAGACTAGTGTTTTCAATGATAATTGAAAGATTTTCTAAGTTTTTTATTCCTTGACCAGATCCAATGGGTGATCCTAGTGGCATAATAGCACTACATCCTATGTCTTCTAGTTGTTTGGCTAAAATTGGATCTGGGTAAATATAAGGTAATACAATAAAACCTTTGTTTACGAGGTATTCTGCTGCTTTTAGTGTACCAATTGGATCTGGTAACAGATAATTTGAATCAGAGATGACTTCTAGTTTAACAAATGTATTATTTTCTTGATTTATTTTTTTATTTATTTCTCTACCTAAAGAAGCTATCCTAATTGCTTCATCAGCTGTTTCACATCCTGCTGTGTTTGGTAATAACCATAGTTTTTTCCAGTTAAGAAGATCAACTAAGCTGCTTTTTCCTATGCTTTTAGAGTATTGTATTCTTCGAATAGCAACTGTAATTATTGATGCTTCGCTTGCTTCTATGCTATGTATAGCTTCTTGCATATTTTTGTATCTTCCTGTACCTAACATTAGTCTTGAGTGAAATACCTTATTCGCAATCTTAAAATTGTCTTCTGTATCAGTTGCGTTTTTGATTTTTTCTTTGCTTTTTTGAATCATTTTTACCTATAATAAAATTTGCTTTATTACTTAATTTTTATTTAATTTGATGGTAGACTATTGTAGTTATATTTATAAAGTGCAAATTTTATAATTTTTTATTTAGTTATTTTATGGTTCCAGTAACATGTTTACTTATTTACTATATTTTATTATTAGTTTAATATTTGTTGCATTATTTATTTTCTGTTTTTATCGAATATATTTAATATTTTTGAGAAATTATGTGAATGATTTCCAGGGTGTAACATTAATAGATAGATTTGCATCTATATTTCCGTATGGATTACCATTGATGGAAGGATTACAAAATTTTGGCCAACAAGTTTTGCCTGATTACCCTTTTAGTCTAATGACACTGTATAAAAAGACTTTCATGCCCTTAGTTATTTTTTATGTCACTCATCCAGCTTTAGCTTTTATTACTTTTTTTGTTTTGTATTATTTATTTGTTCGATCAAAAAGTCCAATACCAAATAGACCATTTATTCGTTTCAACGTTTTGCAAGCAATTTTATTATTTTTAATTAATTCTTTACTCGGCTCAGCTTTTCGAGCATTACCCATTGAGTTTAGAGTTAGTCTATATGGATTAATTTTATGTAATACATTATTTTGGTTTGTATTATCTACTATTATTTACTCGTCTTTTAAGTCTTTAGAAGGAAAGTACTCTAATATACCGGTTATTTCTCAAGCTGTTAAGATACAGATTGATAATCCATGAACATATTTTAAATACATTATTAAATACATTATAAGGGGCATTAAATGAGTTTTTTGAATAGTTATGAAACAGTTTATATATTAAAGCCAGATGTTACAGAAGCTTTAAATTTATCTATAGTTAATTACTACAAATCTATTTTAAAAGAAAAGGGTGCTAATCACATTATTGTACAGCATAGAGGTAGACGTCATTTAAGTTATAATATCAAGCAGTATTATGATGGCATATATGTTCAAATGAATTATAAAGCAAATGGAAAGTTAGTTGCATTTCTAGAAAAGTCTATGCGTTTTAATGACAATATTGTTAGATATCTTACAACTAGGAGCAATGATATGGATTCCATAAATATATATTAAATTAATTTAATATCGTATATTCTTACATGATTTTGTCTATATTATACCCATAGTTGAAATGTTATTTTTCTTATTTTTTTAGTTAGTGGAGGCTAATTTATGATTACTGATAACCAAATTTTTGTTGCACTACTTTTTGCTCTTGTTTCAGCAATTTTAGCAATAAGATTAGGTACAGATTTGTATTCTTAAAAGTATTTTTAATTTTGTAATTTAATAGATGCCACTTATGATTTTTTATCTTGAGTTAGGTGTCTTTTAAAAGAATTATTTTTTATTGAATTTTGCTATTATTTTAATTTAATATAGTATTATTGTAATCTAAAGACAACTGATATTATAAAATACTGTGGATAAAATAAAAAATCAATCACGTCCTGTTTTTCCTTTTACTGCTATTGTTGGTCAAGAAGAGATGAAATTAGCTTTAATATTAAATGTAATTGATCCTAAAATTGGTGGCGTAATGATTATGGGTGATCGTGGTACAGGTAAATCTACTACAATTAGAGCAATAGCTGACTTGCTGCCTGAAATTGATGTAGTTACAGATGATTGTTTTAACTCTCACATTTCCGACTATGATCTTATGTCTGATTTTGTCAAAAAACAAATAGAAAATAATATAGATCTTGATACTCATTCAATCAAGGTACCAATGATAGATCTACCTTTAGGTGCAACTGAGGACAGACTTTGTGGAACTATTGATATAGAGAAGGCTTTAAATGAAGGTGTTAAAAGTTTTGATCCAGGTTTGTTGGCTAAAGCAAATAGAGGAATTTTATATGTAGACGAAGTTAATTTGTTAGATGATCATTTAGTAGATATCTTGCTTGATGCTGCCGCTTCTGGATGGAATACAGTTGAAAGAGAAGGGATATCTATAAGGCACCCATCTAGGTTTGTTTTAGTGGGTTCAGGTAATCCAGAGGAAGGAGAGCTAAGGCCTCAATTGCTGGATAGGTTTGGTATGCATGCTGAAATTAGAACAGTTAGAGATGCTTCTCTGCGTGTACAAATTGTTGAACAAAGGGCTCAGTTTGATCAAGACCCTTATGCTTGCATAAATTCTTTCAAAGAAAAACAAGATAATTTAAAGAACACAATAATTAGCGCTCAAAGTTTACTTAAGAATATCGTTATAGATTATGGTCTTAAAGTTAAAATTTCTCAAATTTGTGGTTTATTGAATGTAGATGGTTTACGTGGTGACATTGTAACAAATCGTGCCGCTAGGGCATTTGCTGCCTATCAAAATAAAGAAGAAGTTGATGTAAATGATGTAAAACAAGTTATTACTTTATGTCTGCGTCATAGATTGCGCAAGGATCCATTAGATACAATAGAGTCTGGAGTGAAAGTTAAGCAAGTTGTAGATGAGGTTTTGGATAGTTAGTATTAAATTAGTAGGCTTAGTAGGATTCGAACCTACATTAGAGACTTAGAAGGTCCCTGTCCTTATCCCTTAGACGATAAGCCCATTTGCGTTGTCCATTTTTTTTTACATTGGGCGGTACTGGATTTGAACCAGTGACCACCTGCTTGTAAGGCAGGCGCTCTACCGCTGAGCTAACCGCCCTTTTATTTCCGTACGGGAATATAGTAACTTAATTCTGTGAAAAAATCAATCTTTTTATTTTTTCTGATTAAAGTAGTTTATAAATATGTTTATCTCTACATACCTATTATGATTGAATTTTTAAGTAGGACTAGATTATGTTTTACTATCTTGTTCTGTATGTTAAATTTTTCAAAAACTAAAGCTTTAGATTATAAGAATTTTCTGTTTTGTATGCAGCATGCAGGCTTTGATGTTTTACTAATTAATATTATTACTTCTTTTTTTATTAGTTTAGTGTTAAGTCTACAAATAGTTAAAGAATTCATCTATCTAGATGCTGCACATCTTGTTAGTTCTATCTTAGCACTTTCTTTTATTAGAGAGTTATCACCTATTCTAACGTCAATAATTATAATTGGTAAAGTTGGTTCATTATTTACATCTGAGATAGGTACAATGGTGATTACGGAGCAAATTGATGCTTTATTTGTACTAGGCATTAATCCTGTCTATTATTTGATATATCCTCGTTTTTTGGCGCTAATTGTTATGTTTCCATTATTAAATTTATTTTCATTATTGACTAGCTTTTTCAGTAGTGCTTTTATTTGCTTTTTATTATACAGCATTAGTCCTGATTTTTTTTTGTAAACTTATTCTATAATGCTATTTGGTCTGATTTTTGTAAGTCATTACTAAAAGTTTTTGTGTTCGCATTCGGCGTATCTATAATTAGTTGTGTGTGGGGCATGAAAACTTCTGGTGGTTCTAAGGGTGTTGGATTTTCTACTACTTCTTCAGTTGTAACATCATTAATGTTTGTTTTTATATCGAATTTTTTTCTGTCTTACCTACTATTTGATAATTTCATAAGTTTATTTTCTAACGTATAAAAAATATTTTATTTAAGAAGATTATTTACTATGTAATAAAATAAATATTATATATATTACAATATTATCATGTATATGACTTCATCATATATTGAATTTTTATGTTATTAATGTATTTTTAGTTTGGAGGTATTATTTATGTCAGGAGGATCAACTGGAGAACGTCCTTTCTCTGATATTATTACAAGTATTCGTTATTGGGTTATACATAGTATAACTATTCCTGCCTTATTTGTTGCAGGATGGTTATTTGTAAGTACAGGTCTAGCTTATGATGTTTTTGGTACTCCAAGGCCTAATGAGTACTTTACTCAGGATCGTCAACAAGTTCCATTAGTTAACGATCGTTTTAGTGCTAAACAAGAGCTTGAAGATTTAACAAAAGGTATTTAATTAGGAGATATTCGTGACTAAAAAAAGTTCTAATCAACCGATCTCGTATCCAATCTTTACTTTCAGATGGCTAGCTATACATGGTATAGCTATACCGACTGTGTTTTTTCTAGGTGCTATAACATCTATGCAATTTATTCAAAGATAGGAGGTATATTTTTATGAGTGGTCCTAATCCTAATAAAGAGCCTGTTGAACTGAACCGTACATCTTTGTTCTGGGGTTTATTATTAATTTTTGTTCTAGCCGTTTTATTTTCTAGTTACTTTTTTAACTAACATTTAGATTAGATTACAAAGGATTTACTTTTAACTAATCTGCAAAATTGTGTGTAATTTTATAGTTTAATTATTGGAGAATTAAGTGAAATGTCAAATACAGGTAGAGTACCTTTATGGTTAGTTGCTACTGTTGGTGGTATAGCTGTTATTGCTGTTCTAGGAATTTTTATATATGGCTCTTATTCAGGTATAGGATCTTCCCTTTAGGTTCTATCAAGAATTATTTTTATTAGTTACTTTATTGACATAAACCATCTTTATATTAATCATAATAAGATTATATATGAGATGGTTTATTTTTTATACAATAGAGTCTTGTTCAATATATATAAATAGTAGTGCCATGCTTATACCTGGGAAAAGTATGCCAACAATTGGCGTTAAAATAGATGGTAAATATGATGATGCCATAGTTATATTTTAAAGTTTAATTATATTATTATATATTTAATTATATTGAAATTTACTGTATTGCGAAGATTATCTTAATATTTTGTTGGAAGTGTGAAGACTTTTTGAATTTAAGATTTTATTACTATAATTAATATATAATTTTATATATCTTATATATTATTTTAATTTTAGCTATATATGTCTAATGTCAATAATGTAAATGCTAGTTTTGATGCGATGTTGAAGTTTTCTGAAGCATATGCAAAGAGAACAGGAACTTTCTTCTGTATAGATCCAGGAGTAACAGCTGTTGTGATTGAAGGTTTAGCAAAACATAAAGATCAATATGGTGCTCCTTTATGTCCTTGTCGTCATTATGATGACAAGGCTTTGGAGGTTTCAAGCACATATTGGAATTGTCCTTGTGTACCGATGAGAGAAAGACGTGAGTGTCATTGTATGTTGTTTCTACCTAAAGATAGTGACTTTGCGGGTAATGCTCAGCTTCTCGATCTCAATCTTTTACCTAAATCTATTACCTGATTAGTTATTATAATTAAAATTAGTATAATTTTTTATATATTATATTTATAATACTAATGAATTTTATGAGATTCTTTCCTTTTTTTATAAGTTACTCTTATTAAGTGAAAGTAATATTATTACAGCAGGTCCAACAAGAACAATTATACCCAGTGAAACTAGTTGCCCAATAACTTGCCAATTAACCATATTTTAATTCCTTTCTCGTGATTTTTTTTGCTTTAGCTAAATTATTTAGATTATTATCTATATATATTTATTAATTATAGTATTTATTATTTCTTTTAGTCTAAAATTTTAATATAATTTATTCAACCTTGGTTTGTATATATAACCACTGTTTGTAGATAATATGCACGTAGTTTTTGTCTTCAAATGCTACGATTCTTTTTTTTAAGTCTTTAGTAGCTTGATTAATTATTCGTTTCAATACAGCATTATGTATTTTAATATTTAAGTTACATGCATAGAATATTTGTAGAGTTTTCATTTGTAGGATTATATGTTGCTTGTTAATATATTTGTAATTAATCGCTATTTTATCCTTATGTTTACTATGTATATATAATTTGTTAGCATTTTGTTTAATGTACTCACTTTCGTAGTAATAATTTTTTGTTGATGACAAAATATTTTTTTCTATGCTTGTATTGAAAAAGTTTTTTATATATGGTACTAGTTCGTATCTTAATCTATTTCTTTCTATATGGTAAACATAATTTGTGCTATCAGACCATATAGGCAAATTAAGTCTTTTGCATAGAAAATATATTTGTTCTCTACTTATTTGTAGTAGTGGCCGTAATAAAAATATTCGATTATCTATCTGATTTATCATCACTGGACTACTTAATCCTTCTTTCCCAGATTTTCTATTCATATTTTGCAATAAAGTTTCTACTTTATCGCTACTATTATGACCTGTGATTATAAGTTCGTGTCCATATTCATATGCATGTTTTCTAATTAAAGTGTACCTCTGTTGCCGACATTCTTTTTCTGAGCTTGTGATTGAATTTATCTGGTACACAACTAAATTTCTTTTATTAATTTTTATATAATTAATTAAGTGCTGTATCTGTTTGTAGCTATTTCTTTTCCACTGGTGGTCTATATGGATACATGAAATTTTTTGTATCTCAGGTAAGTTATGTTTTACGTAATTTAGAATTTTAAGTAATAATATGGAATCTTGTCCTCCAGATATTGCTATTATTATATATTTGATGTTCTTTTGAATTATAAAATGTTCTATAGTTTTAACTGCATTAGTTAATAGTTGTAGTGACATTTTTTACTATACTTAGTTGTGATAATTTGAATATTATGTTATTTATTTATTGGGATGGGTTGCTAACTCAATGGTAGAGTACTCGGCTTTTAACCGATTAGTTCCGGGTTCGAGTCCCGGGCAACCCACTTTATTTATTTTACACAGATCTTATATTCAAATCTTAGTATGAATCAAATTTCTAGTATATTAAACAATAATTATCAACAGTCTGTTTGTTCACTTATACCCTTTATTACTGCTGGTTATCCAAATATCGAGTTAACCCTAGAAGCTATATTAGAGCTTGATAGACAGGGTGCTGATGCTATTGAGCTTGGAGTGCCATATTCTGATGCCTTAGCTGATGGGCCTCTTATTCAAGAGGCTTCTAAGGTTTCTATACAAAATGGAACAAGCTTGAGTAGTGTTTTTGCAATATTGAAAAAAATTAAGACTAGAATTAATACTCCAATAATTATATTTACTTATTATAATCCAATTTTGGTTAAAGGCATACAATCATTTATTTCAGAAATTGCAATGCTAGGTGTTCAAGGGTTGATTATACCCGATCTACCTTTAGAGGAATCAGGTTATATTAATTCTTTATGTAAAATTAGTAACCTAGAGCTTATAATGTTTATTTCACCTACTAGTTCTAATAAAAGAATTTCAGATATAATATATAAGTCCGAGGGTTGTTTGTATCTAGTAAGTAGTACCGGTGTAACTGGGATTAGGGATAAAATAGACGCAAGAATTTCGCGAATTTCTAATGAAATTTTGATGTATAGTAATAAAATGGTTATGCTTGGTTTTGGTATAGCATATCCAGATCAGATAAAAAAAATTATTAAATCGAGTACTGGTATTAATGGTTTCGTAGTAGGTAGTGCTTTCATTCGTATACTATCTACATATATAGATGAAGGTAATCAAAATGTTATTCATGATATTGGTGAATTTTGTGCTGAGATGAAATCTGCTACATTAGTATAATTGCTTTAAGTTTTTCTTGTTAGTATTAGTATCTCATAAATGTTTATGTGTTTAGTATTTTTTTGCGTCATTGTATACCCCCAGGGGAATTCGAATCCCCGTTACCTCCGTGAAAGGGAGATGTCCTAGGCCTCTAGACGATGGGGGCGTATTAATGTAGTCTAATCTTAAGTTATTTTAATTTGAATGTCAATTGCTTTTTTCTCTATATATCTACAATTAATCTAGATCTCATAAGTAAATAAATTACTGTCTGTCTAATATACGTAATCATATTAATAAATAAATTAAAAGCTTCATTTTTATATTCTATTAGAGGATCCTGTTGCCCGTAGCTTCTCCATCCAATATATTCTTTTAGTAAGTTCATTTTATCAATATGTTCTTGCCATGCTTTATCTATTTGTTGTAATAAGTAATATTTTTCTAATTGCCTAATTAAACCTGGTCTGAGTTGTTCTAGATAAATTTCTTTCAGATCATAACTTATTCTCAATTGTTCGTTAAAATAATTTTTAATTTCATTGTCACTCATTTTTGATATACTCTTCGTATTAAGCTTAATATTAAGTAATGTTATAATCTTGTCTAAAATAAACTCTTTATTACGGTTTTGATAGTATACGTTGAGCATCTCTTGTATTGTTTGCTCTCCATATTCTATTATACAGTCCCTGTTAAATGTATACTGAAGTATTTTTTTCCTTTCATTGTAAATTGCTTTTCTTTGACTATGGATTACTTCATCGTATTCGAACAATTGTTTTCTTATATCGTAAAAATATGCTTCAACCTTTTTTTGTGCTGAATCTAAGCTTTTAGTTAGTAATATTGATTCTATTGGTATATCGTCATTGATGTTTAACTTATTTATTATTGTTTCTATATTTTTGCCTCCGAATATTCTAAATAAGTTATCTTGTAAACTCAAAAAAAATCTTGATGCCCCCACATCACCTTGTCTTCCTGCTCTACCCCTTAGTTGATTATCAATTCTCCGTGATTCGTGTCTTTCAGTGCCTATTACATATAAGCCACCTAATTCTAAAATTTTTTCCTTTGCTGTTTTACATTTTATCTGAGCTTTATCTTCTATTTGTTTATAGATAATGCTAAGATTATCTATATCGTTAATATTTGTTTTTATGCTCTTATTATTATTTATGTTATGTTTAATTTTTTCGATAATTAAGTGTATCTTTTCTTCACTTAATCCTGTAATTTTACCATTTTTACTATATTCGTCTCTTATGTAGTTTTTTATTTGTTTTTCTGCTATAACTTTTGCATTTCCTCCTAGCTCGATATCTGTACCTCTTCCAGCCATATTTGTTGCAATAGTTATAGTTTTATATTGACCTGCTTTTAGTATTATGTTTGATTCTTTGGCTACATTTTCTGGCTTAGCATTTAGTAAATTATGCGGTATATCAAGTGTTTTGAGCATTTCAGATAATAATTCAGACTGTTTAATGCTTGTTGTTCCAATTAAAGTAGGTCTTCCTTTTTTATACATATCTGCACATTCACTTGCTACAGCTTGCCACTTGTTGTATTCATTTTTATACACTAAATCAGGTAAATCTTTTCTGAGACATTTTTTATTTGCAGGTACGCTGACTACGTTCATTTTGTACACATTAATAAATTCTTTTTCTTCTGTTTTTGCGGTACCTGTCATACCTGAAAGTTGATAATATAGTAGAAATAGGTTTTGATAGGTAATTGATGCTAAAACTTTATTTTCTGCTTCTATTTTTACATTTTCTTTTGCTTCTATAGCTTGGTGTAATCCTTCACTCCATCTTCTACCTGTCATTATTCTTCCTGTAAATTCGTCTACTATTGTAATCTGATTTTCTTTTATAATGTAATCTTTATTTTTTATGAATAGTTCTTTTGCTTTTAATGCATTAACTATGTATTTTATCCATGGACTGCTAATGTTATATAAATTATCTATTTGCAATATTTTCTCACATTTTGATATTCCGTTTACTGTTAGCACAATGCTTTTTGACTTTTCATCGATTGTGTAGTCTATGTCTTCTAATAAATTATTAGATATTTCATATGCATTTTTGTAAAAGTTTTTTTGAATTTTTGCAGTTCCAGATATAATTAGTGGAGTCCTAGCTTCATCAATTAAAATTGAATCAACTTCGTCTATGATAGCGTAATTAAATTCTCTTTGTAATATGTCATTTTTATGAACAGCCATATTATCTTTTAGATAATCAAAGCCTAACTCACTATTAGTTATATAAGTTATGTGTTTCTTGTATTCTTGCTTCCTATTCTCACTTTTTGTATCTTGCGTTATTACACCAATGTTTATATTTAGATAAGAGAATATTTTTTGAGCTAGAGTTGCATCTCTTTCAGCTAAGTAATCATTTACTGTGATGATATGTACACCTTTATTTTCTAGACAGTGTAGGTATGCAGGTAGTAATGCTACTAGTGTTTTTCCTTCTCCTGTTTTCATTTCAGCTATATTTCCAGTATTGATTATTAAGCTACCTAAGATTTGTACGTCAAATAGCGTCATTCCTGTAGATCTAAAAATAGCTTCTTTCATTACTGCAAATGCTCTAATAATAATGTCTTGATCGTTAATTGTAGAATCTTTAAGTTTATTCTGAAGTGTTTCCGTTTGTTTTTTTAGTAATTCATCTGGATAATCCTTTATTTTTTCTCTTGCTGTGTTAATTTTATAAATTAGATCTTTATATTTATTGGTTGAATTATAATTAAATAAATTGATCATTGTTTTATATATTTCTATTGTTTTTATATTATTATCTCTGATGAAAAAAATTCTTGTATGACCGTATTATAGTTTTTCATGTTATATATTATGTATTTACGACCCCATATTACTTCTTTGAATTTATATTGTTTTTCAAATTTATAAGAGTAGCAATAATATACTTCATATACTTTTCTGTTTATATCTACTTTATTAGTTATAAATGATATCCCAATTGGATTATTTTTTTCTATACTGCAATTAAACTGTTTATTGCTTATTATTTGCCACATTGACCTAGCGAATGTAAGGTTGGTGTATAATGAGTTTTTAAGCCATACGTATCTTAGTTTTTTCTTTGATACTTGCAAAGCCTTAAAGTTAGTAATACAGTTACATTTATATCCTATGAGTTTTGTATGAGATCCCTCGTTTATATTAATAATGTGTGTAGAAACTCTATTTGATAAGTATAGATTTTTCTGGAAAATACATATAATTTGTATATTACTAGTGTCAATGATCATCTGTCTAGCCCACTTAATTTACTTAATTGTTGATAGACAAATATTTTATTATTTTGAGGAGACATTATACTCATAGTAGGAAAATATATTTTCTTTTCTTCCTCTTAGATGTATTTAAGGTTTTATCTTAATTTATAGATACTTGTACTCTTGTATACATGTATTTGTTAAAAATGCGATTTATACCACTATTTTATGAGCCGAAAATTTATGTTTTTATTTCTATTTAATAAGAAAAGTACTATACAATTTATCTTATTAAATATTTAATACATTAGTTTAGTTATTTTAACTTTATCTCTAATAGTTATTAATTATAGTATTGATGTAAGATTTTTGAACTTTTTGTATAGTTTGTTAGTTGTTGCAGAGCTAATTAGACATTTGTGTAAAATTTTTGTTATAAAGTTTTTCTACTCAATTAGAAATAATAAGAGTTATTATTTCTAATATTAAGTTTAAAATAGTTTGTAATAATTTGTTTATCTTCTAACTTAGCACATTGATAGCATAATCAAGATATGTATTAGCTTCATTTGCAGCTTGTCCTGATAGTCCATGTGTACTTTTAATATACTCTATAGCTTCTACATACCAGCTAGGAGATAGTTCAAAACTACGGTTAATTTCTTCTAATCCTGCTACTAAGTACTCGTCCATTGGACCAGTTGCACCTACAACTAGACAATAAGTTGTCATTCTTAAGTAATAGCCAATATCTCTGGCACATTTTGCTTTACCAATAGCACTAGAAGCGTATGCAGGTCCTGGCATTTGTGTTACGTATGGAAATTTAGTGTATACTGCTTGTGCAGCCCCAGTTATTAGTCTTTGTGCATTCGATGTTAAAGATTTTGCTGCTTCTAAGCTTTCTGAAGCTCTTTGATAACGTCCATTTATTGATTGTAGTTCGGCGTTGCTTAAAAATCTCCCTTGGCTGTCAGCTGATGCTATTGCTTCTGTAATTGGTGTTTTCATAAAGATAGTTCCTAATTTTATAATTGTATTTTACTTTTGATGTTAAGTTTCTTTTCTTAATTTTATACTACTGCTGTAGCTGCTCTATCAAAATATATACTTAATTCTGATATTAGAGAACTGCAATCGCCACTAGTAACGCCATTAGTTTCGTTAACTATGCTAATAGATGCTTCTTTCATTTTTTGTATAGCTACAGCTACTGATGAACCTGGTGTTCCTAGAGCTTGGTAAGTTTCTCTAAGGCCATTTAAACATCTGTCATCTAAAACACTAGAATCTCCTGCGATCATTGCATAACTTACATATCTTAGTACTATTTCCATATCTCTTAAACAAGCAGCCATTCTTCTACTTGTATAAGCATTACCACCTGGCTGTATTAATTGTGGTTGTTCAGAGAATAAGGCTCTTGCTGAATTAGTAACAATTGCAGATGCATTAGAGTTAATTTTATTTACTACATCTAATCTTTTGTTGCCGTCTACTACAATTTTTTCTAGTGCTTCAATTTGTTTATTACTTAAAAACTCACCTCTTGAGTCAGCTTGTGCTACTACTTTTGCAAATGCATCTAGCATATGATTCTCCTATATTGTTTATTGTATTGCAAAAAATATTTTGCGTACATTTTCTAGGTTAATATTATACTACCTATATTAATTTTTTATTAAAAAATATTAAAATATTTTTTTCTGTCTATGTTTACTCATCTAAAATCTCTGGTTCTGTTATTTCATCAACCATTTCTATGATAGCTTTAATAACTGGTTTGTTTAACGGGTCATCTATAATATCTACATCTTCATATTTTCTTCTTTTAGCTTTGTTTGCTACCTGTATTGTTATTTTATATCTATTTTCTACGATTTCTAGTAATTCTTCTGTTTTATACGTAACACTTTTTAAGTCAATTCTATTTTGATGGTAGCTTTTTTGCATTTTAGCTTTTTTATAATTCTATTTTGTATTTTTTCTATAAATCTATGCAATACTATAAGAATACTATCGTAATTTTGTATTGTTTGGATAAGAGATTTTACATATATTGTCAGTTCAAGTAACTAATTCTATTTGTTATATATACATCTCGTATCTATTTTCTACAATTTTTTTATTATTATTTTAAAGTTATATATGCAAATATCAAAAGAGTCTACCTATAAGCTTAATAATTTTTTAGGTTTCCCTTCTTCGGTTCAAGAAAGGGATGCTTGTGGTGTTGGTTTTGTTGCTCAAGTTAATAATGATTCATCACGTGAAATAGTTTCTAGTGCATTAAAAGCACTAGAATGTATGGAACATAGAGGTGGTTGTAGTTCGGATGGTAAGTCAGGAGATGGATCTGGTATTACTACACAAATACCTTGGAGTCTAATTTTGCCATCTAGTTTGATGTATAAAACGTATAATCAGAACTCATTGGCAGTAGCAATGTTATTTACTTCATCAGATTATTGTAGTGAAGTAAAGTCTATCTTTGAATGGATTTTGGGTCAATATGATATCAGTATTATTAAATGGCGTGAGGTACCTGTAAATTCTGATGTTTTGGGTGTAAATTCTTTATCTAATGAACCTTATGTATTACAATGTATAGTTTCAAGTTCATCTTCTCAAATTAATGGTTTTGATAGTCTATTATATATAATTAGAAAAAAAATAGAAAAAGTATTAAGTAATACAAGACCTGAGATATATAAGGATTTTTACATTTGTTCTTTCTCTTCAAAAACTATAACTTATAAAGGCATGGTTCGTTCAGAAGCGTTGTGCAACTATTATCTAGATTTAAAAGATGATAAATATATAAGTAATTTTGCTTTATATCATAGAAGATTTAGTACAAACACAATGCCGAAATGGTCTTTAGCACAACCAATGAGGTGTATAGCACATAATGGTGAAATTAATACTTTACTTGGAAATTTAAATTGGACAAGATCTAGAGAACCTTTATTTCAAGATGGTTTGTGGAAAAATTATGCTGATGAATTAGTACCAATTACAAATTTGTTTAATAGTGATTCTGCTAATTTAGATGCTGTTGTTGAGTTATTAATTCAATCTGGTAAAGATCCTGAAGAAGCATTGATGATTCTTATTCCTGAGGCATATCATAACCAACCATTGTTAAGTGCAAGTCATGAAATTAGTGATTTTTACGATTTTTATGCCAATTTACAAGAACCTTGGGATGGACCAGCTTTAGTTGTATTTAGTGATGGTAAAAAAGTAGGTGCTACTTTAGATAGAAATGGATTAAGACCTGCTAGATATTGTATTACCTCGGATGGTATTATTACGCTTTCATCTGAAGCTGGTATTATAGATTTTAATGTAGACACTGTTTTACATAAGGGGCGTTTAGGTCCTGGTCAGATGATTTCTGTGGATCTGATTAATAATTTAGTCTTAGAAAATTTAATTATTAAGAAAGCTGTTGCTAATAAATTACCTTATGGTTCTTGGCTATCTAAGAATAAGGTTGCAATTAATCATCAACCATATGAAATAGAAAGTCAATCTAGTTACTTAAATCAATTATCACGTTTACATACAGCTTATGGTTATTCTAATGAAGATATTGAGTTAGTAATAGAGCATATGGCTAGTTCGGCTAAAGAGCCGACTTTTTGTATGGGTGATGATATACCATTAGCTGTTTTGTCTAATAAACCACACTTAGTATATGATTATTTTAAACAAAGGTTTGCACAGGTTACCAATCCAGCTATTGATCCTTTACGTGAAAGTTTAGTTATGTCATTAGTTACTCATATTGGTCCTAAGGGTAATTATCTAGAACCTAGTGAAAACATGGCTAAGTCGATTGTTATTAGTTCACCTATTATTAATGAGCAAGAGCTTTTACTGATTACTAATAGTGTATTTAAAGTTTATTCTGTTAATACTTTCTTTAATTTAGATTCTTCTGTCACAAGTTTTGATAATCAAATCAACATTATTTGTCAGGAATCTGTTGCCAAGATAAAAGAAGGAGTAGGTCTTATTGTATTAACAGATCGTTCAGATGAAATGAGTCAAAACTCTATTTTTATACCTCCTCTTTTGATTGTTGGTGCCTTGCATCATTATCTGATTACAAGAGGTTTAAGGCATAAAGTTTCTATTATTGTTGAGACTGGTCAATGCTGGAACACACACCATTTTGCTTGTCTTATAGGTTATGGTGCTAGTGCTATTTGTCCTTACCTGGCTTTTTTAACTGTTCGTCAATGGTGGCATAATACAAGAACACAAAAATTAATGGCTAATGGTAAGCTTCCTAAAATGGGTATTCAAGATGCTCAAGCTAATTATCGTAATGCTATAGAAAAAGGTATTTTAAAGATATTGTCTAAGATAGGAATTTGCTTAATTTCTAGCTATCACGGTGCACAAATTTTTGAAATACTTGGTTTAGGTAATGATATCGTAGATTTATGTTTTCTTAATACTACTTCTAGGTTGTCTGGTATAAATAGTGAAGAGTTTTTTTTACAGACATTAAAAACTTATAATTCTGCATTTATAGTAGATCTACCTAAAAAATTACCTAATTTAGGTTATGTACAGTATAGGCCAGGAGCAGAGTATCATGTCAATAATCCTGAGATGTCGAAAACTTTACATAAAGCTGTTCGTAACGCTGATATTTCTTTATATGAAAAATATAGAAATTTGTTGCAGGATAGAAATCCTACAAATATGAGAGATTTATTAAATATTATTAGTGATAGAAATCCAATACATATTAGTGAAGTTCAGCCTATTGATCAAATATTAGCTACTTTTTGTACTGGGGGTATGTCTCTAGGAGCTCTATCTAGAGAAACTCATGAAACCTTGGCTATAGCAATGAATAGAATAGGTGGTAAATCAAACTCTGGTGAAGGTGGTGAAGATCCTATGAGATTTAAAACAATTAATGATGTGAATGATTCTGGTGTGTCGAAAAGCTTTTCACATCTTAAAGGCTTAGAAAACAATGATATAGCTAGTTCAGCAATAAAGCAGATAGCTTCTGGTCGCTTTGGAGTAACTCCTGAATATCTAGTTAACGCTAAGCAATTAGAAATTAAGATAGCCCAAGGTGCTAAGCCAGGTGAAGGAGGTCAATTACCTGGTAAAAAAGTTAGTCCTTATATTGCTACTTTAAGGAATTGTAAACCAGGTGTAACTTTGATTTCACCTCCACCACATCATGATATATATTCTATAGAAGATTTAGCTCAGCTGATTTTTGATTTACATCAAATTAATCCTAGTGCACAAATTTCTGTAAAATTAGTTGCTTCAGTGGGTATAGGAACTATTGCTGCGGGAGTTGCTAAAGGTAATGCTGATATAATACAAATTTCCGGTCATGATGGCGGAACTGGTGCATCACCACTCAGCTCTATTAAGCATGCTGGTATACCATGGGAACTAGGTTTAACAGAAGTTCATCAGACATTAGTTGAAAATAATTTAAGAAATAAAGTTATTTTAAGAGTTGATGGTGGATTAAGAACTGGTAAAGATGTATTAATTGCAGCTATTATGGGCGCCGAAGAATTTGGTTTTGGTACAATCGCAATGATTGCGACTGGTTGTGTAATGGCTAGAATTTGTCATACTAATAATTGTCCTGTTGGAGTTGCAACTCAGAGACAAGATCTAAGAAATAGATATCCTGGTATACCTGCTGATTTAGTGAATTTTTTCATTTATATGGCAGAAGAAATTAGAAGCATTCTAGCTAATTTAGGTTATCGTAGTCTAAAAGAAATTATTGGGATGACTAGTTTATTGAATTTCAATTCCACTGAATTGGTTAAAACTAAAAATTTAGATTTAGGAATTCTTGTAAATTACAAAAATTCTAATCAAATAATGACTTTTCATGACACTATACATGATAATGGTCTCGTATTAGATGATATTCTTTTAAATGACCAGGGTTTTTTAAATGCTATCAATACTGAACTAACTTTTACAAAAAATGTTACGATTTCCAATACGGATAGATCTGTAGGAGGACGAGTTGCTGGTGTAATAGCTAAAAAGTATGGCGAAAAAAACTTTAAAGGCAATTTACAAATTAATTTCTGTGGTACAGCAGGTCAAAGTTTTGGCGCTTTTATATGTAATGGTATGTATTTGAGTTTAATTGGAGAAGCTAATGATTATGTTGGTAAAGGCATGAATGGAGGAGAAATAATAATTTCTCCTTATCCTGAGTATAAAAGTAAATCGTCTAATTTTGCAATAATTGGTAATACTTGTCTGTATGGTGCAACTGGTGGTTATTTATTTGTTAATGGTGAAGCTGGAGAAAGGTTTGCAGTACGTAATTCAGCAGCCGAAGCAGTTATTGAAGGAGTTGGAGATCATGCTTGTGAATATATGACAGGTGGTTTGATTGTTGTATTAGGATCTGCTGGACGTAATATTGCTGCTGGTATGACAGGAGGCCTAGCTTATTTCTTAGATGAAGATGATGACTTAATGTCTAAAGTTAATTTGGAGATAGTAGAGGTAAAAAGAATTATTACTAAAGAAGCTGAAGATCAATTATTACATTTGATTGAACTATATAAGATTAAGACGAAAAGTTTGAAGGCTCGTAAGGTATTAGATAATTGGGATCATTATGTAAATCGCTTCTGGCAAATAGTTCCTCCTTCTGAGCAAAATACAGTATATACCGATTTACAAGTGTCAGCATATTCAAGCATTAAGTCTTAAGTATTACTTTTGTAACATATTATAATAATTATTAAGATTGGATATCCTTTTATGTTATATTAATCTTTGTCTATTAATTAAATTTTAAAAGGATAGTTAATACCTAATGGCACATAGCGTAAAAGTTTATGATACTTGTATTGGATGCACTCAATGTGTACGTGCTTGTCCTTGTGATGTTCTTGAAATGGTTCCTTGGGATGGTTGTAAAGCAGGTCAAATTGCTTCAGCTCCTAGAACTGAAGATTGTATTGGCTGTAAAAGGTGTGAAACAGCCTGTCCTACTGATTTTTTAAGTGTTAGAGTTTATTTGGGTGCTGAGACTACTCGTAGTATGGGGTTAACTTATTAATATTTGTAAGATAATTTATATCTTTAATAATTTTTATGATATAACTGTTTATGTTATATTCAGATACTTATTAAAGATATAATTAAAATTCTCTTATTTTTATGAATTTAAATAATAATAAAGTTAGAAAAGCATTAAAGTCTAGATCAGCTTTAAAAGTTATTAGTGGGATAAATAATACGAATATTGACAGTGTTATTAAGATAGTTCAAGCAGCAGATTTATCTCAAGCCACTTATGTAGATATAGCAGCAAATCCCAGATTAGTTGATAATGTCAAGCATTTATCTAACTTACCCATTTGTATATCGTCAATAAATCCTTTAGATATATATAACTGTCTGATAGCAGGTGCAGATATTATAGAAATAGGTAATTATGATTTTTTTTATAAGAATAGTCTTTATTTAACTGCAGAACAAATTTTATCTTTGGTTCTAGAAGTTAAATTATTTGCAGGAAATGTAGACATATGTGTTACTATTCCATACCATATAAGTCTATCTAGTCAACTAGAGTTAGCAAAAGAGCTAGAAATAGTGGGTGTTAATCTTATTCAAACTGAAGGTGTTGCTAATCTATGTGAATTTAAATATCTCAATTCTAATTTAGATATATCAAATATTAATAATACTTTTTTGCCGTCATTATTATCGACTTATATGATTTCTAAAGTTATTAAAACACCTATTATTACTGCATCTGGGTGTAAAAATTTAGTTTCATCTGTCGCATTTAATTACGGAGCTTCTGGAATTGGTCTCGGTTCGTCTTTAAAAAAATATCAAAATATTACTGATATGGTTAAGTACATTAATCAATCTTATAATTCTTTGGCTTTATCTAATAGTTTGGAGCATAATTTAGATAAACTTATTGATATCAATCAGTTAACGAAATTTTAATTATGTGTACTTATTATTGATATAGGTTTACATTGAAAATTATCTAATATTTGATGAACTTAATTTTTCTTTTTTAGATTAAAAGTAATATCTTAGATTTTTATAATATGCATGGTAATTAATAATAAGCACCGAAAAATTTTTTTTAGTTTATTCATATTTATAATTTTTATTATTTTATCCGCTGTTAGTTTTGTCAGGCCAGTCAATAAATCTTATTCTTTATTCCTAGAATTTGATAATGCATATGGCTTAAAAGAAGGTACTCCTGTTATGTATAAAGGAGTAAATATAGGCTTAGTCAACCGTATTAGTTTAAGTATGAATAAAGTTGTTATTTTAGTAACAATAAAGTCTGCTAATATTTTGATACCTTCTAACGTTATATTTGAAGCTAATCAAATTGGTTTATTTAATGATATAGTTATAGGTATAAATTTTGTTAACAAGTTATACTATTCAAAATCAGATCTCATGCACTTGAGTCAATCTTCTTATAATTCTTCTAATGTTATACAACCTAATTCCTATATAAAAGGTTATAAAGGCCTAAGTTATGATGATTTAATAAGATCAACAACAAGAATTTCTCAAAGATTCGATGATCCTAGATTTTTCAGTCTATTTTATTTGTTACTAAAGAATGGCTTATATATATCTGATGAATTGTTAGTTTTTGTATCTAATTTTTCTTTCATATATCAAGCATTTATGCAGCAAATTTTATTCAGTTGGTCTAGACATTTACTGTAGTTATACTACTATATCTTATTTTTATCGTATTATATTTTGACTTATTATAAAAAATAACTTATTTCATATGGTTTCTAGGAAAGTTTTAGTTCTTGATTTTTTAAAGCCTGTTTTAGAATTTGAGTTTCAGTTAGATCAACTAAAAAAAATTCTTATATCGAATCAGAACTCTATTAATATGGAGTTTCTTAATAAAGAAGTTGATAAGCTATATACTGAGTTGAATATTATAAGAAAATATTTATTCAATTCTTTAAATCCTCTACAAAGATTACATCTTGTAAGACAATCTGATAGGCCAACGACATTTGATTATATTAATAGTATGATGGATCATTGGATTGAACTTCATGGTGATAGAGGCGGTACAGATGATTCTGCAATAGTTAGTGGTATTGCTTCTTTAGGTTCTCAATCTGTTGCCTTTATTGGACATCAAAGGGGGAGAGATACTAAAGAAAATGTGTTAAGAAATTTTGGAATGGCATCTCCAGGTGGTTATCGTAAAGCTTTAAGAATTATGAGGCATGCTAATAAATTTAAGTTTCCTATCTTAACTTTTATTGATACACCTGGTGCTTGGGCTGGAATCAAGGCTGAAGAGTTAGGCCAGGGAGAAGCTATTGCAATAAACTTAAGAGAGATGTTTTCTTTTGATGTACCTATAATATGTACTATCATTGGAGAAGGAGGCTCTGGTGGTGCCTTAGGTATCGGTATTGGAGATTCTATTATGATGCTTGAATATGCAGTCTATACTGTAGCTACTCCAGAAGCTTGTGCAGCTATCTTATGGAAAGATAGTACAAAGTCTCCAATAGCAGCTGAATCTTTAAAAATTACTTCTTCTGACTTAAAGTTATTAGGTATTATTGATGAAATTGTACAAGAACCTGTTGGTGGTGCTCAAGCTTATCCTTACAAGGCTTTTTCTTACCTAAAAACTAAATTGATCTCAGAACTAACTTATCTTTTATCTATATCTACTAATGATAGAAAAAAGAAGAGGTACGATAAATTTCGGCTAATAGGTAAGTTTTATGAAGATAGCTTACCTATTTCTTAGTTTTTAATTTTGTTAATACAGAACTTGATGTATGTTTAATTATTCTATAAATATTGCATACTTTTTAGCCCAAGTATTACACCCGCTCCAATTACGTGACCCATGCTTGTTGTAGCAAGTAATTCAGGTAAGCCTAATCCTTCTAGACCTAATAGTGGTATTGATGGTCCTAGGCCTCTAACTGCTATTGCATACCTGCCTATTATGACACTCAATAAATTACAAATTATCATAATTATTGCGATCTTTATTGACCAAATACTGTACATGAGTAATGTCCTAAGTTTAAAATTGCTTGTTATAAATTGCTGAAATATCTACTACATAATTATAATTAAATTCAATATGTTTTTTGTATTTATATAAGATATATTAAGTCACCAACCATCCATAACTATGCAATCCTTTACCGAGAAAATTTACACCCAAGTAGCATATCCATATGATTACAAATCCTAAGGATGCAATAATTGCTGGTTTTTTGCCGTTTAATTTATTATTAATTCTAGAATGTAAATATATAGCAAATACAATCCATGTAATTAAAGCCCAAGTTTCTTTTGGATCCCAACTCCAATACGTGCCCCATGCATCATTTGCCCAAACTGCACCAGAGATAATGCCGATTGTTAACATTGGAAAACCAAATCCTATAATCCGATAACTTATGTTATCAATGATTTCTACTAGATTCAATCGATTGATTGTGCTATCAGGTTCTAGAATTTTATTCATACTATTTATTTTATATCTGAATAAAACTTTTTGTGTGTTATTATTGGAATTTCCTTTAATTTTAATGTTTTTTTCGCTTGAGATTATCAGTAATAAAAAAGATAATAAAGAGCCTACCATAAGTGTTCCATAGCTTAGCATCATTACTGTTACATGCATCATTAGCCAATTAGATTTTAATGCTGGTACTAGCGGTGATGCTTGCTTTAGATCGTTTGGTAGGGATAAGTTAGCGAAACCAACAACAAAAAGCGTAATTGGTATTGTTACTGAGCCAATAAATATATTTTTCGTCTCAGTTTCTATAATAATTTGCAATAGTGTTATACACCATCCTAAAAAAATTAATGATTCATATAGATTACTTAAAGGGAAATACTTATTATCTATCCATCTTATTAATAATGATGAAGCTAGTGTTATATTAATTAAAATAGTGAGAGAAAAGCACAACTTATTAAGATTTACACTTTTATTCAGAGCTAAATTTAACCAGTAAATAATTAATCCTAAGAGTAATAATGCAAATGATATATTAATTAAATTATTTTCTATTAAAGATATATTCATCTTATGTTAATATAGCTTCTACTGTTTATGTTTATATATTATATTATAAGCAATAAAATTTTAATTAGTTTTGGAATTGAAAATAAAAAGAAGAATTCTAGTCTTTTTTAAAAAAACTAGAATTCTTTTTAGATAACAGTTAGATTCATTAGCTTAGTGAATTAATTAGGTAATCTAGTGCACTAGAGAATTCAACACCAGCTTGTGCACTCATGTCTCTAGGTACACATAGTCTATCTCGCGTAAATACGAACGCTGCAACATATGCTGCACTAGGAAGATTTAATGTTCTATAAACTTCGCGTGCACCAGCAATTCCCCATTCATCTAGAGGACCTGTACCACCAACTACTAAAGTATAGTTAATTAGACGCATGTAGTGATCTATATCTCTATAGCATTTGTTGATTTTCTCTTGATTTTCACCAGCTTCACCTGGATTTTTTAAGTAGCCATATTTGCTAAAGCAAGCATCACCAGCTTCTTTTACCACAGCTTCGTGATTTGATCCTAATTTTTCTGCTGCTTCTAATCTTGCTGCAGCACGTTGAATGTTTCCTTGTACTGATTGTAGGTCAGAAGTAGATGGATATCTTCCTGCTGCATCTGCAGCACTGATTGTAGTAGTAATAACTGATTTCATGTTTATCTCCTCAGTATAGTATTAAATGTATTGTTTATAATGTTTTTATTAGCTAATTGAAGCAGCTACTCTATCACAGTAACTTGCAACTTCAGAAGCTAATGCTGAACAATCACCCTCTGCAACTTCTACTTTTCTGTTAGGAGCTTCATTGTTTACAAATGCTACTGCTGCAGCTTTCATTATACATACAGCTCTAACAGTTGAATTAGTAGGTACTCCTAGAGCAATGTAAGTTTCTTTTAATCCATTTAGGCATCTATCTTCTAGTACTGATGCATCTCCAGCTAAAAGTGCATAAGATACGTAACGTAAAATAATTTCGCCATCTCTCAAACAAGCAGCCATTCTACGGTTTGTATAGCAGTTTCCTCCTGGTGTAATTAAACCAGGGTTTTCACAAATCATACCAGAAATTGCATCAGAAACAATACAACTAGAGTTAGAAACAATATAGTTAACTGCGTCTAGTCTTTTGTTACCATCGTTAATAAATGTTTTTAGTGCTTGTAAGTCGCTACCACTTACATAAGCTGCTTTTGAATCTGAATTTACTACAACTCTAGAAAATGCATCAAGCATTGAGCTCTCCTTAATTTATAATTATCTTTTTATATTCTTTCAAGAGAATATTGATGTTGCAGCTGCTTATTTTTTTCAGCTGGTCTATTGGCATCGAAATACAATATAAAAGATATATAAGCTAAATTGATAACAAATTAATATTAATTAATATTTAATTTATAGATTTTTTAATGAAGTATTTAATTGTATTATCTTTGATCATCATTTTTGTTAAGATTTTTATCAAATATCTTTTTGCCTGACTTTTGTTAAAGTAGTTAATTTTTTTTGAGTATAATGCTATTTTAAATTCTTGTTCTAGATCTATTTGATTCATATGTTTTATCCATTAACTTTTTTTCTTCTGTTAAGTTTAAAAGTCTATTTACCTATTTAATATTAAATTTTTTTTGTATAAAATGTATTATCTTCATGTAAATTTCAGTATAATATTGTTATAAAATTTGTTTTATCAATTACTATAATTGATAAGGTTTTTTATTTAACTTTGTATATTAATAATATATGATGTTATTTTATGTAATAGAATGTTACCCTTATTAGTTTAGAATTAAGATGGAGATTGGTTTATGTCTATTCCTCTTTTACAGTATTCTTTATCCACACATAATCATCGAGTAGATAGTTTTGAAGTTTTTACAGGAGAAGAAAGTCCAAGATTATATACAACAGAAAATTTAGTTTCTACTACAGAAGTGGATGAGATTATCTGGGCTTCATATCGACAGATTTTTAGTGAACATCAAATTCTGTCTATGAATCGCCAAACATTTTTAGAATCTCAGTTGAGATTTAACCAGATTACTATTAAAGATTTCATAAAAGGTATAGTAATGTCATCTCAATTTCGTTATTTGAATTATGACGTTAATAATAACTATCGTTTTGTGGAGATTTGTATTCAGCGTATTTTGGGTCGAGATATTTATAATGAAAGGGAAAAACTTGCTTTCTCTATTATTATAGCTTCGAAAGGATTAGAAGAGTTTGTAGATACTTTACTAAATAGTGATGAGTACTTAGAAAATTTTGGTGAAAATACGGTTCCTTATCAGAGAAGACGTATTATTTTTCAAAGAAATAAAGGAGAAGTTCCTTTTAATCTAAAAACCCCACGAATAGATTATACTTTTCTATCTAAGCAGTTTATGCCTACATTATCTTGGTCAGGTCAGGTTCGCCGTTTTAGGCCACAAGAACAAAAACCTAAGGCTGGTGACCCAGCTTTATTTTTAGGTATGTTAGATGATATATTTATAACTTAGAAATTTCTTATAGTTTCTTTCCTTAATTATTGTATTAATTGTTTAATAATAATCTAATTATTATATATTATTACTTAGATTATTGTTGCATTTGTATTAACTACCTAATTTAAATGCATCAACAAATAAGCCATATATAATACCTATTTTAATATTATTAAGTAATTGAATAATTAAGTGCTGATTGATATTTTTATTACAGTATATTTTTTTATTAGTGATTTCATTTAAAGTTACTATAATTGAGCCACTCATTATATTCCACTCTCCTGTTTGTGCTGGTATTGTAGAGAGTATATTTGCAAAAAAAAACCAAGCATAAAGCTTAATGTGCTAATGTTTAAAAACATAAAATTATACTTTAATTTTTTTCTAAAAAAAACTGTGATTTCTTGTAATTTGTTCAATTAACTTGTATTATTTAATATTTCTTTTATTGTTTATATATTTTGTTCACTTAGATTTAAGGTTATGTAGTCAAAAGGTTTATTTAATATATCTAGATTTATTAGTTCTACGTCCTTACTTTTCACTTCTGTCTTTACAACATCTTTTAATATTTCTATTGTCCTAACAATAGGACCAATAGGCACACTTAGAGAAGAATATGTTTCTTTTAGTCCATCTAGTAGTCTTTCACTTAAAACATTATTATTCCCAGCTATTAATGAATAACTTATATAGCGTAAATAATAATCAATATCTCTTAAGCATGTTGCATATCTTCGAGTTGTATAAGAGTTTCCTCCTGGTCTTAGTAATTCTGGTTGTTCAATGTATAATCTAGTTGCAGTTTCTTTTACGATTTTAGATGAGTTACTTGCAATCAACTCAGCTATTTCTAGTCTTTCAAGTGCTGTATTAAAATATTCTTCTATTTCTTGAATACCACTTGAATCTAAGTATTTTCCTGTAATATCGTATTTATTTACAATGCTGCTTATCACATCCTGCATATGTTATTTCTCCAAGACTTTAAGTACATTTAAATTATTTATAATATAATTAGATTATAGTATCAAAATTGATTTTTTTCATATTTTTTGTGGATAACAATTACTTTGTGTTACGTGTTTCTAAAGAAAATCACATTGAAATATATTTTTATAATTTCAACTCTTTTGCATGTTTAGATACAATATATCCCATTTGTTTTATTACTCCTTTGGTTGAATATAAAAAAATAATACACATACTTTCCATTTGTAAGATAATTAATAATTGTTCTACGGCTCATAAGTTTTATCTAGGCAAAGAAATTTTTAAAGCTCAACTTGCATTTAAGCTAAATCAAGATTACATTCAAGATTAATTTTTGTTTTTTATTAATAAATGCAAGTGCAAATGTTTTATATTTGTTGTGTACTATGAATTTATATTTGATAAAGGCATGTAACTCAGTGGATAGAGTACCAAATTCCGACTTTGGTGGTCGAAGGTTCAAATCCTTCCTTGCCTATTTATGGAAATAATATTTTACTTTTCTTTATTAAATATTATAATATGTATCTATGGGGTTGATAAGGTCTCTACATGTATATGAAAAGAGGTTAATTTATCTTGTATTATTGTATGACTTATGTAATGATGCAACTTATTTTTTTATTTGCAAAAAGTAATATAGTAGCTTTTTCAAGAAATCTAGTAAATGTATAGATAATTCTGATCTAAATTATAGTGCTACTTATAATTTTATTTTCGAGCTGCTCTAAATTTTTTATTTATTAATGTTAGCTATTTTTTTATAGTTTAATAAATATACTAAGTTAAGTTTTAATTATTCTAATGATCTTTTATAAAAAGTGTTTAAACCTCAATAAGTAATTTACATGGACGTGGGTTCAAGTCCCACCAGCTCCATTTTTATATTTTAGTTATCTAAGACCTCTTGTAATATTTCATATTATTATATACTTTATGTATAGTGTATTTAATTATTATTTCTTTTTTATTTTAATGTTTTTATCTAATTTTATTGTATTTTTGATGTATCAAAAAAATCAGTATTCAAATTTTTTGTTACGACAAAAAGATTATGTTAAATATAACACGACTTTTCAAAATCGTGATCAGTATACTAATAGGACTCTTCTTGTTATAAATAGCGAGATGTCGCAAACCACTTCTGAGCATATAAATTCTAGTAATGATTACAGTAAGTTATTATCTCGTAACTTACTTCAAAAGCTTATTAATGATTGTTTTCAAGAAACAGTTTTTTTATCAGCTTCTAATAAATTTGTTCTTGATTATGTTAATCAATTGAAAAATATGGGTTTATCTATTTATGATTCTGTAGAACATAGAAATTTTCTGAATAAATTTAGTAAGGATCTAATAAGTGGCAAAGTTAAAATTACTTCAGTAAATAATACTGATTATCTAGTGACTGGTTTGGATAATAATAAAACAACATATGTCAAATATATATGGTCTAAGCTTTTCAATACAGATATTCTAAGCTTTATAAATCTAAAGATCAATTTTCTAGGAAACTTATATAACCGTAGTATAATGTATACGAATAAGTCATTACCTTTCTTTATTTTGGTCAATGATTATGATGATATTATTATGTCTGAATCAGTAGATGTATTATCAAATAATATAAATAATAATAACTTGTATAATAGTTTTGTAGGTAGATTTCTTAATCAATATGGTTATAAAAATAATTATACTTGTTTATTGTTTATAAATTACCAGGATGCTTTAGAATATAAAAATCATATTCTTTATAAGAATAAAGAGTCTACTAATTCAGTTAATATAAAAATTGTTCCATCTAACATAAGTTTATATAATAAGTTAAAAGAGCATTATAAAAATACAATAAATTTTTGTGTAATACCAGATTTAACAGAAGTTGGTAATCTATTAAAAAAGTATTCCAAGTATAGAAATGTTTATTTTGACGATAATCAAAGGCATGGAAGCAACTTTTTTCAGGGTCAACCATTATATACAATTCAGTCTTTAAATATAAAAGGAAATAATCAGAAAGGGTTAGATTCTAATTATATACATTTTTTTAATCAATACAATTATCTTAACACCTGTTTTCTTAATTATGATACTGCTATTAATGCATGGGAACAGTTGGTTAGGGAGAATTTAGATTTAAAGTTACCTAGTCGTCCTCAAATTTCAGTTTCAAATTTAGAATTTGTGATTAAAGATAAAAAAGATACAAAATTTTTTAAAAACCTTATATTTTTACCTTCGTTCGATAATTATTTTTTTATAAAAAAATATCTAAAAGTTAGTCTGAAAAATGAGTATAATGTAAAAAATTGGTTGATTAACCAACAATTATATGTTAAGACACTATTTTGTAGAATTTTTTGGTCTCTTACAAGTCGACAACCTAGTAACTGGTAATAAAATATTATTTCTAAAATTGTTTTATAATATAAACATTACTTTTTAGAATAATACTCAACAACTAATAATTCATTTAATTGTACTCCTACCCAGTCTCTTTCAATAATTCCATTGACTTTAGCTTTCATATCCTTTTTGTTTATTTCTAGGTGATTTGGTAAATTTGCAAGCCCTGGGTTATCAACGTATTTTTTGACTATTTTATTAGAGGAATCTTTATTTTTTACACTTATTGTATCTCCAGGTTTACATTGATAGCTACATATCGAGACAATTTTGTTATTGACTAAAATATGTTTATGATTAACAAGCTGTCTAGCGGCTGGTATAGTCGGAGCCATACCTAGTCTAAATAAAGTATTATCTAGTCTCATTTCTAGTATCTGAAGTAAGATTATACCTGTAGAACCTGGTACTTTTTTTGCTGCTTTAATATTTTTTAGAAGTTGCTTTTCATTTATACCATAGTTGTAACGTATTTTTTGTTTTTCTTCAAGACGTAATGAGTATTCTGATGGTTTACGAATTTGTTGTCCGTGTTCTCCAGAAGGTGATGTTTTATTACTTTGTTTTTTAGTTAATCCTGGTAGATTCCCTAATCGTCTTGAGATTCTTAATCTTGGTCCTCTATAGCGAGACATTTTTTTTCCTTTTTTGTGTTTATAATAATTTTATGATAAGTGTACTATATTTTGGTTAAAATCTTACAGATCTCTAGAACTTTATACTTTTTTATTAGGATTTAGAATCATGGTTATGCTTCGACCATCTTTAGTAGGTGTCTGTTGAATACTAGAAGTATCTTTTAGATCAGCTGCCATTTTTCTTAGTAGTTCAATTGCTAAATTACTGTGTTGTATTTCCCTGCCTTTTAATATGATTGTTGCTTTTACTTTATCTCCAGCTTGTAGAAATCGAAGTGCCTGATTAATTCTTACTTGATAATCGTGTGCTTCAATTTTGTATCGCATTTTTACTTCTTTTAATATTGTGTTGTGTTGCTTTTTTTTTGCTTCCTTTGCTTTCTTCTCTTGACTAAATTTATATTTACCGTAGTCAATTATTTTACATACAGGAGGCTGTGATTTATCACTAATTAAAACTAAATCTAGTCCTTCTTGTGAAGCTAACTTTAATGCTTCTTCAGAAGAATATAGACCTATTTGTTCTCCAGTAGAGCTAATTAATCGTATTTGAGGGTATCTAATAAATTCGTTGATCAGGAATTCGTTATCGTATTTTTTTTTCAACTATTTTTGTTTTTAAATTTATGTATTAATATGTAAATATTATTTTTGTATATTTTAAACTATTGGTAAAAGCATGTAAATTATTATAATATTAAATATATACTTATTTAAATTAATTCTATAAAATATATTATGAAACATACACTGTCTGTTCTTGTTGAGGATGAGTCTGGTGTTTTATCTAGAATATCTGGTTTATTTGCTAGACGAGGTTTTAATATTGATAGTCTAGCCGTTGGCCCTGCTGAACAACAAGGAGTTTCTAGAATTACAATGATTGTTAGAGGTGATAATAGAACTATTGAACAGCTGATTAAACAACTCAACAAATTGATCAATATTCTTGATGTTAAAAATATTACTAATTTACCATGTGTTGAACGCGAATTAGTTTTATTCAAAATTTTCATTTCTAATAATTCTCGTCCTTATTTAATGGATATAGCTAATATTTTTAGAGCAAAAATAGTAGATATTTCACTTCAATCTTTAACTTTGGAAGTTTCAGGAGATCCTGGTAAAATTTTTGCAATACAACAATTACTTTCTCAGTATAAAATACTTCAGATTGCTAGAACAGGTAAGATAGCATTAGTTAGAGAATCTAATGTGAATACTGAGTTTTTAAAAAAAACATTAAGTTACCAGGATATATCTTATTAGAGAAAACCTAATGTAATTGTGCTTTATCTTAATATATTCCAATTATTTGGCTTTTCGACGAATGATGAGCATTCTTTTAAGTCCCAATCTAATACTATATGATTCTTGCCCTTTTTAATATTTACGGAAATAGTTGTATCTAATGGACAAAATACTGAATTACCAAAGGTTATTTTTATTCCCCGATGTTCTTCCTCTATAAATTTGTAAACTTGGCATTTTTTAATATGTCTACAATTAATACATATGCACATGAATAGATTTTTACTTAGGTTTATTTATATATTGGTATTATAAAGAAATTAGATAATGAACTGTAAAAAATAATTATAATCAGGTTATTCTAATTTAATGGGGATGGAGGGACTTGAACCCTCACGATCAATAAAAGATCAACAGATTTTAAGTCTGTTGTGTCTACCATTCCACCACATCCCCATATTATGTCTAGTTTTTAATATGGTATCTGAAGTTTTTAGGCGGCACCCAGATTCGAACTGGGGATAAAGGATTTGCAATCCTCTGCCTTACCGCTTGGCCATACCGCCTATTTTATAATTTTATTTTATATAACTACAATGTATACAATTTATATAATAATTGTCAATAAGAAACTTACATATTTTACTAACTAAATAATCTGCTTTTCAATATATCTTCAGATTGTATAGTAGTTAAGTCTGCTTTTGTTAGAATTTTATCTCCACTTAAAAAAATTCGATTTGCCTGTCTCATTCTTGCCCTATCTATAGCATTCCTAATACTTCTAGCATTTGCAAAATGTGGTTGTTGCATTCTTCTATTTGCGTAATCTAATAAAACTTCATCTGCATCACTAGCAAATTTATATTGCTGTTCTTCTAACATTAATTTAGCAATTTCTAATAACTCTTCTGCAGTATAATCTGGAAAATCTACATGATTTGTTACTCTTGATGAAAGTCCCGGGTTGGATTCATAAAATTTATCCATTTTATCTTTATAGCCAGCAAATATGACAACTAAATCATCTCTTTGATTTTCCATTACCTGTAAAAGAATTTCAATCGCTTCAGCACCATAATCTCTCTCATTATCTGGTTTATATAGATAATATGCCTCATCAATAAAAAGTACACCTCCCATAGCTTGTTTTAAAACTTCTTTAGTTTTTGGTGCTGTATGACCTATATACTGCCCGACTAAGTCATCTCTGGTCACTGTTAGTAAGTGGCCTTTCCTAATATAATTAAGTCTATGCAGTATGTCGGCCATTTTCATTGCTACAGTAGTTTTTCCTGTTCCAGGACTGCCAGTAAAAGACATATGTAAACCGGGACTACCAGATACTAATTCAAGTTGATTTCTTAATCTATCAATAAGTAGTAGAGCAGCTATTTCTTTAATCCTTGTTTTTACAGGTCTTAGTCCTATAAGTTCTTGTTCTAGTTCATCAATAATCTCTTGTATTTTAGTGTTATCATATTCTTCTTTTAGGTTTAGTAAAGTATCTTTTGTTTGTTTTGTGGTCATTGTGAGTGTTTTATTTAAGTTTTAAAGAATATAGTAATACTATATTCCTTATAATCGTTATTAATTTAATTGAAAATTAGTATCTAAGACCTTCTGGTTTGCTAGTAGCATAACTGCGGAAACAGTATTTTTGGTTTCTACTAATATCTTCAGTTCTAACAAGTTCAAAACCATTTTCTACAGCTGGTCGTTGTACTATGAATGAAAGAGAACAACTTTCAACACCTCTTGTGTTATCGAAAGCATTTACTTTTACATAGTAGTTAGAACACTGTTGACGACAACTATTAATTTCATACATGATAGTTGCAGCATCTTTTACGTCGAATAAAGGTAAGCCCCATAGTTCCCAATAATTATTTCTTGGGTGTGGATCGTCTGTATATTCAATATTAATTGCCCAGTTTTGAGAAATTGCATATTGAAGTTGGTTTGTAATTTGTTCGTCAGTTAGGTCAGGTAGAAACGAAAAAGTTCCTTGTGTTAGTCTCACTTTTGTATACTCCTTATGATAATCAATCTTTATTTTGGCTATTTTATTTAGCTTTTTTTATAGACGCATCTGATATATTTTTAAATCCTGTTTAATTACTTGATTTAAACATTAGCTGTTGGAGTTTCTACGAAGTCAGCTGTATCTGTAGAAGTATAGTTAAATGTGATATCTTTCCATAAGTCCAAAGCTGTCTGTAGTGGGCCACATGTTTTAGCTGCATCACGTAGAATTTGAGGACCTTCTGCTACATAGTCGCGGCCTTCATTACGTGCAATCACCATTGATTCTAGTGCTACACGATTAGCTGTTGCTCCTGCTTGAATACCATCTGGATGTCCAATTGTACCTCCACCAAATTGAAGCACTACATCATTTCCTAGATAATCTAGTAATTGATGCATTTGACCACAGTGAATACCACCTGAGGCCACCGGTGCTACTTTACGTAGAGATGCCCAATCTTGTTGGAAGAATATACCTTGTGGTAGATTAATATCTAAGTATGGTTCTAGTAAAGTATTGTAAAAGCCTTTAATCATTAAGGGATCTCCCTCTAGCTTACCTACTACAGTACCAGCATGGATATGATCTACTCCTGCCATTCTCATCCATTTGCATATAACTCTGAAATTCATACCATGAATTTTTTGACGAGAATAAGTTGAGTTACCAGCACGGTGTAAATGTAAGATCATGTCATTTTTACGAGCCCAGACAGCCATTGTTTGGATTGCAGTATAACCAATTACTAAATCTATCATTACAATAACTGTTCCAATTTGCTTAGCAAACTCAGCTCTTTCGTACATATCTTCCATAGTTGCAGCTGTAATGTTCATATAGTGACCTTTTACTTCACCAGTTGAGGCAATTGAACGGTTAACTGCTTCCATAGAGTATAGGAATCTTTCCTTCCAACGCATGAAAGGCTGTGAATTAATATTTTCATCATCTTTTAGAAAATCCAATCCACCTTTAAGACCTTCATAAACTACTCTTCCGTAGTTCTTACCAGAAAGACCTAATTTTGGTTTAACAGTCGCACCTAGGAATGGACGACCAAATTTATCCATACGTTCACGCTCTACAACAATTCCTGTTGCAGGTCCTTGGAAAGTTTTTAGGTAAGCTACAGGTAGACGCATATCTTCTAATCTTAAAGCTTTTACTGCTTTAAAACCAAATACGTTACCGATAATTGAAGCTGTTAGGTTAGCTATAGATCCTTCTTCGAATAAATCAATATCATATGCAATGTAAGCAAAGTATTGATCAGAAGTATTAGGAACAGCATCTACTTTATATGCCTTAGCTCTATAAAGGTCACACGCTGTTAATAGATCTGTCCAAACAACAGTCCACGTAGCTGTAGAAGATTCACCTGCAACTGCAGCAGATGCCTCAACTGGATCTACACCAGGTTGAGGTGTAACTCTAAATAGTGCTAGTACGTCTGTGTCTTTAGTCACATAGTTAGGATCCCAGTATCCCATCTTTGCATAAGGAATTACACCAGATTCATAACGTTCATTTTTTATTCTTGTCCGTTGTTCTACAGAGTTAGACATTTGCTCCTCCTTGAATTTAAGGCAGTATCATAATATATAAAGTTAACTATTTGAATACCTGAAACTAATTTGTATTAGTTAGCTTGTTTCAGTCTAGTTATCCCTGAATATAAATCTATCACTATATCGTCATAAGCGCTTTGAATTTTTATTTATATATGTAATAAGAAATATTAATATAAATATTTGTTGTAAAGAAATATGTTTGATAAAATAGTTAATTTAAGTTTTTTATGCTAGGATTAAGGCAGTAAGCAACTAATCTTGGAGAAATATATTTTGTCTATCATACAAGTAATGGATTCAAATTTTGAAGTAGAAGTTATAAACTGTAGTAAAATTGTTTTAGTTGATTTTGGTGCACCCTGGTGTGGGCCTTGTAGGATGGTAGCACCTGTTGTTAATGAAGTTGCTCATGAGTATGAAAGTACAGTAAAGGTAGTAAAAATCAATACAGATCGTAATCCTACTGTAGCAGCAGAATATGGTATTAGAAGTATACCAACTTTAATGTTATTTAAAGATGGTGTAAAAGTTGACACAGTGATTGGAGCTGTACCATTATCAACTTTAATTAATACTCTAAACAAACATTTACTGTCACAAGATTAAAATAATAATTCAAATATAATATGACTAAAATTTGTCAAATTTCTGGTAAAAAATCAAATAATGCATACCAAGTATCTCATTCACATATAAGAACTAAGAAAAAACAACATGTTAATTTGCAGAAAAAAAAGATATGGTCAACTAGGAAAAAATGCTGGATAAAAATTAGAATCTCAACTAAAGCACTAAAGTCTATATATACAAGTAATTTGTAAAGTGTTATTTAACAGTAGTGACAAGATTAAATAAATATGTTATATTTATTCCATGCCTTTTATATTTATAATCGATAAGTTAAATCAACAAATAGATTATTAAATGGTTTTAATAGCAATGGACTGATATTAAATAATAAGGAAAAACAATAATGGCTTTAGATATTAAAGATATTTATTATGAAAAGAATAACGATTTAGGTGACTACTACTTTTCAGATAATCAACAAGATATAGATGAAAGTATAGACATGTCTACTGGATGGTCTTTTCTTTGTTTAGATGAGACAATAAATTACTACGCAGAAAACTTGCGTAAGAAAGCTAGTATGTAAGTCAGTAATCCTATGAAAAATAAAAATTTCGCAGAAAACGCGATTAATATAAGTATTTAAAAAATTGAAAGTAAGCTATAATGTCAGTAGCTATTTATAGCTTATGCAATGCTAGTATAGCTCAATTGGTAGAGCAGCTGATTTGTAATCAGCAGGTTATGGGTTCAAGTCCCTTTACTAGCTTAATATAATATTAATTTTGTGTGTCTTATAAGACTAAATTATGAAGATATGCCAAGATTTTGTATAATTGGAAAATTTGCTAATAATAAATATGCAAATCCAGCACCTCCTACAGCACCAACTAAAAAACCAGCTGTGAACTGACTCCAGCCTGTAGATGTTTGTAGCATGTCTTTTGTTTCACCTTTACTATTGTTAAATGAAACAGAACCATACATTGATAAACATGTTGTTAATATTACGATTAATCCTACAGCTGATAAGAAACCTGATAATAGTGCAATATCTGTATTTCTTAAAGGACCTAATTTATCAAAAGGACCTATTAAAAAATATCCATGTGCCATACCAATTTCTAGTCCTCTAAGTAATGGTGATAAACCCCTTCTGTAGGCAGGTAAATTGCCTAAAAAACTTTTTGTAAAACTTGATGTACTAATTGGTGTTGATAGATTGCCAACAAATGGATCATTATTGTATGGTTGGATAAAGTTTGTCATTATTAATAATTATTATATTATCTTAATCGTTTGATATCTATATACGAATATTAACAGAAAAAACATTTCAAGTCCTAAATATTAACAAATTTATAATAAAAATGACAAAATCTTATATATCATGTATATTAATATAGTTTTTTTAAGGAAAATAATTTATGTCTATTTTTTTAAGTTATACATTGTTCGTAACACTTTTTATGGGTTTGGCTCTAGGATTGTATTTTAGTTTACAATTTGTGAAGTTAATTTAATCATATTAAGTAATGAATACTAATTAATGTTCTATTAATAGTATTCTTTTAGGTTATTGATAAACTATCGTATTACAGGTAATGCAAATAAAAAAATATACTATCAAAGGATCACGTAGGTTTAGTAATTATTGGTGGGCTTCAATTATATTATTAGGAGGGACAGGTTTTTTTCTAGTAGGCGTCATAAGTTATTTACAACTAAATTTAGATACAAAGAGTATATACTTTATACCACAAGGTGCAGTGATGACATTTTATGGTATGACTGCTATACTCATCAGTACATTTCTATGGTATACTATTATATTCGATGTAGGTAGTGGTTATAATGAATTCGATAAAGGTACAGGCACTATAACTATTTTTAGATTCGGTTTCCCAGGTAAAAACCGTATTCTGAAATTAAAATATAAAATAGAAGATATTGCATCTATTAAAATTAGTATTCAAGATGGATTATCCCCTAAAAGAGAGATATACTTGAAGATGAAGGATAAAAGACAAATACCTTTAACCAAAGTTGGTGAGCCTATATCAATATCGAATATAGAAAAACAGGCCAGAGATATTGCAATTTTCTTAGGTGTTAACGTGGAAGGTAATTAAGGTTTGTAATTAATAAGTTTGTAAAAATAGAGTAAATATGTTAAAGTAGCTGGGTGTCACGCGGGTATAGTTTAGTGGTAAAACCTTAGCCTTCCAAGCTAATGATGCGGGTTCGATTCCCGCTACCCGCTTAGCTCTTGACCCTTAGATATCTGATTTAACTTCTACTGATTTTGTTTAGTATTAGCGTGGATGTAGTTATATTTTAGCTTTAAATTATAATTATAAATGTATCTCATATTACAAATCTGAACAACTATGCATCTGGCTGGAGTCGAACCAGCGGTGTCCCTTAGGGATGGCGGATTATTAGAGTCGATTTTTTGAATTATAAAATCTCTCTTACAAAACCGTACGTGAAATTTTCATTTCATACGGCTACCACTATTTATAATTTACTTGTCTTATCTTATAATTTTACTTACCATCAGTCTAGTAATGATAGTGTCTTGTTATATTAAGTATATATATTGTTTTATTAACAAACACATTAGCTAAACTAATAATTCTTGTGTATGTTGCAATACTTAAATTATCTTTTTTGATTAAAAAGTATGTAATCTGATTAATGAAGTTGTTACATAGATTAGAAGCCAACAGATTTATGCAATTACCTGTTTTATAGTACCATCTCTGATAGATAGAAAGTATCTTTCTAGTTAAAGATTGCTGAGCTCTCGTAAAATCTAAGTACTTAGAAAATTTAATTTTTTTAAGTAAAAATCTAAATTTTAGATAGTATTTGAAAGATTGAGCAAGATAATTATTAACGGAGCTTTCGCAACTTAATCTTTTTATTATATACTTTATACTCTTTATATAATTTAATTGATACCATAGATGATCAGTGGCATTCAACTTGTTTAAAATTTCAGCTAAAAAATTGCCGTATTCTAAGTCATTTATATGGTCTACATATTTTATATTTACTTGATATTTTAATTTATAAAATTTTAATAAATCTATGTAATTCAACGTTTCAAGGAAATAAATTATATTTTCTTTTATATAAAGAGGAATTTTCAGTTTTCTTTCTACATATCGTATATTTTGGTAATAATGATAACTATATTTTTCAGTATCATATTTGTTTATTTTTAATAAACAGTTCTGTCTCCAATATCTAGATAATCTTGCATCTAACATTGGTTTAGTACAAACATAAATTAGATGTTGCTTTATAATTTTTTTGATTTTAACAAGGCTATTCAGATAAATTTTTTCGTATCCAGATTCACTTTGTAGTGTTTTATCCTTATACATTGAACCAAAGTTGTTGTTTTTACTTTTGTTTAAGTAGTGTAGTGTGTATAGATTGGACACTATATACTTTAGTACAAAAACTTTGAGCTCTACGGAATTAACCATGTATATCTGTAAATTGTGAACAGCTTTGAGATTATGTTTTTTGGTTTCAATATACAATTGTTTGATTAACCTATTAACTCTTAGAAAAATTTTTTCCCAGGGTAAATTATTGAAGTAATCTCGGTTTTTATAGACTTGTAAGCTTTGATGTATATTAGTATACATTCACTGTTTATAGTAAATTATAATTAGTACAATATGTTGGCATCTTAAAATAAATTAAGTGTATAGCTTCTTATTGTTTCTTAACAAATAATGCTTTTAGTGCCTGTTTAGCTTAAATTTATATAAACTATCATTATTTGTTTACTCCGTTCCGTATTTTTTTGTATTGTTGACTTAAACTTCTTTCTATATATTAGCAACCTCTATAATAAATCATACTTATATTAGCTCACAATAATTAAGCTTATGGGTTATTAAATCTTATTAGTCTGTTAAACTGGTTAGATTTCAAAACTAATATTTATAACGAAAGATTTGTATAACTAGTTGTATCAACGATGTAAATAGTCTGCTTTATTTGATATTGTTTTAGGCTTAAATAATGTCAAATTGACCATATTACTTTATTCATGACTTAGAATAATTAGCTTACACTAATAATAAAATACAGTTAACTAAGTATATTCTACCTAGTCTTTAGTTAGTTAAAGTTATTTTTGAACCTTTAACACCTAAAAACGGATCACACATGAGTCCGCTGCCTTCGGCCTCTCGGCCACAGATGCAATTTTACCTAGGTAAAATATACTAAAATTTTCCATAAAAGTAAATTGTATCTATTCATTCATATTATGATATGTTGCGACAGCTGAAGGTGATATTTTGTTTAAATATCTAAAAATCCAATATTTAAAGATTGTATCTAAAACTACCGGAAAAGTTGAAATAAAAATAAAAATAAAATCCCTACTTTCAGGTAAGCCAAAATGCCTTAAAATTGCTTCAAGTATAATTTCCCATCCGTGAGGTGAGTGAAAACCAACAAAAATATCAGTAAAGAGGATTATTAAGAATGCTTTTGCAGTATCACTTAAACCGTAAATAGACTCATTAATAAATGATTTTAATATAGAAAATTGTCTTTTATTTATAATTAAAATGGAGATAAATATGATTATTGAGACAAAATCAGCTATGATATTTTTAATGGCATCAGCACTTTCTTTAGAATATTCTAATGCAATTTCTAAAGCTTTATTAGACATCTGTTTTTCAACACTTTCTGTTGATAATTGATCTAATTTTCCAATTAATACTTCAAAATGCAACTTTTCTTCAAACCTTTGTAGATCAGCAAAGGCTCTTTCTTCTTGAGAAAGGTTAAGAAAAATGCCTGAACTATTACTATTCCATAACTGATTAACAAGAGGATCCAATATAAATATTTTAGATATCTGATTAATTAATATAGGAGTAATAAATAATACAATTATATATTTTACTGATGTCGATGTCTGATATTTAGCAGCTTTGAAATCTTCTAAAGCTTCAACTTCTGCATTAGGATTTAATTCCTGTTTAAAACGATTAAATAATTTACTCATAGAACGAGGAACTATTCCCGTTTTCTCAAATGCATATTGATTGATTTTTTTTAAATTCCAATATTTCATTATTTTATGATTTATATATAGAGATATACTTTATTAGATAATTGTAGTGGGGGGACAATATTTATGAGATTGTTAAATTAACTGATCATACTTATAAGATATTATAAAACTAGTATTTAATTTAAATATGAATAATAAAAAATTTTTTCTAAGATATTTCAAAGGCCAATGGTTATCACAAAATAACCTGCTTTTATTTGAAAAAGGAAAACAAATAACAAATGAGCAAAATATTGACTTAAGTAAAGCATATAACAATTTATACAGTAGTAATAAATTTTTTAATACAAAAAATGGAATATATCACACAATATCACTTCCAATAATAAATAATGGGAAAAAAATTTATGCATTTAATAAGCAATCAATATATATGAATATTAACTGTGCTCAGAGGTATTTTTTTTACTCAAAAAATTTACGTAAAGGCCTAATAAAAATTATAAAGGTTAACTATAAAAAAAGAGTGATGCAGTATGAATATATCTATTTAGTAAATCATAATTTAATGATTAGTATTAACTTAATAAAAAATTTTAAGGGTAAATACTTAGGAATAAAAATATCATCTCACATTAGGAAAAGAATCAATAAATAAATATAAAACTGCTACGTTTATATTTTACAAGTAATATAGTAACATTTTAAATGTTACTATACTAGTTTTATTAGTAAACTACTCTAAATCTTTTCTATTCGGATTACGAGAAGGATCATTAGATAGAAAGCCGAAAAAGAACAAAGATATAAAAAAGATTACAGTAGTGTAAACAAAGATTTTCAAAGTTAGCATAAATTACCCCTTTAAGTATAGAATTTATTACAATTCCACTATATAATACATAGTATATAAAAAAAGCTTTATTTATAAATTAAATTTATTATCTTTTATAATTAAAAGTCTGACTCATTTATATTTTTATTGTTACTTAAAACTTGATAATTCAGCTCTCTTACTTTTTTCATAATACGTTCAAAATATTCTTGCAAGTAAAACTCTAAAGGTTCAATATCATCTCTATTTAACTTAAGTATATACAAAATCTCTTTCATATCAGAACTTGCATCATATCCTCTGGCTAAAATCTGGGTAAAAGCTAACCTTTCTGCAATATTAGCTGTCCACTGAAATGTTTGTACAAATATTTGTAACAAACTTAGTACTATTACAGGTACTCGACTTTTTTTTGCACGGCGACCAGATATACGTTGACATAAATTAATAATGTCCAATGATGTCCACGACTTATTACCAGTTATAGGTATATACTTATTATTGAATTGACTAATAGATAAACTTTTTACAACAATGCATGCAACATCTTGTGTACTAATATAAGAAATTGAAGATTCTTCACTTGTAAGCCATATAGATTTTTGATCTAAAATAGGTAATGCATATTGTGGTATCAATCCTTGAAAAAAACCTGGTATACAGAATATAGTAAAGCTTAAGCTAGACTTTCTAAGACGACTTTCAATCATATTTTTTAACATTACTAGTCGAATATCAATATAACGATAACTATTAACAATAGAGAAAAAAATAAACCTTTTAATCTTTGCTTTGATAGCGGCCTCGATCAAAATATACTTAGACTGCATATCTATTAATTCAATACTATACGAATCATCTGGTCTACCAGTTGCACAATCAATTAAAGCTGTCGTACCAATTAATGCCAAAGGTATAGTTTCTGGCATTACCAAATCCCCATATATTAGTTCTGCTCCCCATTCTTTTAGAAAAGCAGATTTACGAAAATTTCGCACTAGGCAACGTACCTGAAAACCTTCATTCAAAGCTTTTCTCACAATTTGTCTACCTAGTGTTCCAGTACCACCAAGAACTAGTAAAGCCATAAATGTTAATCCTCTCTATTATAATTTTAATATAAATTATTTTAACACAGGGTAGTATATTAGCAAAAAAAATTGAATTTTAAAAAAAATATAGATAGGTAAGGAGGGACTCGAACCCTCAAAACAATGTTGTCATATTTTGAATATGATGCGTATACCAAATTTCGCCACTTACCCAGGCTTAACCTAATAATAACATAAATACTTTAAAATTTTTAAGTTACTACAAAAACTTGAAAGTAATTATCTCACAAGGATTGATAATACAAATGCTAAATTATAAAGTTCTGAACTCTATAATACCTTCGGTTTACCTCTTATTGCTACCTTATAAATATAAAGAATCACTAGTTTTTCTTATTGCATTTACTGTATCCAACAAAAATAAAAAAGTTTTCTATTGTAAGATAATTAAAAGTATTAAACGCATAAGTATGTTTTATCTATGCATTTTAATAAGTATTTTATATTTTGATATTAGCTATACTAAAGTAAATAAAGTTTTGACAAGTAATATAATTACGCCCTATTTTATATCATTTGATTGTATTAAAAAAGAAAAAATACTTTACAGTTTAAACATTTATTTTATAATATTCAAAGTATCAGGCTATATTATCAAAGGAATAATGATAAATGCTATACACTTAATTATTACAAGCAATTTATTTTTGTTCACAAAAAATGAAATATTACTAAGTAACTTAAACTTCTTAGGTCAAAAAAAGAATCCAAATAAAAGCAAAATCAATCATTTAAAACAGTTTTCACTTGCTATTTTAAGTAGCTATGAAATGTTTGAAATAATTTTAAACACATTTTATAGTGTATACATAGGGATAAAGTGTAAGAATAATATGTCTTTCAAATATTCTATAGCTTATCTAAGCTATTTTTTTAACAGTATTCTAAGTCACATAACTGGAGAAATATATTTATCAATTGTAAATCTTTGGATTAGATATTAAATAAAAAAGATAAAAGGCAAAACATACATGTTATACTTTAAGAAGTATTGTGTTGTATTTATGAGAAATTTACAAAAAAAATTTTTATAATGTGCGAAAAAAATGAGCGAGTTAAGCAAAACAAATATTTAGACACCTTAATAAACAAACCATACGAATATGGTTTTTATACAAATGTTGAATCAGTTTATTTTCCAAAAGGTCTAAGTGCTAAAATTATTAAATTAATATCCTCTCTTAAGCAAGAGCCATTATATCTGACTAGCTTTAGATTAAAAGCTTATGAAAAGTGGATAAGAATGAATGAACCAAAATGGAGTAATTTATTTTATAACTCTATAAATTACAATAAAATTTTATATTATTCAATTCCTAAAAATAAAAAGAAACTTCAAAGTCTAGATGAAGTAGATCCAGAAATATTAAAAACATTCGAAAAATTAGGAATATCACTGGATGAACAGAAAAGACTAAGTAATGTAGCAATAGATGCTGTCTTTGATAGTGTATCAATAGCTACTACTTTTAAAAAAGAACTGGCAAACCATGGTGTAATATTCTGTTCAATAACAGAAGCCGTTAAACTTTATCCAAATTTAATTAAAAAATATCTGGGGTGTGTAGTACCAGACGGAGATAATTTTTATTCATCATTAAACTCTGCTACTTTTAGCGATGGTTCTTTTTGTTATATTCCACCTAATGTAAAATGTCCATTAGAACTATCGACTTATTTCAGGATAAATAATAAAGAATCAGGACAATTTGAACGTACATTAATTATTGCAGATAAAAATAGCTATGTAAGTTACTTAGAAGGATGTACAGCTCCACAGTTTGATAATAATCAGCTACATGCAGCAGTTGTTGAACTTATAGCACTTGACAACGCAACAATTAAATATTCTACTGTACAAAACTGGTATTCAGGTAATGTCAAAGGAGAAGGTGGAATCTATAATTTTGTAACTAAAAGAGGTATATGTACAGGAAAGAACTCGAAAATATTGTGGACACAAGTAGAAACTGGATCAGCAATTACTTGGAAATATCCAAGTTGCATACTTTTAGGAGAAAAAGCTATTGGTGAGTTTTCATCGATTGCATTAACAAATAACTATCAACAAGCTGATACTGGAAGCAAAATGATACACATAGGAGCAAACACAAGAAGCAAAATTTTATCTAAGGGCATATCTGCAGGTAATTCTATTAATAACTATCGTGGATTAGTAAAAATGGGCCCAAAATCGAATCATTCAAGAAACTATTCTCAATGCGACTCTCTGATCTTAAGTAAACAATCTGAAGCTAATACATTTCCATATATACAAGTAAAAAATCCCTACTGTAAAGTTGAACATGAAGCTTCAACTTCTAAAATTGGTGAAGAACAAATTTTTTATTTTATGCAAAGAGGTATCAGTCTAGAAAATGCTATTAGCCTTATGATAAATGGTTTTTGTAGAGACATATTGAATGATTTGCCTATGGAGTTTGCTATGGAAGCTGATCGTTTATTAGATTTGAAACTAGAAGGAACTATTGGGTAAATGAAAAATCATCAAAAAGTTTTAGAAATTAGTAATTTAAGTGTAAGTATAGATAATAAGCCAATCATCAAAAATCTAGACCTAACTATCAATAAAGGGGAAATTCATGCTATCATGGGCAAAAATGGATCTGGAAAAAGTACTTTAGCAAAAGTTATTTCCGGACACCCTTTATATAATATTGACAAGGGCAAAATTTTTTTGAAAGATCAGGAGATAACTTACGAGGAACCAGATTTTAGAGCACACAACGGCATATTTCTAGGATTCCAGTATCCTGTTGAAGTACCTGGTGTAAGCAACATAGATTTTTTAAGATCAGCATATAACGCAAAAAGAAGCTATTTGAAGGAAGATATATTGGATCCACTTGCTTTTTTTCAATTAGCAAACAAGGAAATCCAAGAAGTTAATATAGAATCAAAATTTTTAAATAGATCATTAAACGAAGGTTTTTCTGGAGGAGAAAAGAAAAAAAATGAAATTTTACAAATGTCTTTACTGCAAAGAGAACTCTGCATATTAGATGAAATAGATTCTGGACTAGATGTAGATGCCTTAAAGGATATTTCAAGTAAAATTAAAAATTTTCATAAACCACATAATGCTATTCTACTAATTACACACTATCAAAAATTAATAGATTATATTCAACCTACTCATGTACATATCATGCATGAAGGTAATATAAAAATTAGCGGGAATCAGAAACTAGCAGCAGAAATAGATAGATATGGTTATGAAAATTTTATATAAACTTATACTATCTAATAACTCTAGGATAGCAGTTTGTATCCTAAGTTTAGGATTTTTTAAAAAAATTACTATTTAGACAATAAAAGTTTGCTGTACATCTTGTATAGATTGTTTCAGTAAATCTTCTGATTCAGGTGTCAATTTCTTGGTATTACGAATACTTTCACTAAACTCAGGCTTAGAAGTTTTTAAGTCTTGTCTTAAAGCTAAAACAAAATCACTCACTTTCGGTAACTCAATATTATCTAAATATCCGTTAACGCCGGCATATATAATTGCAACTTGATCTTCAACCGCTAATGGAGAATTCTGAGCTTGTTTTAATATTTCTCTTAATCTTTGACCACGAGCAAGCTGGTTTTGCGTTGCCTTGTCCAAATCAGATGCAAATTGCGAAAACGCTTCTAATTCTGCGAATTGTGCTAACTCTAGTTTTAACTTACCAGCAACTTGTTTCATTGCTTTAATTTGTGCAGCAGAACCAACTCTAGATACAGAAATACCGACATTTATAGCTGGTCTAATTCCAGAGTTAAATAAATCTCCAGATAAGAAAATTTGACCATCAGTAATAGAAATTACATTTGTTGGGATATAAGCAGATACATCGCCAGCTTGTGTTTCAATAATTGGTAAAGCAGTCATACTTCCTGAACCTAGTTCACTACTTAATTTAGCAGCTCTTTCTAACAATCTAGAATGTAGATAAAAAACATCTCCAGGATATGCTTCTCTGCCTGGTGGACGACGTAGAAGAAGTGACATTTGACGATATGCTTGAGCTTGTTTAGTTAGATCATCATAAATTACTAAAGTTGCTTTACCTTTATACATAAAGTATTCTGCTAGTGTAGCACCAGTATATGGAGCTATATACTGAAGTGTTGCTGGATCATCAGCATTAGCTGCAACTATAATAGTATATTCTAAAGCCCCTTTTTCTTCTAATGTAGATACTACTTGTGCAACTGACGAAGCTTTTTGACCTATAGCAACATATACACAAACTACGTCTTGGCCTTTTTGATTTATTATAGTATCTAATGCAACTGAAGTTTTTCCAGTTTGTCTATCACCAATAATAAGTTCTCTTTGCCCTCTTCCAATTGGTATCATTGCATCTATAGCAGTAATACCAGTCTGTAGTGGCTCACATACTGATTGACGACCTATAATACCAGGAGCATATGATTCTATCAACCTTGTATCTTGTGTCACTGGATTACCTTTAGCGTCGATTGGTTTTGCTAATGGATCTACTACTCTACCTAAAAAGCCATCACCGACAGGGATCTGAGCTATCTGACCTGTAGATTTTACAGAACTTCCTTCAAGAATATTACGTCCGTCACCCATCAATACAACACCTACATTATCACTCTCTAAATTAAGTGCAATACCAACAGTCTGGTCTTGGTCTTCGAATTGTAATAATTCTCCAGCCATAACTTCATCTAATCCATAAACACGTGCTATTCCATCACTCACCTGTAGAACAGTACCTACATTAGTAATTTGTATTTGTTGGTCATATTTATCAATTTGCTGTTTTATGATATTGCTTATCTCGTCCGGTCTAATATTTAACATATGTTCTTATAATTTATAAATTTTGATTTATAGAGTCTTAGATAAATAAATCCATTAATTTGCATTCAGATATGAAGACATTTTTTTTAATTTGCCTATTAAACTAGCATCTATAACCTTAGATCCTATTTTAATAATAAATCCACCTATTAAGCTAGGATTACAATTTATTAAAAGCTTCACTTCATTACTGCCTGTTAACGATTTAATTTTATCTATAAGATTAAGCTTTTGTTCATCATTTAAATCTATAGCAGAAGTAACTTCGACTATAGTAATGGACTCTAATGAATATGCTATCTCTAGATATTTTTCAATTATTGTTTTTAGAAATGATATTCTACGTCTATCTACCAAAACAAGTAAAAAATTCATTATAAAATTTTGAACTTGTTTTTCAAATAACTGTTTTAAGACCTTTTTTTTAGTTATATTACTAATCAGAGGATTTAATAGAAAGAGCTGTAAATCTTCTGATTGCAATAAAATAGATAATATAGATGATAACTCTTCTTTATATTGCGCTAGCGAATCTAAGCTTTTAGCATTAGCAACTAGTGCTTCGGCGTATGGTATAGCAACCTTTTCCTCAAAACTTTGACTACTCATAGATTAATCTGACCCTCTATTTGCGTGATACTTTTATTTATTATTTTATTGTGCATAATAGGATTCATTTGATTTTTCATTTCTGCACTTACTTTTTGAATAGCTAGAGACGTAATTTGCTGTTGTATCTGAAGTCTTGCTTGATCCTCAGCAAATTTAATACTAGCTTTACTTGATTGAGTCAGTTTTTCTATATCAATCTTACCTTGATCCAAAATTGACAATCTAACTTTTTTAGCAGTTTCTTCAGCTTCGTTAATAATTTGATTTATAATAATTTGGGTTTGAGCTAATTGTTTTTTTGCTTCATTAAGTCTTGCAGTTGCTTGTTCTAATCTTTCTTCTGATTCTTTAATAGCAAATATAACTTTTGCTTGTCTCTCACTTAAAATTGAGCCAAGAAAATTTTTAAGCACATAAATTAAACCAGAGAGTAATAGAAGTATATTTAAAACATTTGCTTCTAGAAAGTTAGAGTTGAAGCTAACACCAGAGTACATTGTAATTTGCGCAATAAAGTGAAAAATGTTCATATTTTTAATACATAGTTAATATAAATACTTAAAGATTAATATAATAGTAATTAATAGTTATTAAGTAACTTATTTTGTATTTGGTCACTTAGAATATCGACCTGAACTTCTAAGCTTTTTAGTGCCTGCTGTTTTTGTTGACTTAACTGATCATAAGCATCAACTAGTAACTTTTCTGCGTTTTTCTGAGCCTCTTTAATTTTTTCTGAGACAATTAACTGAGCTTCTTCTTGAGCATTTTTTATAATTTTTTGAGCACTTTTACGTGATTCTGCTAATTCTAGCTCATATGTTTTAGTTAGCTCATCAGCTTTTAATAAAGATGCAGAAGCACTAGTTAAACTATTACGTATATATTCTTCCCTATCGTCTAAAATATTGATAACAGGTCTATAATATAAGAAATTTAATAATAGAGTTAATCCAATAAATTGTAATGCCATTAGTGGAAGAGTGGCATTAAAATCAAATAATCCTCCTTTTGAATTGCTTTCAGCAACTTCACTAATTAATAATATAATTGTTTGCATATAATCGATAAATTACTTATATTTTCTACTTACTACTTAAAAGTTAACTTACTATAAAAAACATTTTAAAAACACTTAGTTAATTAAATAGATCGAATAATAAACTAAGTGTAATATTAAAACTAATTAGTATAAGGATTAGCAAATAATAAAGATAATGCAACAACTAGTCCGTAAATTGTTAAAGACTCCATGAAAGCTAAACTTAACAGTAAAGTACCCCTAATTTTACCTTCCACTTCAGGTTGTCTAGCAATACCTTCTACAGCATTTGCCGCTGCACTTCCTTGACCAATACCAGGCCCAATAGCAGCCAAACCTACAGCTAAACCTGCAGCTACAACAGAAGCTGCTGAGATAATAGAATCCATAATTTTTTATTTTGTTATAAAAATTGAGAAAATTAACATATTTCATTAAAAATAGATATTAGAACCTAGAAATGATCACTAATCAACAAACTAATGTTCTCCGTGACCTTCAAGAGCTTCACCTATATAAGCAGCTGATAAAGTAGAAAATATTAAAGCTTGTATAGAGCTGGCAAATAATCCTAATATCATAACCGGTAGGGGTATAATAATTGGAACTAATAACGTGAATACAGAAACAACTAACTCATCTGCTAGTATGTTCCCAAATAATCTAAAGCTTAAAGATAAAGGTTTTGTAAAATCTTCAAGTATATTTATAGGTAATAGGACAGGAGTAGGCTCAACATAACGTAAAAAATATGATACTCCATTTTTATTCAAGCCTGCATAAAAATAGGCTATAGATGTTAATAAAGATAAAGCAACAGTAGTATTAATATCGTTTGTAGGTGCAGCTAATTCACCTTCTGGCAAAGAAATGAGCTTCCATGGAACTAAAGCACCGGCCCAATTACTACCTAAAATAAATAAAAATATAGTTGATATGTAAGGTAACCAAACCCTATACTCATGCTCTCCTATTTGATTTTTTGCAATATCTTGTAAAAATTCCAGTATAAACTCCATGAAATTTTGTAATTTACCTGGAATTCTCTGTAAATCACGTGTACCAATGAAGGATAATGATAATAAAATAAAAATAACCATCCAAGATACAATAAATACTTGACCATGAATATCATAGCTACCTATTGTCCAATATAGATGCTTACCAACTTCTACCGCAGATAAACTAGAAAAATGTATTAAACTAAAACTATTATCTTGAAACATGTTATTTGCTCTAATCAACTTATAATAAAAATATTTTGAACGTTTTTAACTGATACAATTAATTTTGGCATTAAAAACCCTTTACTTTAATGATATCATTATAATGAGTTATATTTTTATATAATTACGCATTAATTATTACTTTGAATTAAGCATGTTAGAAACTTCAGCAGTAAAGTCATTATTTTTTGATTCTATACCTTCTCCTAGCAAAAATCGCGTAAAACGTCGAACCTTAATGTTCTCACCTAGTAAAGAAATATGTTGTTTAACTAACTCTTCAACAGTAACACTTTGTTCTTTAATAAAATTCTGATCCATCAAGGATAGCTCTTTTAGTCTCTTCTCAACTCTACCTTCAGCTATTTTATTTTTTATCTCAACAGGTTTATTTGATACATCATCTTTCTGTAATTCTATTTGTTTTTCATATTCAATAAAGCTCTCAGGAATATCACCTTTAGAAACATATTGTACTGACTGACAAGCAGCAATCTGCATCGCAATATCCTTGGCAAGCTGCTGAAACTTAGTTTGTCTTGCAACAAAATCGGTTTCACAATTAATCTCTAGAAGAACACCAATGCGTGAGCCAGCATGTATATAACTTTCTATTAGACCTTCTGCAGCCAATCTACCAGATTTTTTATCCGCTGTGGCTAAACCTTTTTTCCTCAAATTTTCAATTGCAATTTCTATATTTCCGCTAGAAGCTTCTAAAGCTTTTTTGCAATCTGTCATACCAGCACCAGTTTTGCTACGTAGATCTTTAATGCTTTCAAGAGAAATTTTTTTATGTATAGACATTATGGTATAAAAATAAAAATATATAAATTTAGAAATCAAGTAATTTTCATCTATATGAGCATAATAAATTATGCAATATTTCTTCCTTCTAAAATAGCATCAGATATTTTAGATAGTACTAATTTAATGGATCTTATCGCATCATCATTAGAAGGAATTGGAACATCAATTATTTCCGGATTACAATTAGTATCTAACATGCATATCGTGGGAACACCTAATTTAATACATTCTTGTATTGCAGTTGTTTCCTTTTTTTGATCTACTACTATAACTAGATCAGGCAAATTTTTCATATTTCTTATGCCATTAAGATGCTTGCGTAATCTTTCTAATTCTTTACGAGTCATCGAAGCTTCTTTCTTAGGCATTAAGTCGATTAATCCATCTTGGTCCTGTTGTTCAAGTTGATTTAGCCTATCAACCCTAGATTTAATTGTAACCCAGTTAGTTAACATGCCACCCAACCATCTTTGATTGACATAAAATGAGTTAGATCTTAAAGCCTCTCTGGCAACAATACCAGCTGCTTGACGCTTGGTTCCTAGAAATAAAAAAGTTTTACCTTCTCTTGAACACTGTTTTACAAAATCACAAGCATTATTAAGTAAGTGAGCTGTCTGCACAAGATCAATTATATGGACACCATTACGTTCAGTATAAATATAAGGAAACATTTTTGGATTCCATCTTCTAGATTGATGACCAAAATGTACACCGGCTTCTAATAATTCTTCTAAAGATACTATGGACATAAAAAATATAAAATATTGCTTAAATAAGATTAAATAATAAATTTACAATAGACTAATTTACTGTTTTTAAACCAATAATAACACAAAATATAAATTTAGATATACAATGAGGAGTATAATTTAGAATATTTTTTATAACATTAAAAAAACTTCTAAGAACTCAAATATTATTCATACGTGTAACTCGATCATCTATAATAATGTCGTCAAACTCATTTACATCATTACAAGAAGAAACATTTTGGTTAGCTTGATTCATTTTTTTTAATTTTGAATATATATCATAGTTTATCTTATTAGTATTATAGGTACTAAAACCAGTACCTGCTGGAATTAAACGACCAATTATTACATTTTCTTTTAAACCCCTCAATTGATCAATTTTACCATTAATAGCTGCTTCAGTAAGCACCTTAGTTGTTTCCTGAAAGCTAGCAGCAGATATAAAACTCTCTGTATTAAGAGAAGATTTTGTAATCCCCAGTAACACAGGGTAGTAACATGCTAGCTTCTTATCACATTCTTGCAATGCATTATTAACTAATTCGACTTTTTGTAGTTCAATTAATTCACCTGGTAAATATTCTGTATCTCCACCATTTTCAATTTTTACTTTTGAGGTCATCTGCTTAACTATAACTTCAATATGTTTATCAGCAATATAAACACCTTGTGATTGATATACTGATTGCACTTCTTTAACTAAAAACAATTGAATCTCTAATATACTTAGCCTTGCAGCATTATATATGCTTAATCCCTGAGATAGATAAGATCTAAACTTATATTCTAATATCCCATGGGGATTAAAAGATGTATCAACCTTTTTTCTAGCTTCTAAAATCTCTTCAATACGAGGTAAGCCTTGTACGATATCACCTGTTTTAAAACGTTCAAATATTAAGGTTGCAATATTTTCACCTTTTTGTATAAGACTAGAATTAGCTACATGTACTAAAGAGCCACTAGAAATTAGATATGGCTGCCCGACTCTAATAACAATTTTCTCTTTGTCTATTGATATAATGTAACCTGAAACACTAGAAGTGAGGTTATCGCAAATAAAGTCTCCGGAGTATACATAATCATTTAACTTAACCTTTAATGACAAGTAATTTGTCAATTTTATAGTTACAGTATTAGATTGACTAATAATCATTATTCTAAAATTGGTGTTATTTTCCTTCTCTATGTGACCAATAATACCAGCAACTGAAGAAAAAATATCAGTTTGACAAATAATAGAATCCGATTCTACATAATCACCATCGTTAACTAAAATAGATGTCTTAGAGTAAAGACCATAATTTTGATTAAAAAAAGAATCTTTAATCGCTAAAAAGTCAGCTGTAATGAACTTTATAAAAAATGTTGCATGATTATTATCATTACCTATAGGATGCAATTGCATATAACATTTAGTATTACTTAAACCTTCTTTAAAATCCATGATTAAATGCGTAAATACTAGATTTACACCAGAAACAGATTTAATTCTTTCACCATCTCTAAAAAACGTTCTACGAACCATTTTTAAATTTATAAAATCTGTAGAAAAAGAAGAAGAAGAAAATTTAAGCGTCAAATGCTTATTAGGCAATGAGTATATTACAACTGGTCTTAGTAAGATAAAATCATTATTACCGATTCTAAGATACTCCCAATAAACAAGCTTATCTGTGTTAATACAACCAAACAAAACCTCACCAGGTCTTAAAAAGCCTCTGTACTTTTCTAATTTAGTATTACTCAAATCTAGTTTAACTAGTTTACCTGGCTTGATCACAATCTCTCTAATAATTCCATCCTTTTCACTTATCTCTAAAAATCCTGCATTATTAGCAAAAATATTTTGTATAACCTCTGTGCCTACTTCAATAAAACTTAAATTTCTAACAAGTAATAGTGAAAGATCCTTGTTAACAACATGAGTTTCTTCAGGAATCCATAATATATAACCAGATCTATTGATATCATAAAAATCATCATCTGAAGACTTAGTCAGAGATAAATCAAGATATTTAATTATACCACCAGTTTTTGTTTTGTAAGCATTAGAAACTAGATCACCAATAATCTGCTGATCAACAACTTGTTTATTTGGATAAGACTTAAGTAAGAATTTATCATTATTATAAGTTTGTAAAAAGTATCTATTATAATCATTAATTAATTCAGAAAAAACTTTAACATTGATATAAGTTTTTGAAGAAGTAATTAATAATACTTTTGGTAAGTTAGCTTTATCTTTAACAATATAAATTTTACCCTTTACTTCATTATTTAAATTAGTACGAGCTATTAAATCATGCTTATTAATTACTTGATCTTTTGATACAAGTAGTTTAGAAAATTTAGGTAGACTATAAACCTCTCCAGATAATATCCATATAACTAAACTGTTTTTTATAGAAATATTTTTTTTGCTAGTAGATAGTATATCCATATGAATACTACCAGAAAAATCGGCAATTACCGATTTCTGCGCTTTTTCAGTGGATAGCTTATTATCTATTGGATATTCAGCAATTATTTGCCCTTTTTTAATATTCTGAGAATTTTTTACTAAAAGCAAGGAATTTTTGAGTAGAAAAAACGCTTTCTTCGAACCGTCCTCTGAAATTATATTGATCGAGGAATCATTATCTAGCTTATAAACACTATCACCATATCTATTCCTTGATGGAATCAGTTTAAGATTATCTGGAAATATAGTAACTCCATCAATATCAGCAGTAATATGACGAGACAACTCACCTGTAAAAACTCCACCAGTATGAAAGGTACGCATAGTCAACTGTGTTCCTGGCTCACCTATAGATTGTGCTGCAATAATACCCACTGCCTCGCCTAAATCAACGACTCTGCCGTGTGCTAAATTCCATCCATAACAAAGCTGACAAATAGATCTACGAGATTCACAAGTTAGTGGAGAACGAACTAAAATATTGGTTAGAGCTAATTTTTCAATTTTATCTAAAATATCATTATCTATGCATTGATGAGATTTGGCTATTACAGAATTACAAGATAGATCAATTAGATCCTCAGCTAATACTCGTCCAAGCAATGATTGTCTTAACGAAATTAAAACTTTTTGGTTATCCATCATTTCTTCAATAAGTACACCTCGAGAAGTTTTACAATTATATTCACGAACAATAACATCTTGAGCTACATCTACTAGACGACGTGTTAAATAACCGGAATCTGCTGTTCTAAGAGCAGTATCTACTAACCCTTTTCTAGCACCATAAGAAGAAATAAAATAATCAGTAATTGTTAAACCTTCTCTGAAATTATTAAATATGGGCAAATCAATAATTTGGCCTTGTGGATCTGCCATCAATCCCCTCATTCCAACTAACTGTTTTACCTGAGAAATATTGGCTCTAGCACCAGAGAATGCCATCATATAAATTGAATTTAGAGGATCAGTTTTTTTAAAGTATTCAATTACATCTTGTTTTAGTGTATCACTAGCATAATTCCATGTATCAATAACTTTTTGGAATCTCTCAACTGCTGTAATTTCTCCTCTTTTATATCGTTTATCAGTAGATTGAATAGAATTAAATGTAGATTCAAGTAGTTTTTGTTTAGTCGGAGGTATCCGAAGATCTTCTAAACTTAGAGAAATACCTGCTTTAGTAGCATAATAAAATCCTAAGTCTTTTAAGCTATCTGCCATATTAGATGCTCTAGCTATTCCATAGTTTCTGAAAGCCCAAGTAATCAAATACTTTAGCTCAGATTTATCAATAACTTTATTAAAAAAATAAACTTTTGATAAATGTTTTTTCATCTTTAATTTATTCCTATTTGAGTATTAAAATTTATAACTACATAACTAAAGAATTTTCAATTACATTATTAAATAAAATACGCCCCACTGTAGTTCTCATATACTGCACTAGAGGTTCTAGATTACTATCTAATTTGACAACCAAATTATCATAATAAATTACTGTATTATTATCTGAATCAACAAATTGTTTCTTCACTTTTTGTTCAGTCTCATTACTAAAATATACGGGATTATTGAAACGAACCCAAATAAAAGCTTGTAAATCTATCTGATTATTATTGTAAGCTATAATTACATCATCGACACAAGAAAAAAAATGATCTTTTCCGTAGACAGCAGCACAATTACTAGTAGTCAGATAATAACAGCCTAAAACCATATCTTGGCTCGGCATTAAAATTGGTGCACCTGTTGCTGGCGATAAAAAATTATGAGGTGCTAACATTAACAATCTAGCTTCTGCTTGTGCTTCTAATGATAAAGGTATGTGCACAGCCATTTGATCTCCATCAAAATCAGCATTAAATGCAGGACATACTAGTGGATGCAACTTTATAGCTCTACCATCAACTAAAATAGGTTCAAATGCCTGTATACCCAAACGATGTAGCGTAGGAGCTCTATTAAGTAAAACAGGATGGCCGTAAATAACTTCTTCTAGTACATCCCAGACCATATGGTTATTCTGTTGTATTAGTTTTTTAGCAGCTTTAATATTGTTAACCAAACCTTGCAAAATTAAACGATGTATTACAAATGGCTGAAATAACTCTAAAGCCATTTCTTTTGGCAAACCGCATTGATGTAACTTAAGTTTTGGTCCAACAACAATTACTGATCTACCAGAATAATCAACTCTTTTTCCTAAAAGATTTTGTCGGAATCTTCCTTGTTTGCCTTCAATAATATCAGAAAGAGATTTAAGTGGACGATTATTGGAACCAACTACAGTTCTGCCACGTCTACCATTATCCATCAAAGAGTCTACAGCCTCTTGCAACATCCTTTTTTCATTTCTAATGATAATTTCAGGAGCTAAAATAGCCTTTAAACGAGATAATCGATTATTACGATTTATAATTCTACGGTAAAATTCATTCAGGTCAGCTGTTGCAAATCGACCTCCATCCAATTGTACCATAGGCCTCAAATCAGGAGGTATTACAGGTATAACAAAAAAAACCATCCAAGCTAGTTTAGCACCAGTAGACATAAAATTTTCTAGTAGGCGCAATCTTTTCATTTTTTTATTGAATTTTGTAGAAGACTTTTTATAAGTTATCGGAGGATTCAAAGACTCTTCTCTTAGAAGCATTACCGTACTGACTAAATCAATATTTTTTAGAAGCTTATATATAGCTTCTGCACCTATTCCAACCTCAATATCATTAGAATCGTGAGGATTCTTGTACAATTCATCTTCTAGCGACCTCCATTCATAACCCTCTAGAAGCTGTTTATACTCAAGTTTATTGCTGTTACCAGGATTAATAACAATATATGAGTGAAAATAAACAATTTTTTCCACATCTTTTACAGTAAGATCTAAAGCTAAAGCAATGTAACTTGTACTACCTTTGAGATACCAAACATGTGTTACTGGGGCAGCTAACTCAATATAAGCCATGCGATTACGTCGAACCTTAGATTCTGTAATTTCCACTCCACATCTTTCACATACAATTCCTTTATATCGAAACCTTTTGTACTTTCCACAATGACATTCCCAGTCTTTAACAGGCCCAAATATACGTTCACAAAATAGGCCATCCATTTCTGGCTTTAATGTTCTATAGTTAATTGTTTCAGGTTTTGTTACTTCACCTACTAATTGTCCGTTTGGTAAAGTTCTTTCACCCCAGGACCTTATTTTATCAGGTGATGCAAGACCAATTTTAATATAATCAAAATAGTTTTCTAGCTGAGCCATGTATAATTTTCCTCAATATAAAAAAACATCCTTTACAAGAAGAGAGTTTTGGTCTATTTTTATTTTATTATTCATATTTAAATCTTCGTTCTTACTAAAATTTATCTTGTGTATAGAAATATCTAATCCCAAAGATTGTAGCTCACGGATAAGTACTTTAAATGACTCAGGAGTACCTGGTCTAGGAATTGGTTTGCCTTTTACAATTGCATTTAATGCCTCATTTCTCCCATGCATATCATCAGACTTGACAGTTAATAATTCTTGTAACGTGTAAGCTGCACCGAAAGCTTCTAAGGCCCAAACTTCCATTTCACCAAGTCTTTGACCACCATGCTGTGCACGACCACCTAGAGGTTGCTGAGTTACTAAAGAATAAGGACCTGTAGAACGTGCATGGATCTTATCATCAACTAAATGTACTAATTTCAGCATGTAAGCTTTGCCAACAGTTACAGGATTGTCAAAAAAATCTCCAGTTCTACCATCAGATAAAATAACTTTTCCTGGATGCTGTTTATTAAACAGCCATGATTTTGAACTTATTAAGCTGGCATCACTTAATTTATTATTAACTAAAGCTCTAGAAGCTTCTTGACCATACATTTCATCAAAAGGTACAACCTTAAATCTTTTTTGCAAATAACTACCAGCCAGACCAAGTAAACACTCAAATAGTTGTCCAACGTTCATACGCGATGGCACACCAAGTGGATTTAATATAATATCAACTGGTGTACCATCTGGTAAAAAAGGCATATCTTGTCTAGGTAAAATTCTAGAAATAATACCTTTATTACCATGTCTGCCAGCCATTTTATCTCCAACTTGAATTTTACGTTTTTGTGCAACATAAACCCTTACAATAATGTTAGTACCAGGCGGTAAATCATCACCATTTTGCCTATTAAAGATTTTTACATTGACTACCCTTCCTTTAGCAGCATTTGGCAATTTTAAAGATGTATCTTTTACATCCCTAGCTTTTTCACCAAATATAGCTCTTAATAATTTACCTTCAGGAAGTTGATCAGATTCTCCCTTGGGTGTAATTTTACCTACCAAAATATCTCCTGAATCAACCCATGAACCAATGACTATTATACCGTTTTTATCTAGTAAAGATAAAGCATTATCACTAACATTTGGAATATGTCTTGTAATTTCTTCTGCACCCAATTTAGTTTGCCTACATTCTATCTCATACCTTTCAATATGGATTGAAGTATACAAATCATCATAAACTAATCTTTCACTAATCAAGAAAGCATCTTCGTAGTTATAACCTTCCCAAGGCATATATGCAACTAAAATATTCTGACCTAAGGCTATCTCTCCTGACTCCGTCGATGCACCATCTGCTATAACTTGTCCTTTACAAACGTCTTCACCAGGCCATACTATCGGTCTTTGATTAATGCAGGTATCTTGATTAGAACGATAAAATTTTTTCAAACGATAATGAACTATATGACCATTAAAGTCTTGTACACCAATTTTAGTTCCAGAAACATAATTGACAATGCCGTCAGTTTTACTAACAATAATAATACCAGAATCTCTAGCTATTTTTGCTTCCAGGCCAGTACCTACAATAGGCTTCTCAGGATACAATAAGGGAACTGCTTGCCTCTGCATATTCGATCCCATTAAAGCCCTATTCGCATCATCATGCTCTAAAAAAGGTATTAGTGAAGTAGCAGCTGATATTACTTGTATAGGTGAAACGGCAATGTAATCTACATCTTTTGTTAAAGAACTTGTAAACTCTTGTCTATACCTTACAGGTACATTTTGATCTTTTATATACATGTCATCCAAAAGAACAATATCTGCAGGAGCTATCTTTAACTCATCTTCCTGATCAGCAGTTAAATAAATAAGACTGTTATTGTTCAAGACTTGAGAATTTTGAACACTATAACACGGTGTTTCAATAAAGCCGTACTTATTAACCTTTGCATATAAACTTAAAGATCCTATCAAACCAGCATTGGGCCCTTCGGGGGTCTCAATAGGACAAATACGACCATAGTGACTAGGATGCAAATCTCTAACTGCAAATCCTGCACGATCTTTATTCAAGCCACCTGGTCCCAGAGCACTAATTCTTCTCTTGTGTGTTAGTTCGGAAAGAGGATTTGTCTGATCCATAAACTGCGATAATTGACTTGAACCAAAAAATTCTCTTATTGATGCAACTAATGGCTTTGGATTAACTAAGTTAGATAAACTAAGTGAATCTAGATCACATATCATCATTCTTTCACGAATAATTCTTTCTAAACGAGTAATCCCTATACGAATCTGATTTTGAAGTAATTCTCCTACTGATCTAACACGACGATTACCAAGGTGGTCAATATCATCAAAAGTACCAGTATTCTGTTCTTTGATATTAATAAGATAATCTATAGCAATAATGATATCTTGTGGAGACAGAACTCTAAAACTTTTAGGTACTTTTAAATTTAACTTCTGATTAATTTTATATCTACCAACCTCCCCAAGATCATATCGACGTGGATCAAAAAAACGTGAATATAACATTTGCCTTGCTATAATCAAAGTAGAAGGTTCATTCGGTCTTAATTTACTATATACTATCAAAACAGCTTCTTCATCAGTAATATCTTCAACGGAAGACTTACCGACTTCTTTAAATAGCTCTTTTTGTTCATAAATTAGTGAACCTGCTAAAATAGAACTGTATTTAGTTAAACGGGAAGCAATATCTATATTAGTTAAACCAATAGCTCTAAGAAAGATATACGCATTTACTTTATGAGTTTTGTCAATTTTAACCCAAACTTGATCTCTGGAATCTATCTCAAATTTTAACCAAGAACCACGATTAGATATTAAACTAGCACTATATATATATTTATTATTTTTATCTAGCTCTTTTTTATAATATATACCAGGACTTCTAACTATCTGGTTAATTATAACTCTTTCTGTACCAGAAATAATAAAAGTACCTCGATTTGTCATTAATGGTATATCACCAACAAAAACTTGTCTTTTGCGATATTTTTTATGCTTATCTATCTGTGCTGAGGAATAATAATAACTAAAATTTTTTTGCTTTTTGACAAATTCTGTATCTTTACGGGTCAGTTTTGAGGGAATGTAAATTTGTACACTATAAGTTTTATCACGACTTTTTGCTTTGCGAACACTATAGCGTGGAAACTTTAATTTATAATGATTACCAAAAAATTTCAGTTCTAACTTACCCGTAGGATCAGTTATTATAGGAAAGGAGCTTAAAACATCTACTAAACCTTTATCTAAAAAGAGTCTAAAACTCTTAATTTGTATCTCTGCTAAATCAGGCACTATAGAAACAGAAATTTTTTTTCTTAACATAAAAAACTCCACTAATTATAGGAAAACAAAGAATATTTATAGAAATATAGACAAAAGAATCTAAATAGATAATTCAGGTTTCTTTTGTTTGTAAAAATTAAATTAATGAGTTACTTGAATAAACAATTTTAAATCAATTAGTAATATAAACCTAACTAAACAAGAAGCTTTGCTAATTTCGCTTTTCTACGTGATGCAGTATTTCTGTGTAAAATATTTTTATTCACTGCCTTGTCTATTTTTTTATAAACAACAGACAAATTATTTTGACAAATAACTACACTTTCACTATCTCTATTACCAATCATTATTTTAATACTTGCTAAATATTGCTTAATTGCTTGTTTAATCGCTAATTTATATCTTTTATTATTACTACGGTTTCTCAGTGTTATTTTAATATTTTTAATTTGAGATTTAGTTTGAGGCATATGAAAGGATAAAATTATATATTACTTAAATTAAATTAATTAAAGTTTTGAGCATTATACATTATACAAGGAATATATACAATTAATACATACAACTTGATAAAATATTTGCTAAATGAGATAATGCAGTATGAAATTGCCCAAAATAATCAGGAGAAATAAAATGGGAAAAAGTAAAGGATCTAGAATAGTTATAACACTAGAATGCACCTGTGAAGATCAAATAAAGAATAATACAAGAAAAAAAGGAGTGATGCGTTATAGCACATCTAAGAATAAAAGAAATACACCTCAAAGACTCGAAATTAATAAATTCTGTCCTCAATGTAATAAACACGGCCTATTTAAAGAAATTAAATAATATAATATATGTACAGAAAAAACAACCTTCAAGAAATAAGCAGCGAAGTAGTAGATTATAAAGATATTGATCTGTTAAGAAAATTTATTAACGATCAAGGTAAAATCATGTCACGTCGTTCTACGGGGCTAAATACAAAGCAGCAAAAAAAAGTTACTAAATCTATAAAAAGGGCACGAATTCTATCATTACTACCATTCTTAAAGAAAGACTAGTATATTGCGTAAAAATCTAGAAAACTACTATTATAAAACTTTTTCTTTAGCTACCATATCATAAACTTCTATCAGGTCAGATTTTTGCCATTCATGAAAATCTGACATTAAGCCACATTCACTAGGAGAAATCACTTCTAATACATCATTCTTGATAAATTTTAAGGAAACAACATAACCCTGATAAATAATATTATTATCACGATATACTTTCAAATACGAGTTAGACTTCAAAATACCATTACTTACGATACAACCTGCTACATTACCTTTATTATTTTTGAAAACATTTTGTACTATCGCGTTACCTATTAGAACAGTTTCATACTCAGTATCAACCAGATTCAGCATAAGATTTTGCACATAGTCAAAAAGATCATAAATTACATTGAAAACTTTAAAATCAATATGTTTTCTTTTGATTAAGGTATCAATTTGAGGCAGTAAAGTTAAATTAAAGGCTAAAATAGGTGACTGACTAGCAAGAGAAAGATCAAGATCACTGTGAGTAATATTACCAAAACTAGCAGCAATAAAATTAATTTGAACCTTTGACTGTGAAAGTGTAGAAAATAAATCAGCTATGGCCTCCAGTGAGCCTTGAGTATCTGCCTTAATAATAAGATTCAACTGTTTTCGAGAAACTTTATTCTCAAAACTAATGCGAGAATTTAAAAATTGGAAGGATTTATTATCAATAGAAGTATCAACAATTTTTTTTAGATGTTTTTTAGCTTCTTTATCACTACCAAAACAATGAAAATAAGATCCAACTTTTGGTAAAGATGAAAAACATAAAACTTTAGCAATAGAAGATGGTCCTATAGATTTCAATCTTAAACCATTGTAGTCAACAATGTTTTTGACTTTTCCTAATAAGCTCTCGGATGTTACTATATCACCTAATTTCAAAGTACCATTTCGTATAATTAAAGTTACTAAAGGACCTTTCTTTTGATCCAGTGAAGCATCAAGAATTGTACCCGAGGCCAATTGTTGAGGATCCGCATACAACCTTTTAGATTTAGCTAAATAACAAATCTTTGAAACTAGGGTATCTATATTATATCCTGTCAACGCACTGACTGGAACTACTATAGTATCTCCTCCCCATTCTTCACACAATAAATTATGCTGCGATAGACTTTCTTGAATCTTCTGAAGATTGTTCAAATCTTTATCAAACTTAGTAACTACAACTATACAGGAAAGTGACATCTCATGTATGTAACGAATACATTCTAAGGTTTGAGGCTTTAAACCATCATCAATAGAGATAACCAAAAGGACAATATCGGTAATTTTAGCACCTCTCATACGCATTGTCTTAAATGATTCATGACCAGGAGTATCCAAAAATGTCAATTTATATTCTTGTGATTCATAAGAACATATAATTTCATATCCAGCTATGGACTGAGTGATACCACCTTGCTCACTACTAACTAAAGAGGTTTTTAAAATAGAGTCTAATAAAGTTGTTTTTCCATGATCTACATGACCTAATATAGTAATTATTGGAAATCTTTCAACTGTACTAGAAGACTTTTCACGGTTTAACTGATATAAATCAGGACCTGATAAGCTAATATCACTTTTTATTACACTAAAACCATAATTTCTTGCTATGTCAGAACAGATTTCAAAATCCAAAGCTTGATTTATAGTTGCAGAAATACCTTTTGTTAGAAAAAGGTATTTGATGATTTCAGCTTCAGGAATATTAATATGAACAGATAAATCTTTGACAGATAATGTATCACTTATTGAAATATTTTTGGGCAATTTATTAAAATCATCTGATGCTTGAAAATTAGACTTTAACACATTTTCATTCAGAGAAGCATTACTTGTATTCTGAGCCTTATTGCGAGTTTTCTTTTCTTTTAATATTGCTTTTCTTGATTTTACTGCTGACTTATTAGTTGTAGTATTATTGAATAAATCTTCATCTGAGTGAGTAATTTTATCAACATTATAACTATCAACTCTATGTTTATTTTTACTTAATTTACTCTTGCTTTTTTTTATCTTCATTAGATCTTTATCATCAGCAATAATCGACGACTTACTTTTTTTTTCGAACTTGCCTGATACCATAACTTTAGTGTTATCATTATTTATGATATCATCAACACTAATAGAAAAATGATTATTACTAAATACAGATTTTAAGACTTGTGGATTTTTTAGCAACAAAATGTCATCATAATATTCTTTATGACTGCAAGAAAAATATAGTTTTTTATACTTAGATTGATTAAAAAATAGATTAAAAATGTTCATTGATTGAATAGATTATAAAATTTCAAGGGCTAAAAAAAAGCTTATAGAGTAATACTTAAAATAAATATTAAAAATATTAAATAAACTAATAAATGCCTAGATTACAGAAAAATGATAATTTTATTGATAAGACCTTTACTATATTAGCAGATATAGTACTAAAAGTTTTACCTACTAGTAAAGAAGAAAAAACTGCATTTTATTATTATCGAGATGGAATGTCAGCACAATCAGAAGGAGAATATGCAGAAGCATTAGAAAACTACTATGAGGCATTACAACTGGAAGAAGACCCATACGATAGATCATATATACTATATAATGTTGGTTTAATTTACAGTAGTAATGGAGAGCATACTAAGGCACTAGAATATTACCATCAAGCTTTAGAATTAAATAATAACCTTCCACAAGCGCTAAACAATATAGCAGTTATATATCACTATCAAGGTATTAAAGCAGTAGAAAATAATAAAATAGCCATTTCAAAAAAAATGTTTAACAAAGCTTCAAAATATTGGCAACAAGCTATACTACTTGCACCTAATAATTATATTGAAGCACAAAATTGGCTAAAAACAACAGGTCGCGAATATAGCATAGAAGAATAATATTAATATATTTAAAAATTCAAACGATTATAGTATATAATTCTATTAAGTTAAAGAAACTATAAAAAGTTAACCGAGAAACATTGTCTATTTATTAAATATTAATTGTATAAAAAATACTATATGGTCCAGTCATTAACTCAAGGATCAATAACTCAAATTATTGGGCCTGTTTTAGATATCGAATTTCCAAATGGTAAGCTTCCAAAAGTTTTTAATGCGCTAAAGGTACAAGGGCCAAATGATACAATAACATGTGAAGTACAGCAACTTTTAGGAGACAACAAGGTTAGAGCTGTAGCTATGAGCTCAACTGAGGGACTAAAACGAGGTTCAGAGGTAATTGATACGGAACAACCAATCACTGTACCTGTAGGCATACCAACACTAGGCAGAATTTTCAATGTACTAGGTGAACCAGTAGATGAATTAGGTGCTGTAAACTCAGAAGATTCTTTACCTATACATAGATCAGCGCCAGCATTCACACAACTTGAAACCAAACCTTCTATCTTCGAAACAGGTATTAAAGTTGTAGATCTACTAGCACCTTATAGAAGAGGTGGTAAGATAGGACTATTCGGAGGAGCAGGTGTAGGAAAGACAGTATTAATCATGGAATTAATTAATAATATAGCTAAAGCACACGGAGGAGTTTCCGTTTTTGGTGGTGTAGGAGAAAGAACAAGAGAAGGAAATGACCTGTACGAAGAAATGAAAGAATCTAAAGTAATCAATGCAGAGCAGCTTACAGAATCTAAGGTTGCACTTGTGTATGGTCAGATGAATGAGCCACCAGGAGCAAGAATGAGAGTAGGATTAACAGCTCTAACTATGGCAGAATACTTTAGAGATATAAATAAACAAGACGTATTGTTATTTATTGATAATATTTTTAGATTCGTACAGGCTGGTTCTGAAGTATCGGCTTTATTAGGAAGAATGCCTTCAGCTGTTGGTTATCAGCCAACTCTAGCAACTGAAATGGGAGCATTGCAAGAACGCATTACATCAACAACAGACGGATCTATTACCTCAATACAAGCCGTGTATGTACCAGCAGACGATTTAACTGACCCAGCACCAGCAACCACTTTTGCGCATCTAGATGCAACAACTGTACTATCAAGAGGATTGGCTGCTAAAGGAATTTACCCAGCTGTTGATCCACTAGGATCTACATCAACAATGCTACAACCAGATATAGTAGGACTAGAACACTATTCAACTGCACAACAGATTAAATCAACACTTCAAAGATACAAAGAATTACAAGATATTATTGCTATACTAGGATTAGATGAACTATCTGAAGATGATCGTCTAACAGTAGCCAGAGCAAGAAAGATAGAAAGATTCCTATCACAACCATTCTTCGTAGCAGAAGTATTTACAGGATCTCCAGGAAAATACGTATCATTAGAAGAATCGATCAAAGGATTTCAAATGATTTTAAAGGGAGAATTAGACGATTTACCAGAACAAGCTTTTTACCTAGTTGGAAATATAGAAGAAGCTATAACAAAAGCAGAAACCTTAAAATAAAAGTATTTAAAATATGACACTTAACATACGTGTAATTGCACCAGATAAAATAGTTTGGGATGCAAAAGCAGAGGAAATTATACTACCTAGTAGCACAGGACAGCTTGGTATATTATCAGGACATATACCTTTACTAACAGCATTAGATATAGGGGTTATGCGTGTTAGAATAGCAAAAGATTGGAAACCAATTATACTTTTAGGTGGTTTTGCAGAAGTTAAGAATAATAATATTACAATACTTGTAAATGGAGCTGAGGAAATAGACAATATTGACTTGGATGAAGCTAAAGACAAAATGAACCATGCAACACAACTATTAGAGGAAGCTCAAAGCAGTAAAGAAAAGATAGAAGCAACTCAAATGCTAAGAAAAGCAAAAGCTAGATTACAGGCAGCTACAATAACTAATAATTAATTATATAACCTGAAGCTTTAGCTTCAGGTTGTATACATAATAAATAAATTTAACTCAATCCTGAACAAATATAATCAAAATATAAGCCCATTTCTTTGCCTGCATCAGGACCTACTAAAGAGGCAGTGACTTCTTTCATAGCTTGTATTGCTTGTATTGTAGCTCCAATTGGTACACCTAAAGAATTATACGTTTCTTTCAAACCATTTAAAACTCTCTCATCTAAAATAGAAGGATCGCCAGCTAACATACCATAAGTTGAATACCTTAGGTAATAGTCTAAGTCTCTAATACAAGCAGCATATCTTCTAGTAGTATACATATTACCACCTGGTCTAGTTATATCAGAATATAATAAAGCTTTTGCAACAGACTCTTTAATAATAGTTGCTGCATTGGCTGCAATCGTTGCAGCCGCTCTAACTCTCAATTCACCAGTCTGGAAATAGCCCCTTAATTTATCTAAAGAACTATCATCTAAATATTTACCCTGAACATCTGCTGTGTTAATTACAGAAGTAATTGCATCTTGCATAAAATAAATTACCTTATTATTTAAATATTATTAAATTAGATGATAATTAAGAAATTATCATAGTTACTGCATAGCACCTAGAGTATAATCAAAATAAAAACCTGCTTCCGCTGAATCTTCACCAGACAATAAAGAACATGCTACATTTTTCATACAACGAACACCTTCTGCTACACCAGAGATTGGTGTTCCCAATGAATTATACATCTCTTTTACACCAACTAAGCCAATTTCTTCAATTGGTGTAACATCTCCAGCAACAATACCATATGTCACTAATCTTAAATAATAATCTAGATCTCTTAGACAAGTTGCTGTCATTTCCTCACCATAAGCATTTCCACCAGGAGATACTACATCCGTTCTTTTTTGGAATAGTTGCTGTCCTCCCTGCTTTACAATAAGCTCACGATTATCTGTTAATATCTGAGCTATTCTTAGACGTCTTTGACCCGATAAAACAAAACTTTTGATTCGATCTAACTCTCCGGGACTAAGATATCTAGCTTCTGCATCTGCATTTACAATAGATTTAGTAACTATACTCACTATTTCAAATCCTTATTATAAGAAAATAAATTAACTATACCTCAAGAAAATTCTTTTATAAACCCATCTCATAATCTGAAAGAGGTATATGCATACCTAGTAGATTAATGTGTACATATTTAGGATAATAAAAAATCTTTGTTCAACAAAGAAATTCAATATATACTCAACATATTTTAAGATAAAGTACTAAAAGAAGAAAGTTTAATAAGCACAATATAACCTTTTTAACTGTTAAAAAGTACAACATCAAAACTAGGTACAATAACTTTATTATTTTGTTTTGTTAAAGTGCCATACAATTTTTCAGTATTAGGAAAATTAGCCGCTGGTAAAGTAGGAAAACGACGATATGGTACAGTATTAATATTGAATATATTATTATACTCTAGACTATCTATTAAAGTCGAAATGAACACTTTAAGACCTCTTGAAGCTAAAATCTGGTTATAGTACCTAATCTCAGCTTGATTATTTGGTGCTCTACCCAGAAAATGTTTTGTACCAAGCTCTATAACTTTAATATTTGGATATGAATCATAAAACTCCTTACGATATAAATTAGAATGACCTAATTGTCTAATTAAAGTTTTTACATCTATATCAGAATTTAAAAAATAATTCTCCAAATCAATAAACTCATGACCAATTGTGCAAGTATTAATATCTCTTTCAAAAATTTGTCTATAAGCTGCTCTTAAAACTTGAATTTTATCAGAATAACTAGAAGTATCTATTAATACAAATTGTTTATACTGTTCTCTTTGTTTAGTAACACCTTGTTTAATTTTGGCATTAACATTAATCATATCTAAACCTATTTCAACAGAAGAAGAATTATATAAAGAATCTTGAATGTATAGTTTACGGTTCTTTTGAACAGTTTGTACACCAAAAGTTAAATTTCTAGAAATTATAGAAGATGGTACATTATAACGCTCATAAGGAACTATAAAATCACTAAATGTCTCCATGTATTCAGAACTATCTAACATAGAATCTATCATTTTATAATAACCTTCTTGGTAAACTATATCAAAATATTGATTAATTTCTTGCCTACTATAGGTAGGACGACCTATTAACTTAATGTGTATATATTCTATTGCTTTACAAATATATAAATTATTCCAATACAAAGACCTAAAAAGGGATGACTTAACAAGTAAACTAACAAAGTCTTTTACGGAAATTATTTTACCTTGAAACTGTTTTTCATATTTTATTATTGATAATTTCTCTTCGCTATATATAAATCTACCAAAAACTCTTATATATATCGCAGATATTATTTGTTCAATAGTCAGATTTTTATCTTTGAGACTAAATACACGAGGTATATTCACTTCAGGAATCAGACTTCTTTTCTCAGGACTACTAATTTGATTATATATACCAGGCCCATATCTAACTAATATACGTCTTGTATCACGTGTTATAAAAGAAGATTTTGATTTTAAACCAACATTACTATTAGGAAATATAGCACCAAACTGGATTGGTAATGGGTCATTATTCAAACCATATGGATGTAAATTAGGAATTTTAGATTTATAATCTGCAAATAGTGTTAAAAAATCAGGATCTTTTTTAAAAGGACTACTATAGTTGAATAACCTTAATTGAGGTCCCCAGTTTCTTGATTCTTGTGGTTCTTCACCTAATGATCTAAGATAAGGAACAGTCTCCTCACCAAAATAGTCTGAATATTCTTGAGAATTGATTAAACTATCTATTAGACCATTAATACCAATTTTAGAAAGTATACCAAAATATCTTTGAAATTCCTCTAAAGAGCTAACACCTCTACCTAAAAAATGTCTGAATGATAATTCTATGACACGAGTATTAACATAATTTTGACTAAATTGTTTTCTATAAACAGCTGTTTTACCTAAAGCACGCATGAATTCTTTAATAGATAATTGACCCGTAGCAACTTGAGATTCAAGATCTTGAAAATTAATACCATAGGCTTTCTGAATGTCTCTTTGAAATATTTGCCTATAACATGCTTTAATTACAAGATGTTTTTCATTACTAGAAAGACTTGTTTTCATAATAAAACGCTGATTTGGAACACCAGCTTTATTATAAATTTGTGGTAATCTTAACCCTTGCAAGTCTTTAGATGATCTTTTTCGGATCTTATCACCTAACTTAGAAGCTTCAAATTCACTAATTAAAACATTAAAATATTGTGCAACCAACTCTTGATCATCAAAATTATCATTAAATAAACTTAAACAAGCTTTACGCATCTCACGCAATGCAACAAGAGCTGCAGCGCTAGAACATGCGTTATCAATTAATTCTCTTAACCCCCTGATATTTGTGGATAGTATATTTGTATCTCCCGCTATAATAGAATATGTCAAATACCTTAAAAACCAATCAAGATCACGTAATGATTTTTTCATACGATCATTACCATAAAGCACAACACTAATTGGCTTAAAACCAGGAGGTAAAGATTCAGTAGTATCAAATAATGACGACGAAATGTTATCAAAAAAATTAGTTGATGAATTACCAACAGCCTCCTGGGCCATGGAATTATTAGTGTTTAGATTACTATCTAAAAAAGATGCCTGCGGCTTCTCTAGATAAGAAACAGGAGATCCACCTACAAAAATTTTATTAGCAGCTTGCGCAACTAAAAAATCTGCATTTACAGATATTAGCTCAGCTATTTTGATACGCTGACTGCCAGAACTGAAGAAAGCTACGAGCTGATTTAATTCACCCAGTTGCAAAAATCTATCTTGCTGTTCTGCTTGTAAGATACTCGTCAAAGATGCTGTTGTATACATTTTGGGTTGCACCAAAACACTGCCACCACTAGCTTTAACAATCATAGATAATATATTCCTCTAATAAAGATTTTTAAAATACTTAAACTTTCTGTAACTATGAAAATTAACATAAAAATAAAATTAATAGATATAATATAATTTAATATAAAAACTAGCTTGAATTAAAGATTTTTTTTACTAAAAAAACAGAAAGATATGAAAAGTAATGAATATGAAGAAAAATACATGCCCTTACTTGAACACATACAAGAACTGAGAGATCGAATAATAGTAACTTTAATAATATTTACTAGTATTCTAAGCATATGCCTATTATATGCAAAAGAAATATCACTCATACTACAAAAACCAGCTTTAGGAATAAAATTTTTACAACTAGCACCAGGAGAATATTTATTTGTATCTGTAAAAATAGCAGCTTATATATCAATAATCCTTAGTAGTCCATTTATACTATATCAAATTATACAATTCATACAACCTGGGTTAACGAAAGAAGAAAATAAATATATATTACCAACATCTATATCTGCACTATGTCTTTTTTTTATTGGTGCGGTATTTTCTTATACAACTATTATCCCAATTACCCTAAGTTTTTTAATAAAATATGGCTCTGATGTCATAGAACCAGTTTTATCATTCGACGAATACTTTAATTTTATATCCTTAACTATATTTACTACAGGATTTTGTTTCCAACTACCAATAGTACAAGTAATATTAGGATTAACAAATATCATAAATTGGCAACAAATGCTTAAGAACTGGAAATATGTAACTTTTTTATCCACTATCCTTAGTGCAATTATTACACCATCTACAGATCCAATCACACAGTTATTAATGACAACAACAATACTTGTACTTTATACATTTGGGATCTTAATCATAAAGACAATTCAAGAACCAGCTAAATAAAGTTTTAAAGTATATATTTATAGTTTTATTTTCAAGAATAAATATAGAATGTTATTATAAACAAAAAACAAAAATCATTTTTATAAGAACATGGCAAAAAATACACAAAGATTTTATATAAAAAAACTCGCGATATTGATATTTAGTTTAGTAACCATTAATAACTTATCTATAAGTATAGCAAACAGCTTTCCTATCTATGCACAACAAGGGTATGAAAACCCCCGAGAAGCTACTGGAAGAATAGTATGCGCCAATTGCCATCTTGCACAGAAACCAGTATCTATAGAAGTACCAAAATCTGTTTTACCTAACACTATTTTTGAAGCTAAAGTATCTATCCCCTATAACAGTGAAGCAAAACAAATACTTGGTAATGGTATAGAAGGAAATCTAAATACAGGAGCAGTTCTAATACTACCTGAAGGTTTCAAGCTAGCACCTAAAAACTTGATGAGCGAAGAGATGAAAAATAAAACCAAGAACTTCTATATACAAAATTATAGCTCGTCTAAGAGTAACATACTAGTTGTTGGACCAATTGGAGGAACAAAAAATCAAGAAATTACATTTCCATTATTATCACCAGATCCAAGCAAAGACAAAAACACTTTCTTCTTAAAGTACCCAATATATGTAGGAGGAAATAGAGGTAGAGGACAAATATATCCTACTGGAGATAAATCTAATAATAATATATTTACTAGCGATGTCAGTGGAATTATAAAAACAGTAGAAGAGAATTCAAAAGGCGGATTTTCTATAAGTATAGAAAAATCAGACGGTGAAATAATAAAAGAAGAAATTCCAAAAGGTCTAAAATTAATAGTTAGTGAAGGAAATAAAGTAACAACTGGACAAAACCTTACAAATGATCCCAATGCTGGAGGGTTTGGCCAAAATGAAACTGAAATTGTATTACAAAATCCAACAAGGATCAAAAGTATGATTGCATTTTTTATAACAGTAACATTAGCACAAATTTTCTTTGTACTGAAGAAAAAACAATGGGAAAAAGTACAGGCAGCAGAAATGAATTTTTAATATAAAACTAAAATAATTATTAGCTTTATATCAAAAAAATTAAAGTAATATTTGTTTTACAGCCTCAACAATTTGTTGAGGCTGAATCACAGTTGCTTTTTCTAAAAGACCATTATAAGGTGTTGGTATATCTTGTGAAGATAAGCGAATTACAGGAGAATCTAACAAATCGAAATATCTATCATTAACTTGTGCGATAATCTCAGCGGCTATACCTCCTGTTTTCATACACTCCTCAACAATAAGAAGTTTATGAGTCTTTCTCAATGATTTTGCAATAGCTTCAATATCAATAGGTTTAAGTGAGATCAAATCAATAACCTCAGGATCATAACCTTGCTTGATTAAAAGTTCAACTGCCTGCATAACATGGTGACGCATTCTTGAGTAAGTTACTATCGTAATATCACTTCCTTCTCTCACTAACTCAGCTTTATCTAAAGGAATAAAATATTCTTCAGATGGTATAGAATCTTGTAAGTTATAAAGCAAAACGTGTTCAAAGAATATAACAGGATTATTATCACGTATAGCGGATTTAAGTAAACCCTTAGCATTATATGGAGTTGAACAAGCAACAATTTTTAAGCCAGGTATTGCTTGGAAATAAGCTTCAAGTCTTTGGGAATGTTCAGCACCTAGTTGTTTACCAACACCACCTGGACCACGAATAACTAGGGGAATCTGAAAATTACCACCAGAAGTATAACGCAACATACCTGCATTATTAGAAATCTGATTAAAAGCTAATAATAGAAAACTCATATTCATACCTTCAACAATAGGACGTAAACCTGTTATTGCGGCACCAACTGCCATACCCATAAAACTATTTTCAGCAATTGGAGTATCTAAAACACGTAGATCACCATATTTAACATGTAAATCTTTAGTAACTTTATAGGATCCACCATAATGCCCCACGTCTTCTCCAAGAACGAAAACAGCTTTATCTTTTTGCATCTCCTCATCAGTAGCTTCACGTAAAGCATCAAACAAAAACTTTTTGCTCATAATTTTGCCTATGTTATTTTATTAATTAATTAAACTAAAAAAAGAATTCTAATCTTCTACAAACAAATACTTTTTCAGATCTCTTACATGCGGCTCAGGACTAGACAAAGCAAAATTTACAGCTTCTTCTATATTTTTCTTTACCTTTTCTTCAACATTTTGTAAAACATCTGGATTGATTAAGTCAGATTTAAGCATATACTCTTTGATATTTTTTATAGGATCACGTACTAACCAGGCATCTTTTTCCTTACATGACCTTAGTTCGTCAGGGTCAGCTAATGAATGTCCTCTAAAACGATATGTTAATGCTTCTATTAAAGTAGGACCATCACCTAATCTTGCTCTTGAAATCGCTTTTTGTGCAGCTTGACGTACTGCTAAGACATCCATACCATCAACTTCTACACCAGGCAAACCAAAGACTTGTGCTTTTTTATATATCTCAGGAGAAGAGGTTGATCTATGATGTGCCATACCAATGGCCCATTGGTTATTTTCAACAACAAATATTATAGGCAGCTTCCATAAAACAGCCATATTTAAACATTCAAAAAATTGACCATTGTTAGTGGTACCATCACCAAAAAAACAAACTGTCACGTCTAAATTTTTCTCTATTTTAAAAATTTGCTTTCTATAGACGCTCTGAAAAGCAGCACCAATAGCTACAGGTATACCTTCTCCAATAAATGCAAAACCTCCTAAAAAATTATGTTGAGAAGAGAATATATGCATGGATCCACCACGACCTTTACTACAGCCAGTTTCTTTACCAAATAACTCAGACATAATATACTTAGTTTCAACTCCCTTACTTATCGCATGCACATGATCACGATAGGTACTACACACGTAATCTTCACTTCTAAGTAGCTTAATTACACCGGTAGATACTGCTTCTTGGCCATTATATAAATGTACGAAGCCAAACATTTTACCACGGTAATACATTTGAGCACACATATCTTCAAAAGTACGACCAAGTAGCATATCTTCGTATAAAGATAGCAAAATGTCAGTAGACACTGAATTCACGTCATCATACTTTTTAGATAAAAAAGTTAATGGCAAAGACGTCCTGTTTTTTTCTTTACACATATTTAAGAATATATCTCCTAAAACATTTAATATATAAATTCAGCAAGCACAAGTTCAAAAAGAACAAATGATAGATAATAATATAGAAGCATTATGACTGAAGTATGGCTTATAATATAAGATATCATGTAGAATACATAATACAAATACAAAATCATGAATAAATTTATCGAGCTACCAATCAAGTCAATTCAAAAAGAGGTTAAAGATCTTAATCGAAACTTATATAAAATGATTGGTGCAAGTAACCCAATCTTATATTCAGCTGCAGAGCAACTGTTTAAAGCAGGTGGTAAAAGGATAAGACCAATAATATTGCTCAACATAGCAAAGTCTACTTCTAACAACAATAATATATTAATAGAACAAAAAAGACTAGCAGAAATTACGGAAATCATACATACAGCTAGCCTAGTTCATGATGATATTATAGATAATTGTGATACAAGAAGAGGTACTGATACAATACACAATGTATTTAATAATAAAATTGCTGTATTAGCAGGAGATTTTTTATTTGCTCAATCTTCTTGGTACCTAGCCAATCTAGATAATCTAGAAGTTGTGAAAATAATATCTAAAATTATTATAGATTTTGCAGAAGGAGAAATAAAACAAGGAAGCAAATCTTTTGATAGCCATATTTCTATCGATGAATATATTGAGAAATCATTTTATAAAACCGCATCATTGATAGCTTGTAGCTGCAAAGCGATCAATATGCTCAATACAAACAGTAATGTGAATGGTAACAGTTTGTATCTTTATGGTAAACACATTGGATTAGCTTTTCAAATAGTAGATGACATACTAGATATTATAAGCACATCTCAAGAACTCGGGAAACCAGCAGGACTTGATGTAAAAAATGGTAACCTCACAGCATCTTTAATATTTACATTAAAAGAAAAGAAAAATATCTACAAGTTAATAAATAGAGAATTTCAGTCTACAAACGACGTAGATGAAACTATCAAAACTATTAAAAAAACTAATGCAATTCAAAAAGCTAAAGACATAGCTATAGAACATATTCAATTGGCAATACATGTAATAGAAACTGAAAATTTACCTAAAGAAGATAAAAAGAATCTTCTTCTGATCTGCTATTATATACTAAATAGATTTAGCTAACATAAAAATTTATTTATGTAATAGACTTAATGATGTAGTTAAAGGCATACTTATCAATCAAAGCTAGTTGAGATAAAACTTTACGATTGACTGCTATATTATTTTTCTTTAACAAATAAACAAACTGACTATAACTTATGCTAAATGATCTAGTAGCAGCATTAATTCTGACAATCCAAAGTCGACGATAATTACGTTTTCTCTGTTTGCGACCTACATACGAATATTTTAGAGCTTTTAAAACCTGCTGCTTAGCGGTCCTAAAAAGTCTTGAATGTGAGCCTCTAAAACCCTTTGCTAGCTTTAATATCTTTTTTCTTCTTTTACGTGCAACATTACCACGTTTAATTCTTGTCATAAATTGTCTATTTTTAAGTTATTTTATGTAAGGTAAACTTTTAATAAAATTGAATCGATCAGATAAATTCACTATTTTGACTCTTCTTAAATTACGCTTTCTATTAGTACTTTTTTTCTGTAATAGGTGACTTTTTCCAGCACTATGTTTTAACAATTTAGAACCAGAAGTTAATTTAAAACGCTTATTAATAGATTTATTAGTTTTTAATTTGTACATACAAAGCTATGATAGATAAATTTTTAGGCAAATTTCTTACGCAAATTGTTAATCGAAGATAATAATATCATAATCATAATTTTAATTATGTTAGAATTCAACTCTTGAAATATCTTCATATTTAGATTAAAAGCAGTATTAGCTTCCAAAATAATCTGATCAATCTGCTTTTTAGTTAAAGGTATATTATTTAAAGACTTTCTGTAAATATCTTTAAAATGTTTTTCATCTTCAATTAACTCAAAATCGTAAAAAGAAGTTCCATGATCATCAGGTAACTGCATAGCATTTTTAGCTATTTGCTTTAAAATTTGACCACCAGACAAATCACCAATATATCTTGTATAAGAATGAGCTATCAAAAGCTCTGGTGAGCTATAACTAATCTGACGAATTCTATTAATATAAGACTGAGTTGCAGGAGAAGGCTTTATTTCCTCTAACCAGTTAGTGCCATAATAATATCTTAAATCTTGCTCTAAACTAGATTTACGATATAACTGAGGAAAATAAATTGCTTTAACAGCCACATTATCCTTCTGCTGTTCTATCTGTTCTTCCATGACATCATAGATAAAGTATAGATTAGCAACTAACTTACGATAAGAATCCTTATCAACAAGTCCTCCTAGAAAGGATTTAACAAAGCTTACATTCTCTGCCATACTGTGAGATTTAGTTGTTCCTTCGCGCAATTGTTGAGCTAGATTTGTTGACATGCTCTCTTCTCCATATTAGATAAATTAAAATTGATAACAGATAAAAAATAACTTTTTAAATTTTAAATTTACATCCACTATATTACATTATAGTAATCAAAATACTACTTATTAACAACATAAACATAACTATATATCTTTTAGATTGATTTAAAATACTCTTTTGTGGCTTTTATAGTAGAGTCACCAGGCTGCCAATTTGCAGGACATACTTCATCTGGATTATTTTTAACATACTGTATAGCCTTCAAAATACGTATTGTCTCACATACATTTCTACCAACATCTAAGTTGTTGACTGTCGAATGTTGTATATATCCTAAATCATCAATAATAAACAAACCTCTTAAAGCTTTACCTTCATTATTTAAAATATTGTAAGATAAACTCATTTGCTTATTCAAGTCAGAAACTAAAGGATACTTCAAATCACCAACACCTCCAGAATCAGGATCCATCTGTGTCCATGCTAGATGACAATATTCACTATCAACAGAAATTCCTAAAATTTCAGTATTCAAATCATTAATTTCATTATATTTATCACTAAAAGCGATAATTTCCGTAGGACATACAAAAGTGAAATCAAGTGGGTAAAACAGCAAAATAAGATATTTACCTAAATAATCAGAAAGACTAACTTGCTTAAATTCTTGTTCATGTACAGCAATTGCAGAAAAATGTGGTGCTTTATCTCCAACTTGTAGATAATTTTTAATAGACATATTACTTTTAAATTAATTCTATCTTATGTTTAATTTATGATCAAAAATACATGATAATATTATATTATAGAATTGATCAAAATTTTTTTTATAGTATAAAAAGTTATGAAGACCAAAATAGCGGGGAATGGATTTGAACCATTGACCTTCGGGTTATGAGCCCGACGAGCTACCAAGCTGCTCTACCCCGCGACCTAAATAATATACAATATATGAATATACTTATCCAATAAAAAATTAAAAAATGATAAAACAAAGAAATTTAGAAGATTAATTAAAAAAGCATATTTTATACGATTCATAAAAGGCATAAGCTGATACAAACCAATTAATCTATCTTGCATTAAATAATCCGAGTTCTTAACCCAAACCTGTCCATCATACCAACCAGATTCTTCATAAAAAACCGTAGCACTCAACAATCTTTTCAAGACATAGGACCAACCTAAATAAATCCTAAGTAGTAGTAAAAACATAAATACATTACTGATAAATAGATTCACTAAAAGATTATGATAAAAGTCATACAATGGAATTAAAAATTTGAATAACAATGTGCTTAGTACACCCAAAAACAAAAATAGGTACAATATACCACTAATGAACGATTTTTTAGATGATATCGACCAAGAAAAAAGCCAAGATCTTTTTAACGAGAGGTATTCATTTAAAGGCTGTTGTTCAAACGGAACAGGACAATTAGTTTTTGCAGTAAACATAACAAATCAAGAACGAAAAATATAAAAAACTTTTTTTAATCATATAATCAAACAATCAACAAGGATAAACAAGTTAACATAAAAAACATAAACACAGTAAAAGATATTAATCTTTGAATAAATATCTGACTAGAACCGATACTAATCATACTATTTTGAGGATTAGACGTACTAAATGTACTAGATTTTGGATTACTTACCAAGATAAGAAAAACAGATAAAAAACTAAAACAATACCAAAGAAACTTAATAATCATAAATAAAAAATTAAAATAAAAAAATTTAAACTTACATCTAAATTTTTCTAAGAAATAATATAAACTAGTAAAATTGCTTTAGAGTTACTCACCTTGTATTTTAAGCAAAACAAAACCTAAAACTAACCCTACAAGAATCATTAGCGGACTAATAACTGCTGCTACAATAATTTCTGATGACACTTCAAAACACTCCTTACAATTTATATGATGTGATATAAATATATATTGTATTTATTAAAAACCATTTCTTCCCCAAACTACTAAAGCAATAGAGAACGTAAATGTGGCTAGTAAAGATCCCCAACCTAAACTAATAATATCTATCATAAATAACCTTCTAACTAAAATAAATTATATATACATAGTATACTATCTCAAAAAGTTTAGTAAAAACTGAAAAATATAATATATTACAACTATAACGAATATTTTAGAAAAAAGTAATTGTAAATTTTTTCATATTATGTATAAATAAAATATTACTTAGGGTTAGTATAAAACTAATATAAAACTAATAAAGTATATAAATTTAGATAATATCAATTTTAATATAAAAAAATGCAAAGTACCATACAGGAACAGAAAAAAAGTCAAGAAACATTATTAACACCTAGATTCTATACAACAGATTTCAAAGAAATGTCGAATCTGGATATATCACTAAATACAGAAGAATTTGAAGCATTGTTGCAAGAGTTTAGAGCTGATTACAATAAACAACACTTTATCCGAGACGAGGAATTTAATAAGTCATGGAGTATACTAGACAATAAAACAAAAATTTTATTTATAGAATTTCTTGAAAGATCTTGTACAGCAGAATTCTCCGGATTTTTACTTTATAAAGAATTATCGCGTAGATTAAGTAAAAAGAACCCTATATTAGCTGAATGTTTTTTACTAATGTCTAGAGATGAGGCAAGACATGCCGGATTTCTAAATAAAGCAATTGGGGATTTTAATATATCATTAGACTTAGGCTTTCTAACGAAAAGTAGAAAATATACATTTTTTTCACCTAAATTTATTTTTTACGCAACATATTTATCAGAAAAAATAGGTTATTGGCGTTACATAACTATCTACAGACACTTAGAAAAGTACCCTGAACATAGAATATATCCAATCTTTAAGTTTTTCGAGAATTGGTGTCAAGATGAAAATAGACATGGAGATTTTTTTGCAGCACTATTAAAATCTCAACCACAATTCCTAAACAACACACAATCTAAATTATGGTGTCGGTTTTTCCTTGTGAGTGTTTTTACAACTATGTACCTCAACGATTTTCAGAGATCAGAGTTTTATAAATCTATAGGTTTAGACGCAAGACAATATGATATACAAGTTATACGCAAAACAAATGAAAGTGCATCACGAGTATTTCCTATAGCGTTAGATGTAGATAAACCAGAATTTTTTAGATATTTAGATCAGTGTGCTACAGAAAATAAAAAACTTATTGAACTTGATAAAAGAAATAACAAAAACTTCTTAAACAAGCTACAAAAATTATCAATATACTTTAACATATCAATAAATATCATAAAACTATACCTAATAAAACCTATAGACTCGAGACAACTAATTACTACAATAAAATGAGTGTAAAGCTTTATTTCTTTTGTAATTATAAACCTAAAAAAAGAATACAATAGCTTTACTTAAAAATAAAAATGAATAATTATAGACAATGAACAATACAATAAATTTTAAAATTCCATCTCCAACATTTGGTGGTAGCACTGGAGGATGGTCAAGAGCAGCAGAAATTGAAGAAAAATATGCAATTACATGGAATGGTAAAAGTAAGGATATTTTTGAAATGCCAACAGGGGGCTCTGCGATAATGGCAGAGGGAGACAACTTATTATATCTAGCAAAAAAAGAACAATGTCTTGCACTTTCTAGACAGCTAAAAAGTAAATTTAAAATCAGTAACTTTAAAATATACAGAATTTTCCCTAACGGAGAAGTACAATATCTACACCCAAAAGATGGAGTATTCCCAGAGAAAGTGAATGAGGGACGTATAGGTGTTGGAAATATCAAACATAGCATAGGTCAAAACACTAACCCAATTGATAAAAAGTTTACAGGACAAGGAACATACGAATAAAAAATATACAAAAAGATTGTAGTTACAATCTTTTTTTGATATATTTATACTCGTAACAACTTTTGGAGGGGTGGTAGAGTTGGTTTATTGCGTCTGATTTGAAATCAGATGAACCGAAAGGTTCCGTGGGTTCGAATCCCACCCTCTCCGTTTATAAATAAACACAAGAACTAAAAGATAAATTTAATAGACTACTAATTAGAACTTACAGCCTGCTCAATAAATTTAACAGCCTGGTTAAGTGTAGCAATCTTTTCAGCATCCTCATCTGGTATCTCTATATCAAACTCTTCTTCTATAGCCATAACAAGCTCAACGGTATCTAATGAATCAGCACCAAGATCATTCGCAAAATTAGCCTCTAAGGTTACTAATTTTGCATCAACACCTAACTGCTGTGCTACAATGTTTTGTACGGTTTCAAATATTTTTGAATCTTTTTCTTTAACTGACATATATATTCCTTAAAATACACAAATAATGAATGAAATGAGTAATAACCTGTATCTATAGTTAAACATCAATAAATTAATCAATCAATAACTAAGTAGGATAAATAGTTAATTGCCGCAATTTTTTAGTCGTCACAACAGAATAATTTAATTTATATAAATTAATCAACTTCAGTTGCAAATCTACAATATTAGTACTTCTTGGTAATAAAGCAACAGACTGCTTATAGATAAAAATAATTTTTTCTACAGCATACCTAACCTCAATAAGAGCATCGAGCTCATAAGTTTTTTTTTGAGTACATAGATTAAACCAACTAAACAAAAATTTATTATCATTTCTATAGATCTGTTTTAAAGCTTTATTAATACTACTAGTATTATTGTGTTTGATAGTATAAATTATAATATTCTTCAACTTAGCTACTTGCCGAATTTTAGAATTGTACTTAATACTTGACTTTAACCCGAGTATATAATCAGCTTTAAAAATATCTCTAGTTAAAACTAAAAACAAATTAAGGTCCTGAATTGAAGCTTCAACATACTGTATGTTAATAGCATGTATATATAACTTTTTTGTTTTTATAGAAGACGTTAAAATATTCTCCCTATTATTAATCTTAGACAAAAAGTATGAATCAATATCTAATTTGCTTTGTGAACGCACTAAATTACTGTTTTCATTAATTTTGATAAATTTATCATAATCATTTGATTGAATCATGCGATATGAAAAGGAAGGATTATATGGCATAAACTCAGAAGAACTAAAGTCTCGAGGGTATATTGAAATAAAACCATTATCATCTAATTTTCGGCATTCTATAAATGATAGGGAACCGTGTAAAATTTGATCAACTACATCATGGACTTTACTATGAATAATCCAACTATTACGTTCGTGAATCTCTATAGCAATTTGAAATGCTGGCAAAGTTTTTCTTTCTAATATACTTTTTTGGGAACCACGTCTTTTCGCTTCATCATCACCTAAAGTGACATATTGTATACCTCCAATGAGATCTGAAAGAATAGGATTTTTGATTAAATTATCTAAAGAATTTCCATGGGCTGTACCCACTAGCTGAACACCTCTCTCAGCAATTGTACGTGCTGCCATTGCTTCTAGTTCTGTTCCTATTTCATCTATAATAATAACCTCAGGCATATGATTTTCTACAGCTTCTATCATAACTTGATGCTGTAGTTCTGGTCTAGAGACTTGCATACGCCTTGCACGCCCTATTGCAGGATGTGGTATATCACCATCACCAGCTATCTCATTAGAAGTATCAATAATAACAACCCTCTTCTGCATTTCATCTGCTAAAATTCTTGTTATCTCACGTATAGCAGTTGTTTTACCTACCCCAGGCTTGCCTAGTATTAAAATAGACTTTTTCATATATAAAAGGTCTTTCATAACGCTAATAGTACCAAATATAGCACGACCAACACGAAAGGTTAATCCTACTATAGTACCTTTTCTATTTTTAATAGAACTTATCCTATGTAATGTACACTCTATACCTGATCTATTATCTCCGCTAAAACGGGGTATCTTTTTTATACAATAATCTAAATCATACCAAGATATATTATTCATAGACAAATAATGAGGTCCATTTGGAAAACGAGCTTCTGGTCTTCTACCTAAATCCATAACAACTTCTATTAAAAACTTTTTATTAGGATGTTCTGTTAAAGGTTTTTGAATAAAATCAGGCAAAATGGATAAAAGCTTCTCTAAATCATCTGCTATCAACATTATTATAAAATGAATAGTATAAAAAACAAAATGTTTACCACAAAAATCATGTAATAAAAAATTATCATTAATATATAATAAATTGTTATAGAGTAAAAAATCAACTATATTCAAATAAATCTTTGGTAAAAATGCGAATAAAAATTATTCCGAACAAAGTAAAAAAAACTACACTGATAAATCAAAATACTATTTTACGAATTGTAGGTCTGAAAAAAATTACTAATAAAAAAAAATATTAGTAGTTGAACTATCAAACAAAGATAGAATATGGATACTAAAAAAAGAAATATAAAGATAAAGAATAATATTTTCTAAGTATGAATAAAAATCAGAACATTAAAGAAATTATCACTTCTCTAAGAAAAAACAAGATAACAAAAGTACAAATAAATACGAGTAAAACTAATATAGTAATCAGTAAGATTATTCTAAATAAAAAAAATCTACAATATAAAGAAAAAAATGTGCGTACAATAGATAATACACTACAAAAGAATAACAAAATACAGCAGAGAAGTGAAAAAGATGAAGTAATCAAAACAATACCTGGTATATACTCAACAATAGTATCACCAATGGTAGGAACATTTTATAAATCACCAGCTCCGAATGAAAGTCCTTTTGTAGAAGTAGGAGATGTAATTAAATCAAAACAAATTGTATGTATTATTGAAGCAATGAAACTAATGAATGAAATAGAATCTGAAATCGAAGGGGAAGTAGCAGAAATACTAGTCCAGGATGGTGATATAGTAGACTGCGGCCAAGCATTAGTGAAAATTAAAATTAAATAGAACAAAATAAGATAGAGATTTTAACGATTGTTAACAGAGACAACAAGTTTTATAAACTATAGATTATAATATCTTAGTAGAATAATAAAAATTCGCTAATCACAAGATATTTTATAATCTTTAAACATTAACATAAAGCGAAGGTTTTATTAATTGTCTCATTTCTTATACAAATTCAAGATAGGAGAATCTCAATGACGACTAGCTCAACAGAGCAAGAAACAAAAAAAGTAAAAGTAACTGTAGATAAAAATCCAGTTGCCACGTCTTTTGAAAAATGGGCAAAACCTGGACATTTTTCAAGAACATTAGCAAAAGGACCAAGCACTACGACTTGGATATGGAATCTACATGCAGACGCGCACGACTTTGATAGTCATACAAGCTCACTGGAAGATATATCTAGAAAAATCTTTAGTGCACACTTTGGACAATTAGCGATTATATTTTTATGGCTAAGCGGTATGTACTTCCATGGAGCTAAATTTTCAAACTATGTAGCATGGTTGAATGAACCAACATTAATAAAGCCAAGTGCACAAATTGTCTGGCCAATAGTAGGACAAGAGATACTAAATGGAGATGTAGGTGGAGGATTTCAAGGAGTCCAAATTACATCTGGATTTTTCCAACTTTGGAGATCTTCTGGGATAACAAGCGAATTTGAACTATACGTTACAGCAATAGGCGGACTATTTATGTCTATAGTGATGGTTTTCGCAGGTTGGTTCCATTATCATAAGGCAGCACCAAAATTAGAGTGGTTCCAGAATGTAGAATCAATGATGAATCACCATTTAGCTGGTCTGCTAGGATTAGGATGCTTGGGATGGTCTGGACATCAAATTCATATTGCGTTGCCTATAAATAAACTATTAGATGCAGGAGTTTCAACAAAAGAAATACCTTTACCGCATGAGTTTATGGTGAACAGAAGTCTTATGAGTGAATTATATCCTAGTTTTTCTAAAGGAATTCTACCATTCTTTACACTTAATTGGGGCGAGTACTCAGATTTTCTAACTTTTAAAGGCGGAGTTAACCCAGTAAATGGGGGTTTATGGCTTAGTGATGTAGCTCATCATCATCTTGCATTATCAGTGCTATTTATTGTAGCTGGTCATATGTATAGAACTAACTGGGGCATTGGACACAGTATGAAAGAGATACTTGAAGCACATAAAGGTCCTTTCACAGGAGAAGGACATAAGGGAATATATGAAATTCTTACAACATCATGGCACGCACAATTAGCAATTAATTTAGCTATGATGGGTTCTTTAAGTATCATTGTAGCACACCATATGTATGCAATGCCACCATATCCTTACATAGCAACGGATTATGCAACACAACTATCACTATTTACTCACCACATATGGATAGGAGGATTTTGTATTGTAGGAGCAGGTGCTCATGCATCAATATTCATGGTTAGAGACTACAACCCTGCAAAAAACTACAATAATGTTCTAGATAGAGTTATAAGACATAGAGATGCTATTATTTCACATCTAAACTGGCTATGTATATTTCTAGGATTCCATTCATTCGGACTATATATACATAATGATACCATGAGAGCATTAGGAAGATCACAAGATATGTTCTCAGATACAGCAATACAATTACAACCAATATTTGCACAATGGATACAAAATATCCATACTCTTGCACCGAGTAACACAAGTCCAAATTTACTTGCTACAGCCAGTTACGTATTTGGAGGAGATACAGTATCAATAGGCAATAAGATTGCAATTGCTCCTATTAAACTAGGAACAGCAGACTTTATGGTTCATCATATTCATGCCTTCACTATACATGTAACAGTACTAATATTAGTTAAAGGTTTCTTATTCGCAAGAAACTCAAGACTGATACCGGACAAATCAAACCTAGGATTTAGATTTCCTTGTGATGGCCCTGGTAGAGGTGGAACATGCCAGGTTTCTGCTTGGGATCACGTATTCTTAGGCTTATTTTGGATGTATAACTCATTATCTATTGTAATATTTCATTTTAGCTGGAAAATGCAGTCTGACGTTTGGGGTAGCACTACAGACACTGGTAACATTTCACATATTACTGGAGGTAATTTTGCGCAAAGTGCAATCACTATTAACGGCTGGCTAAGAGATTTTCTTTGGGCGCAAGCTTCACAAGTTATACAATCATATGGTTCATCGTTATCAGCATACGGTCTTATTTTCCTAGGAGCACATTTTATATGGGCATTCAGCTTAATGTTCTTATTCAGTGGACGTGGATATTGGCAAGAATTGATAGAATCGATAGTATGGGCGCATAATAAAGTTAAGGTAGCACCATCAATACAACCAAGAGCACTAAGCATAACACAGGGAAGAGCAGTAGGACTAGCTCACTATTTACTAGGTGGCATAGGAACAACCTGGGCGTTTTTCCTAGCTAGAATTATATCAGTAGGATAAGGATAAATAATATGGCAACAAAATTTCCGAAATTTAGCCAGGCATTAGCTCAAGATCCTACCACAAGAAGAATTTGGTACGGTATAGCTACGGCACATGACTTTGAAAGTCACGATGGCATGACAGAAGAAAATTTATATCAAAAGATTTTTGCGTCACACTTTGGACACATAGCAATAATATTTTTATGGACATCTGGGAATTTATTCCATGTAGCATGGCAAGGTAATTTTGAACAATGGGTACTAACACCATTGAAAACAAAGCCTATCGCTCATGCAATATGGGATCCACATTTTGGACAACCAGCGATTAAAGCTTTTAGCAAAGGAGTGGCAGACTATCCAGTAGATATAGCATTTTCAGGATTATATCATTGGTGGTACACAATAGGAATGAGAACAAATAGTGACTTATATAATGGAGCACTATTTTTACTTGTTTTATCAGCCTTAATGCTATTTGCTGGATGGTTACATCTACAACCAAAGTTTAAACCAGGGCTATCATGGTTCAAAAATAATGAATCTAGACTTAACCACCATCTATCAGGTTTATTCGGTGCAAGCTCATTAGCATGGACAGGGCATCTAGTACATATTGCTATACCTGAATCAAGAGGTCAACACGTAAGATGGAATAACTTCACTGAAATCTTACCACATCCTAAAGGATTAACACCTTTTTTTACCGGTAAATGGTTTGAATATGCTAACGATCCAGACACTTTAAAACATATATTTGGTACTAAAGAGGGCTCGGGAACAGCAATATTAACCTTCTTAGGAGGATTTCACCCACAAAGTCAATCACTATGGCTAACAGATATGGCTCATCACCATCTGGCGATAGGAGTTATATTTATCATTGCAGGTCATATGTACAGAACTAACTGGGGTATAGGTCATAACCTAAAAGATATATTAGAAGCACATAAACCACCTAGTGGTAAACTAGGAAATGGACATAGCGGACTCTACGAAACAATTACTGAGTCACTACATATGCAACTAGGATTAGCACTTGCAGCATTAGGTACAGTAACGTCACTAGTAGCGCAACATATGTACGCATTACCACCATACGCATTTATGGCTAAAAGCTTTACAACAGAGGCTGCACTATACACTCACCATCAATATATAGCAGGCTTTTTAATGGTAGGAGCTTTTGCACATGGAGCAATATTTTTTGTTAGAGACTATGATCCAAAACAAAACAAAGATAATGTTTTAAGCAGAATGTTAGAACATAAGGAAGCTATAATATCGCATCTAAGCTGGGTATCTTTATTTCTAGGCTTTCATACACTAGGATTATATATACATAATGATACAATGCTAGCTTTTGGGACACCAGAAAAACAAATCCTTATTGAACCTGTATTTGCACAATGGATACAAGCAAGTTCGGGGAAAGCTCTATATGGATTTAATGTTTTATTATCTGAGTCTAACAGTATAGCTAGTCAAGCTAGTAATAGTATATGGCTGCCAGGATGGCTTGAAGCAATAAACAGTAATAAAAATTCGCTATTTTTAACAATTGGACCTGGAGATTTTCTAGTTCATCACGCAATAGCACTAGGGCTACATACTACAACACTAATTTTAGTTAAAGGTGCTCTAGATGCACGAGGCTCAAAATTAATGCCAGATAAAAAAGACTTTGGATATAGCTTCCCTTGTGATGGTCCCGGTAGAGGTGGTACTTGTGATATATCTGCTTGGGATGCTTTCTATTTATCTGTATTCTGGATGTTAAATACTATAGGTTGGGTTACTTTTTACTGGCATTGGAAACACATTACGATCTGGCAAGGAAATACTAGCCAATTCAATGAATCATCAACATATCTAATGGGATGGCTTAGAGATTACCTATGGCTTAATTCGTCACCTTTAATTAATGGTTATAACCCATACGGAATGAATAATTTATCCGTATGGGCATGGATGTTCCTTTTTGGACACTTAGTATGGGCAACCGGATTTATGTTCCTAATATCTTGGAGAGGATATTGGCAAGAACTAATAGAAACATTAGCTTGGGCACATGAGAGAACACCACTAGCAAACTTAGTAAAATGGAAAGATAAACCAGTTGCACTATCAATTGTGCAAGCAAGACTTGTTGGTTTAGCTCACTTCTCAGTTGGTTACATATTAACATATGCAGCATTCGTAATTGCATCAACAAGCTCTAAGTTAAACTAGACAAAATTTAGCTGATAAGAAAAAAGACAACATAAGAAATACTTATGTTGTCTTTTTTTTTAGGAATATATAAACTATAATTAATTTAAACAGTAAAAATAATCAAAATAAATAGATCTATGGCAAAGCAAAGCATGATGCAAAGGGAAATAAAAAGAAACAAACTATACGAAAAATATAAGGCAAAGAAAACAATTTTAAAAAGGTCCATAAAAGAGAATAACGACTTTCAAGAAAACTTAAAGATACAAAAAAAGCTACAAGATATACCACGAAATAGCTTGAAATGCAGAAAAAGAAATAGATGCTGGAAGACAGGAAGAAGTAGGGGATTTTATAGAGACTTTGGATTATCTAGACATGTTTTTAGAGAAATGGCACATGAGTGCTTATTACCAGGTGTGAAAAAATCTAGTTGGTAAAGTGAACTAGTTCTCTCAGATAAAACAATGTAGAGAACTATATAATCACAAAATTAAATAGAAAATATTAAATACCTAACTGATTGCCCCTACGATACTGTAAATAGGCAGCAACTAGTAAACCAGATAGGGTAACGGGAATCAAACCAAGAACTATTCCTGACAAAAGAGGTTCTACCATAAAATAAATTAAATTTGATATTAAATTAATATAAAAACTAAGATGCTACCTAAAGCCAATAGCAGCTTGCCATACGAAAGCTAACAACAAAAAAAATACAGGTATTACAGGAAGTATATCAACTAAGGGACGGAACAAGATATACGCGTCCGGTAATTTAGTTAAAAATAGTGTTGTGAACATATTGCCTCTTCAAATGTTTTTTAATTATAAATTAATCTCTATATAAAAAATTACAATAAATATAAACATTTATCTTAATAAAATAATAATATGCAATATATATACATAATTGAATAATATATAATTGTATGATTAATTAATAGTATTATACACTAATAAATTATAATATATATTCAAACCATATAATATCTATAAAGGAAACAATAATGACTATAATTATTCAATTACTGGTGCTAGCATTAGTTATATTATCAGTTATACTAGTGATAGGAATACCAGTAACACTAGCTTCTCCTGGGCAATGGGAAAAGTCAAAGAATTTAGTTTATACAAGTATCAGTGTTTGGGTTGGATTAGTAATCATAACAGGGGTACTTAACTCATTTATAGTATAAAAATTTTTAGATACATATTTAGAATTTATAAGATTTCTATTCTAAATATGTAAAAAAATTGACAACATATTTTTTTTCTTGTATACTTGCAGGGTGATCCAAGCACTGCGGGTATAGCTCAGTGGTAGAGCGTAACCTTGCCAAGGTTAATGTCGCGCGTTCGAATCGCGTTACCCGCTTTAACAAAAAATGATTTAATTAAGCCTCTTTTGAGTTGGTGTCTATAACAGTATCCTGCCCATCTTGTTGTACATCATTATCCTTAGAAGCTTGGTCATAAGTTTTTTTACCAATATCCATCATAGCCTGCTGTAAAGAAGTCTGAGCAGATTCTATTGCTTCATAATTTTCATCTTTCAAAGCTTGTTTTAAATCTTGGATCTTACTATCAATATCTTTCTTATCAGAAACACTTATCTTATCGCCTAACTCACTAATTTGTTTTTCTGCTTGATATAAAGCACTATCACCATTATTTTTTACATCTATTTTGCGACGCTTCTCTTTATCTAAGTCAGCATTCTCTTGAGCTTCTTTAACAAGTTGTTCTACTTCTTCTTTTGGTAAAGTAGAAGCACCTGTAATTGTAATTGACTGCTCTTTACCTGTTCCTTTATCTTTTGCAGTTACTGATAAAATGCCGTTAGCATCAATATCAAATGTAACTTCTATCTGAGGAACACCCCTAGGAGCTGACATAATGCCATCTAATCTAAAAGTCCCCAAACTTTTATTATCTCTAGTAAACTCTCTTTCTCCCTGTAAGACATGTATTTCAACATTAGGCTGATTATCAACAGCAGTTGAAAATACTTCTGATTTTTTAGTAGGAACTGTTGTGTTTCTAGCAATAATCTTAGTCATTACTCCTCCTAATGTCTCAACACCAAGCGATAGTGGTGTTACATCAAGTAATAAAATATCTTTTACTTCACCTGCTAGAACACCTGCTTGTACAGCAGCACCAATAGCTACTACTTCGTCTGGGTTTACACTCTGATTTGGCTCTTTACCAATATAATCTTTCACTAAACTCTGTATAGCTGGTATCCTTGTAGAACCACCAACTAAAACGACTTCATCTATATCAGCAGAACTCAGCTGTGCATCTTTTAAAGCATTATCTACAGGTATTTTACAACGAGATATTAAATCTGAACATAATTCTTCAAATTTTACACGAGTAATATTTTTTTCTAAGTGCTTAGGCCCAGTATCAGTTGAAGTAATAAAAGGTAAATTAATATCTGTCTGTAAAAGACCTGACAATTCCATCTTAGCTTTTTCTGCAGCTTCAGTTAGCCTCTGTAAAGATTGTCTATCTTTACTTAAATCGATACCTTCATCATTTTTAAATTCAGAAACAAGCCAATCAACAATTTTATGATCGAAGTCATCTCCACCTAGATTAGTATCTCCAGATGTAGATAGCACTTCAAATACACCATCACCTACCTCTAGAACAGAAACATCAAAAGTACCACCACCGAGATCAAAAACTAATATAGTTTCATTGTCTTTCTTATCTAAACCATAAGATAACGATGCTGCTGTGGGCTCATTAATAATTCTTAAGACATCTAAACCAGCTATTTGTCCAGCATCTTTTGTCGCTTGCCTTTGTGAATCATTGAAATACGCAGGCACAGTTATTACTGCTTTTGTTACAGATTGACCTATGTAAGTGCTAGCATCTTCTACAAGCTTACGTAAGACTTGAGCAGATATTTCTTCAGGTGCAAAATTTTTATCCAAAGCAGGACAGTCTAATTTTATATTCACATCATTATCACTTTTTACTTCATAAGAAAGTTGATTAACATCACCTTTAACTTCATCATACTTACGGCCAATAAATCTTTTAACGGAATAAAATGTATTCTCAGGATTCATTACAGCTTGTCTTTTAGCAATATTTCCGACTAATTTGTCTTGCTTTTTAGTATAAGCAACAACAGAAGGCGTTGTACGTAAACCCTCTTTATTTGATATAACAACCGGTTTACCACCCTCCATAACAGCAATAACAGAATTAGTTGTACCTAGATCAATTCCTACTACTTTAGTCATTGAAAAACTCCTAGCTTATTATTAAATACAATATAAAACCATTATGCATTATGTAAATCAGATAGTAAAGTAATAATAACCGAACAAAAAATAATTATATTAAGTATAGAACTTGAAAATAAATGCAAATTACAAGATAATATAACAAATAGAAAAATTTAATATTGGTAAGATAAAAGTAATAAGGAAATATGAATGTCTATTGGCATGATAGGAAAGAAAATTGGTATGACACAAGTGTTTGATAAAAATGGATTAGCAATCCCAGTAACATTATTACAAGTAGGACCTTGCACAGTCACACAAATACAAAAAAATGAAGATTATGCAAAAGTTCAAATAGGATACGAAACATTGAATCCAAGTAAATTAAGTAAACCGATGTTAGGTCATTTTGCAAAAAACAATATTCCATGCTTTAGATATCTTAAAGAATATAAAGTTAAAAATACAACCAAATATCATGTAGGTGATATTATAAAAATTAAAGATCTTAACGAAGAAGAATTTGTAAATATATCCGGATTAAGCTCAGGCAAAGGTTTTAGTGGTTATCAGAAAAGACATAAATTTAGTAGAGGGCCTATGTCACACGGATCAAAGAATCATAGAGAGCCAGGATCAATAGGTGCTGGAACAACACCAGGACGCGTTTTTCCCGGTAAAAGAATGGCTGGTAGAATGGGACATAAAAAAGTAACAATTCAAAATACACAAATTATTAAAATTGATACTATCAATAATCTTTTAGTCATGAAAGGATCTGTACCCGGAAAAATAGGAAATATAATATATATAAATAAATCATAATATGAGCAATATCAAAAACCTGAAATATCAAGTCGTAAATAATAAGAACAAGATAGAAAATCTACAGATAAGAGTTACGGATAATGACTCAGGTCAGATGTATCTAATACATAAGGCATTAAAACAACAACTAACTAATAACAGGATTAGAAACGCACACACTAAAACAAAAAGTGAAATCAGAGGTGGCGGTAAAAAACCCTGGAAACAAAAAGGGACAGGACGTGCACGAGCTGGTTCAAATAGGTCACCATTATGGAGAGGTGGTGGAGTTATATTTGGACCAAAAACTAAAACATATCATTCTAAAATTAATAAAAAAGAAAAAAGATTAGCGATCAACAACTTAATACTTAATAAATTTCAGAAAACAATAGTAGTAGATAATTTACTTGAAAAAATTAATAGGCCTAGCACAAAAAAAGCTGTTGAGATACTAAAAGAAGCTGGGATTATATTAAACAACAAAAAAAGAATTTTAATAAACATAGATACACAAGACAATAACATATATTTGTCATTTCGTAATATTAGAAATGTAGAAGTACTCGAAATAAGTAATATCAACATAATATCTTTGCTAAAAGCTGATACAATACTAATAACTTCTAAAGCAATGGATAAGTTAAAAGACTTTACATAAAATGATAATGAATAATTAAGTATGAAAAAAAATAACATAGATATTATAAAATATCCTGTAATAACAGATAAAACAACAAAAGAGATAGAAAATAATACATATTGCTTTAATGTTACTAAAGACAGCACAAAAAAAGACATCAAAGTAGCCATAGAAGAGATATTCAAAGTAAAAGTCAAGAAAATAAACACTATAACAAATCCTCCTAAAACAAAAACGGTAGGACGTTTTAAAGGGAAAAAAACAAACTATAAAAAAGCATTAATAAAACTAAGTGAGAATTATAAAATCAATCTATTCGATGAAGAATAAATAAAGAATAATAAATAAATTATGGCTATACGTTTATACAGATCATATACAGCTGGTACAAGGAATAGAACAGTATCAACATTTGATGAAATTACCAAGCAAAAACCAGAAAAAAGTCTACTCAAGAAAAAACATTCAGCTAAAGGTAGAAATCATAGAGGTATTATAACTTGCAGACATAGAGGAGGCGGACACAAAAAAAGATATCGTATTATAGATTTTAAAAGAAATAAAACAAATATTAACGGAAAAGTAGCTAGCATTGAATATGATCCTTATAGAAATGCTAGAATTGCTTTAATTAACTATGCAGATGGGGAAAAAAGATACATAATACATCCAAGATCACTAGAAGTAGGTCAAAATGTTGTATCTGGCAATAACTCACCAATAGAAGTTGGCAATGCACTCCCATTAGAAAATATACCATTAGGTACAGCTGTACACAACATAGAATTAAAACACAATCAAGGTGGTCAAATTGTTAGAGCAGCAGGGACATATGCTCAAATTGTTGCTAAGGAAGGTGATTTAGTAACTCTAAAATTACCATCAAGCGAAGTCAGAACTATAAACAAAAAATGCTATGCAACAATAGGACAAGTTGGTAATGTAGAAGCCAATAATATCACAATTGGTAAAGCAGGTAGAAAAAGATGGCTAGGAAAAAGACCAACAGTGAGGGGAGTAGTTATGAATCCTATTGATCATCCTCATGGTGGTGGTGAAGGTAGATCACCAATAGGAAAACCTAGGCCTGTAACACCATGGGGTAAACCAGCATTAGGAAAAAAAACAAGGAAAAAAAAGAAGTATAGTGACAGATATATACTAAGAAGACGAAAATAAATAGGAGAATAAATTAAATTATGTCGAGATCAATATTTAAAGGGCCATACATCGAATATAAACTACTTCAGAAAATCAATAATTTAAATGATAAGAAAAAAAAAGATACAATAAAAACTTGGTCACGTTCGTCAACAATTATTCCTAATATGATAGGTCATACGATTGCAGTATATAATGGTAGACAACACTTCCCAGTATTTATTTCAGAGCAAATGATAGGACATAAACTAGGAGAATTTGTACCAACAAGAACATTTAGAAGCCATATAAAAAATGATAGAAAAAGCAGAAAATAAAAATGACAGAATCTAAAGCAATTGCCAAATATATCAGAACATCACCATATAAATCTAGAAGAGTCTTAAAACAAATACAAGGCAAAAAATATCAGGAAGCAAGATTAATACTAGAATTTATGCCTTATAGAGTATGCAAAATAATAATTAAAATACTTGACTCTGCTTTTAGCAATCTTGAACAAAAAAGCAATGTAACAATTGACAAAAACACAGTACACATAATAGAAGCATACACAAATAAAGGACCAATTTTAAAAAGATTTCAACCGAGAGCACAAGGTCGTGCTTTCCCAATTAGAAAACCTACATGTCATATAAGTATTAAACTAGGAATATAAATTCATGGGACAAAAAACACATCCATCAGGTTTTAGAATAGGAATAACAGAATCACACAGATCATCGTGGTTTGCAAAAAAACAAGAATATCCACGTATAATAGAAGAAGATTATAAAATTAGGTCCTATATTGAAAAAAATATGGAAAAGGCTGGTATTGCCAAGGTTGAAATCAATAGGAAGGTAGATCAAACAGAGATTAATATAAATACAGCTAGGCCAGGAATCATACTGGGTAAATCTGGCACAGGGATTGAAACAATAAGAAAACACATAAGAAGAAAACTAAAAATTAATAGCAAAATCAGGCTTAACTTGATAGAAATAACAGAACCAGATCGAGAAGCAAAACTATTATCACAATGGATAGCACAACAACTAGAAAAAAGAGTAGCATTCAGACGAGTAATGAGACAAGGAATACAGAAAGCACAGAAAGCTAACATCACTGGAATAAAAATACAAATATCTGGTAGACTAAACGGAGCTGAGATTGCAAGAAAAGAATGGGCAAGAGAAGGTCGAGTACCATTGCAAACACTGAAAGCCAATATTGATTATACTCATACACAAGCACACACTATATATGGAATACTAGGTATAAAAATTTGGCTATTTAAAAACACATAAACTAAATTATCATAAAAGCATATAATATGTTAAGTCCTAAGAGAACAAAATTTAGAAAACAACATCGTGGAAGAATGAAAGGATCTGCAACTAAAGGTAATACTATAATCTTTGGTGAATATGCGCTACAGGCGAATGAAAGAACATGGATAACCTCTAGACAAATAGAAGCAACACGTAGAACTATTACTAGATATGTGAAAAGAGGAGGAAAAATATGGATCAGAATTTTTCCAGATAAACCTGTGACAGCTAGACCAGCAGAAACCAGAATGGGATCTGGAAAAGGTGCCCCGGAATATTGGGTTGCTGTAGTTAAACCTGGACATATCTTATTTGAAATAGCAGGTGTACCAGAAAATGTAGCAAAAGCTGCAATGCGTCTCGCATCATACAAGTTACCTATCAAAACAAAATTTTTAACCAAATCATAACAAGTAAACGTATGAATACAGAAATACAAGAGGAAATTAATAAACTAAAGAAAGAACTAGTAATACTAAGAATGTATAAAATAACGAAACAAAAAAACGAGACTCATAAAATAAAAAAAATACAACACAAAATTTCACAAATATATCAATTAAATAGTATCAATCAATCCTTATCAGATGACTAAAAAAGAAACACTAGGCACAGTTATTAGTAATAGAATGAATAAAACAGCAACAGTAGCAGTCAATCAACCCAAAAAACACAAGAAGTATGGAAAAATTGTCAATAAAACTAATAAATATTATGTAGATGACCCAGAAAACATTTGTAAAATAGGTGACACAGTAAAAATACAAGAAACAAGACCGCTAAGTAAAAATAAACGCTGGAAAATCATAAAACTAATACAAAAAAAATGATACAAACACAAACATATCTCAATGTAGCAGATAATAGTGGAGCACGTAAAATTATGTGCATTAGAGTCCTGGGAACTAATAACCCTAAATATGCAAAAATAGGAGACACAATAATAGGAGTAGTTAAAAATGCATCACCAAATATGCCGGTAAAAAAATCAGATGTGATACAAGCAGTAGTTGTTAGAACAAAGAAAACATTACGTAGAGCAGATGGAATGAGTATACGTTTTGATGATAATGCAGCAGTTATTATCAATAAAGATAAAAATCCCAGAGGGACACGTGTATTTGGACCAATTGCAAAAGAGTTAAGAGACAAGAATTTTTCAAAAATTATATCATTAGCACCTGAGGTAGTATAGATGAAAATTAAGAGGGGAGATGAAGCAAAGATTATATCAGGAAAATATAAGGGCTTACAGGGAACAATTATATCAGTATGTCATAAAACATCTACAGTAAAAATTGAAAATATCAATATGAAAGTGAAACATGTAAAATCACAACAAAACAATGAAAAAGGATATATTAAGAAAATTGAAGGACCAATACACCAGTCAAACATAAAAATAAATAACTAAAAACATTATATATGAGAGCAGAAACATCACTCAAAGAAAAATACGAAACACAAATCTTTCCAGAAATGCTGCAAGAATTCAAATATAACAATATACATCAGGTACCAAAATTAGTAAAAATTACACTAAACAGAGGAATAGGAGAAGCTGCTCAAAATAATAAAGCAATAGATAAAAGCATAGAAGAATTTGCATATATAACTGGACAAAAACCAATCATTACAAAAACGAGCAAATCTATCGCGGGTTTTAAAATCAGAGAAAATATGCCTATTGGTCTTAAGGTTACATTAAGAAAAGAAAAGATGTACAACTTTTTGAATAAACTAATCAATTTGTCTTTACCAAGAATAAGGGATTTCAGAGGAATTAGTAAAAAACAATTTGATGGAAGAGGAAACTATAATTTAGGACTTAAAGAACAACTAATCTTTCCAGAAATTAATTATGAACAAATAGACAAAATTAGAGGCATGAATATAACGATCGTAACAACAGCAAAGAACGACAAAGAAGGATTAGCATTATTAACAAAATTTGGAATGCCATTTAAAGAACAAAATTAAATTAACAAAGAAAAATGATTAACGATATAGTTTCAGATATGTTAACTAAGATAAGAAATGCAAACTTAGCAAAACATCATATAGTACAAGTACCATCAACAAAAATTAATCTTAATATTATTAAAGTTTTACATCAAGAAGGATTCATATATAAATACGAGAAAATACAAAAAGAAAAATTTAACTATGTACTTATATCACTTAAATACAAAGGAAAAAATAGAAAGCGAATAATCACAGAATTGAGAAGAGTTAGCAAACCGGGACTGAAGGTATATGCAAACAAAAGAACAATACCCAGAATTCTAGGAGGTATAGGAGTAGCCATAATTTCAACATCTCAAGGCGTAATGACAGATAAACAAGCAAGGCAAAATGGTATAGGCGGTGAAGTGTTGTGTTATGTTTGGTAATAATAAAAATTAATTAGAACAATAATAAATAAACAACATGTCAAGAATAGGAAAAAAAGAAATAGACGTACCTAGAAACACAGAAATCATAATCAATGAATCAGTAATAAGCATAAAAGGAAATAGAGGAGAGATGTCATATGAATTACCAAAAAACATACAGGTAGTCCATGAGGGCAGCAAACTTCTTGTAACAAAAAAAAGTCACACAAAAGAAAATCAAGCACTGCATGGACTGAGCAGAAGTATAATAAATAATATGATAATTGGTGTATCACTAGGCTTTACCAAAAGATTAATCATACAAGGAGTAGGATATAGGGCACAAATGAATGGCAACAATCTCGTATTAAATTTGGGCTATAGTCATATTATAGAAATAAACCCAACTGAAGATATAAAGATTGAGATAGAAAATAACACAACAATTGTGGTATCAGGTATAAGTAAAGAAAAGGTTGGTCAAATTGCAGCAAAAATCAGATCTACCAGACCACCAGAACCATACAAAGGAAAAGGTATAAGATACGAGAATGAAATAGTAAGAAGAAAAATAGGTAAAGCAGGTAAATAGATAAAACAAAAAATGCCAATAAATAAATCAAAATTTAGATTACGTGTTTTTAAATCAAAAAAGCATATATATGCAATTCTAATTGACGACAATAAAAATAAAATTATTACAAGCTGTTCTACTGTATCAAAAGAGATAAAAGATAAAGTATATAAATTCAAAAATTGTAACACAGCCAAAGTTGTAGGCAAAAATATTGGTATGAAACTAAAAAAACTTGGAATTGAAAAAATCATATTCGACAGAGGTAAAAACTTATATCACGGTCAAGTGAAAGCAGTTGCAGAAGGCACAAGGGAAGAGGGAATAGTTTTCTAAAACATATTATAATAACATGAAGAAACGTAACATCAAAAATAAAGAAGAAAATACTTGGGAAGAAAAAGTTGTACAAGTAACAAGAGTAACTAAGGTAGTAAAAGGAGGAAAAAAGCTAAGCTTTAGAGCAATTTTAGTAATAGGTAATGACAATGGTCATATAGGAGTTGGAGTAGGGAAGGCAAACGATGTTGTAGGAGCAGTTAAGAAAGGAGTAGCAGATGCAAAGAAACATTGCATAGAAATACCAATGACAAAATACTTTTCAATACCACACCCAATTAACGGTAGATCAGGAGCAGCAAAAGTAATGCTACGACCATCTGCAACAGGATCAGGTGTAATAGCTGGTGGTTCAACAAGAACAGTACTCGAACTAGCTGGGATTAAAAATGTTCTAGCAAAACAACTAGGATCAAATAACACATTAAACAATGCCAGAGCAACGCTCAATGCACTTAACAATTTAAGAACATTTGAACATACTGCAAAAGACAGGGATATAAAGACTAGTCAATTATATTAGATCATAGTGTATGGAAAAAAGAAGAAAATTAACTAGTAGGATTCTGATTACTCTCATCATTTTATTTGTATCTAGAATTGGAATTTTTATACCAATACCAGGCATAGATCAAGGAGAAATAGCCGACAATATAAGTCAGAACAAAATTATAAGCTTTCTGAATGTTTTTTCAGGTGGAGGCTTTTCTACAATTGGGGTATTCAGCCTAGGTATTATACCTTACATTAACTCATCAATAATAACACAATTAATTGTAAAAATAGTGCCTCGTCTAGAGGAAATGCAGAAAAATGAAGGAGAGATAGGAAAACAAAAAATCAATAATATTACTCGTTACTTAACTTTAATATGGGGAATTATACAAAGTATTTCTATAAGCTTATGGATTAAACCATATACTTTCAACTGGAGTATAAATTTCGTACTAGACTCTGTTATTACTTTGACGACTGGATCTATAATAATAATGTGGTTCTCAGAAATGATTACAGAATATGGTGTAGGCAATGGAGCATCAATGCTTATATTTCAAAATATTATTTCTAATATACCTAAAAATATTGAGAATTATAAAAATAATATACTTAACAGTGGAATGGAGAGCACAATACTATTATTGACTTGCATAATAATATTTGTAATCAACATTATTATACAAGATAGCAAAAGAAAAATCGAAATTATATCGTCAAAACAACTTGGTGAAGAAGAGAAACTATTAAGCCAAAACTATATTCCTCTTAAATTAAACCAAGGAGGAGTTATGCCTATAATATTTGCATCTGCTACTATGGCAATACCACAATATGCTAGTATAGGAAATAATATTATTAGTAACATTATATCCAGCAACTTATTTTACCTAACGACATACTCAGTATTAATAGTATTATTTAGCTATTTTTATTCATCAATTATATTAAATATAGATGATATGGCTGAAAATTTACAAAAGGTAGGCGCTAGCATACCAAATATTAGGCCAGGCATAGATACAATCAAATATCTAAAAAAAATTATTAATAAACTAACGTTTATAGGATCAATATTTTTATTTATAATTGCACAATTACCGCTAATATTATCAAATGTAACAAAAATAAACATACTACAAGGATTAGGAACCACATCATTACTAATATTAGTTGGTGTTGCTATAGACACAGCCAAACAGATACAGACATACATAATTTCAGAACAATATGATAATATTATGGAATAAAAAAATACTAAATCTTAAGATAATAAATATATGAAAGTAAGACCATCTGTAAAAAAAATGTGTGACAAATGCCGCGTAATACGTAGACATAGAAAAATAATGATTATATGCGAAAACCCTAAACATAAACAAAAACAAGGCTAAATTAACTAATAAAAATAACATAATGGCTAGAATTGAAGGTATAGACCTACCGAAAAATAAAAGAATAGAAATTGGCTTAACATACATATATGGCATTGGTATATCAAGATCAAAAGAAATCTTACAGCAAATACAACTCGATAAAAATATCAAAGTGAAGAATTTAAATGACGAACAAATTATTTCCATAAGAAATATATTATCTAATGAATATGAACTTGAAGGAGACTTACGCAGATCAGAAGCAATGAACATAAAAAGATTAATGGAAATTAGTTCATACAAAGGTAGAAGACATAGACTAAAACTACCCTTGAGAGGACAAAGAACAAGAACTAATGCTAGAACTGGGAGAGGAAGTAAAAAAACAATTGCCGGTAAGAAAAAAGCTCCTAGAAAATAATTTAACTAAGACATAATACCAAAATGGCTAGACAAATAAAAAAAAACCAACACAAGAGAAAAAGAAATAGTATAAACGGAATTACGCATATTCAATCAACTTTCAACAATACTATTATAACTATTACAGATCTACAAGGAGAAACTATCACTTGGTCTTCTTCAGGATCCAGTGGATTTAAAGGAGCAAAAAAAAGTACTCCTTTCGCAGCTCAAACTGCTGCAGAAAAAGTTGCAAAGATTGCGATAGATAACGGTATGAAACAGACAGAAGTGTTAGTAAATGGACCAGGGGCAGGAAGAGAAACTGCAATTAGAGCTATACAAGCTGCTGGCATAGAAATAACTCTAATTAAAGATATTACACCGGTACCACATAATGGATGTAGACCGCCTAAAAAACGTAGAATTTAAACAATCATATAAGTAAATACTTACTAAATACAGAACGATGACTCATTTCCAAATAGAATGTATAGAGTCTAAAACAAAAGGTGCAAGAGAACATTATGGTCATTTTGTACTAGAACCACTAGAGCAAGGGCAAGGAATAACAGTTGGTAATTCATTAAGAAGAACTATACTATCAGAACTAAAAGGAGCTGCAATAGTCGCAGTTAGGATAGCTGGTATTAATCACGAATTTTCTACCATCACAGGAGTTAGAGAAGACGTTTTAGAAATTATTTTAAACCTTAAAGAAGTAGTACTTAGGAGTTATAGTCAAGAACCACAAATAGGTAGAGTAAAAATACAGGGACCTGCTATTATAACGACAGGACTCTTTGATATACCACCAGATATTGAAATCATAGACCCTAAACAGTACATTGCAACGATATGTAGCAACACTATCTTCGAGATGGAATTCAAAATAGAACAAGGTAACGGATATAGGTTAGTTGATAAAGGTGTTGACGATCGATCAATAGACTTTTTACAAATAGATGCAATATTTATGCCTGCAAAGAAGTTCAACTACACAGTAGAAGAAAAAAAAGTTAGTGTAAGCAACATTCATGAAAAGTTATTTTTAGAAGTATGGACAAACGGTAGTATTTCGCCCCAAGAGGCAATTAGTCAAGGGGCTAGCATTTTAACTCAATTGTTTCATCCACTTACAAATATAAGCTTTAAATCCAAAAAAGAAGAAAATAAAGATACAGAGAAACAAGTTAGCCAAATTCTGATAGAAGAATTACAACTATCTGTGAGAGCTTACAACTGTCTTAAAAGAGCTGAGATTCACTCTATTGCAGATTTATTAGATTATTCTCAAGAAGAACTACTTGAAATTAAAAACTTCGGCCAAAAATCAGCAGAAGAAGTTATCGAAGCTTTAAGTAATAAACTAAATATTAACTTACAAAAAGAAAAAATTTAGAAAAATATAAGTAATTATGTATATCATATATAGAAACTTTTTTAGTCATACACTATGAAAATCAACAATAATAAAACTATACTTAGTAAAACAACAGACAATGTAGAATGGTATATATTTGACGCTGCAGAGTATAAACTAGGTAGATTAACTAGTAAGATCGCTTGTATACTAACAAATAAAAATAAAACTGATTATCTACCATACAATACAGGGAAATCACAAATAATTGTAATCAACTCAAAAAAAGTACAGATTACAGGACGAAAAAGTGAACAAAAAATTTATAGGAGACACTCAGGCAGGCCAGGCAGTATGAAAGTCGAAATACTAGGCAAATTACAAGAAAGAATACCTAATCGCATTATTGAAAATGCTTTAAAAGGTATGCTTCCAAAAAATAGCTTAGGAAGAAAACTTTTTAAGAAAGTTAAAATTTATCCCGACGACCAACATCCTCATAAATCTCAAAACCTAATAAAAGTACAAATAAATTAAAAATAGAACTATGCTAACTTCATATCACCAAAAAATAATATACTCTGGTACAGGTAGAAGAAAAACATCTGTTGCAAGGGTTAACCTAATACCAGGATCTGGAAAATTAATCATTAATAACTTACCTGGTGAATCATACCTGCAATTTAGCCCAAACTACTTAAGAATTTCATGTTCTCCATTAAATCTACTTGGTTTAGATAAAGAGTATGATGTATATGTAAAAACCAAAGGAGGAGGGTTAACTGGTCAAGCAGATGCAATAAGACTGGGATTAGCAAGAGCATTATGTACAATCAACTCAGACAACCGAATTATGTTAAAGTCGGAAGGATTATTAAGGAGAGATTCAAGGAGTAAAGAAAGAAAAAAATATGGCTTACGTAAGGCCAGAAAAGCTCCACAATACTCAAAAAGATAATCAACATTACTGTATATTCATATGGTACATAAAAATATAAGAAATAAATAATGGCAAAACAAAATATACATCCAAAATGGTATAAAGATTCCAAAGTTTACTGCGACGGTAAACACATTATGACAGTCGGATCAACTCAAGAAGAACTTAACATAGACATATGGTCAGGGAATCACCCATTTTTTACAGGCTCACAAAGAATCATAGATACAGAGGGTAGAGTAGAAAAATTTATGAAAAAATATAAGCTAAAATAAGTTACAAATAAAATATTATAATTTATAATAAAATATATAATATTTTAGATAAATTCAGTTTGACAGCTGATGAGACAATAATTATAATCTTATAGAAAATTCATTAGCAGATGAATAAGCAAAAATAATGCCAACAATTCAACAACTAGTCAGATCAGAAAGAAAAAAGTATGAGAAAAAAACAAAATCTCCAGCATTAAAAGGATGCCCACAAAGACGAGGTGTATGTACAAGAGTATATACTACAACACCAAAAAAACCTAATTCAGCACTACGAAAAGTAGCAAGGGTAAGACTGACTTCAGGATTTGAAGTAACAGCATATATACCAGGAATAGGACATAATATACAAGAACACTCTGTAGTCTTAATTAGGGGCGGAAGAGTAAAAGATTTACCTGGTGTCAGATACCATGTAGTGAGAGGTACATTAGACTCAGCAGGAGTAAAAGATAGAAATAAAAGCAGATCTAAATACGGAACAAAAAAACAGAATAAATAATCTATAATGTCAAGACGTAACACAGCAAAGAGGAGAAAGATATATAGAGATCCTATATATAATAGTAGACTTATTAGTATGTTAACTGTCCGCATCTTAAAAGATGGAAAGAAAGGGCTAGCACAAAAAATAATATATGAATCTATCAACATAATAGAACAAAAGACACAAAAAAATGGTCTAGAAATATTAGAAAAAGCAGTACGCAATACAACACCATTAGTAGAAGTCAAAGCGAGGAGGATTGGGGGTTCAACATATCAGGTACCTATGGAGGTTAGAGCATATAGAGGAACAAACTTGGCTCTGAGATGGATCACAAAATTTGCTACACAAAGAGCTGGCAAGAGTATGGCATTTAAATTAGCTAACGAACTTATCGATGCATCTAATGAGAATGGTAATGCAATAAGAAAAAGAGAAGAGACACACAGAATGGCAGAAGCAAATAAAGCATTTGCTCATTACAGGTATTAGAAATATATATTAATCTTAAAGGAAAAAGCAATGGCACGTGAAAAATTTGAGAGAAAAAAACCACACGTCAATATAGGTACAATTGGCCACGTAGATCACGGAAAAACAACATTAACAGCAGCTATATCTGCAACTCTAGCAGCAGCTAACCAAGGTCAGGCAAAAAAATTTGATGAGATAGACGCAGCACCCGAAGAAAAACAAAGAGGTATTACAATCAACACAGCACATATAGAGTATGAAACAAATGATCGACATTATGCCCATGTAGATTGCCCAGGACACGCCGATTATGTAAAAAACATGATAACTGGAGCAGCACAAATGGATGGTGCAATCTTAGTTGTATCAGCTGTAGATGGAGCTATGCCACAAACAAGAGAACATATATTATTAGCAAAACAAGTAGGCGTTCCAAATATCGTAGTCTTTCTCAATAAACAAGATCAAGTAGAAGATGATGAACTACGTGAATTAGTAGAACTGGAAGTAAGAGAACTACTAGAAAAATACGACTTTCCAGGCGATAGCATACCATTCGTTGCAGGATCGGCATTATTAGCATTAGAAACTGTAACAGAAAATGTAAGTACACAAAGAGGAGATAATGAATGGGTTGATAAAATTCATTCTTTAATGGATGCTGTAGACTCATATATACCAACACCACAAAGAGATACAGAAAAAACTTTTTTAATGGCAGTTGAAGACGTGTTTTCTATCACAGGACGAGGAACTGTAGCAACGGGGAGAATTGAAAGAGGAATAATAAAAGTTGGAGACACAATAGAAATAGTTGGACTACAAGACACAAAGACAACGACGATCACTGGCTTAGAAATGTTTCAAAAAACTTTGGACGAAGGTATAGCAGGTGATAATATAGGTATACTTTTAAGAGGTGTACAAAAACTAGAAATACAAAGAGGCATGGTTTTAGCACAACCAGGAACTATCACTCCACATACACAATTCGAAGCTGAGGTTTATATACTAACTAAAGAAGAAGGAGGTAGACATACACCTTTCTTCTCAGGTTATAGACCACAATTCTATGTTAGAACAACCGATGTTACAGGTACAATAAATCAATTTACTGCAGATGATGGATCAACTGCAGAAATGGTAATGCCAGGTGACAGAATAAAGATGAGTGCAGAACTAATACATCCAATAGCAATAGAACAAGGTATGAGATTTGCTATTAGGGAAGGTGGGAGAACAGTTGGAGCAGGTGTCGTATCAAAAATATTGAAATAATATTGGTCTGAACATCGAATAAATATAAACAGGTCATAATATGAATAAAAAAGTTCGGATAAAACTAAAAACATACGATATCAAACTACTAAACCTTTCTTGTACGAGTATAATAGAAAGTATAAATAGAACTGAAGCTGTAGTTATTGGACCAGTATCAATGCCTACAAAACGCAAAATATACTGTTTGCTAAGATCACCACATGTTGATAAAGACTCTAGAGAACACTTTGAGATTCGAGTACATACTAAAATCATAGATGTATATAAACCATCAGCTCAAACAATTGATACATTAATGAAATTAAACATACCTTCTGGTGTAGACGTCGAGGTAAAAATATAAAGTAACACAAAATAATAATCCAACAAGTTTGACTAAACTTATAAAAAATGTTTATCGTCAAACTTGCTAAAAAATTAAGTGGTAATCCTAATCCTCATACAAAACGCTTTCTTGATGAGTATTAATAGTACAATCACTTGTAGGATAAGCAACACAAGTCAAAATAAAACCAGAACCTAACTGATCATCATCTAAAAAAGATTGATCTGACTGATCAACAGATCCACTCACTAGCTTACCAGCACAACTAGAACAAGCACCAGCACGACAAGAATAAGGTAATTCTACACCTAATTCTTCAGCTTGATCAAGTATATAAGTAGTGCTAGGACAATCAAATTTTTCTTCAACACCATCTTCAAGTACCAAGGTAATACAATAATCAGACATAATATGCTCTACCTACCTATTTAATTACAAAAAAAATATTGTTTTACAAAATAGTAAAACATAAATGAGTTTGTGAGTTTAGGACACACTGGGTATTACTAAACTTTATAACCCTATATTTAACATATATAAATAAAAAAAATAAAGAAAATACATAAAAAAGCTATAATAAATATCATATGCTCAACATATCAAAGCTTAAACATCACATTCATAAATTTATATGGTTAACATACCTAGCACTAATATAAAAAAGAATAGAATGCATTATAGACAAATGAATATAAACAAGCTAAAACCACATACAAAGATTAAAATTTACAAAAGAGTAAGAAAAACATATGAAGAGACACAGGAAATAACTAATCGACTATATATACAAACATTAAGAAAACCAGCAACACTAATTATAAGCGTTATTCAACCATTACTTTGGCTAGTGATGTTCGGCGCACTGTTTCAAAATGCACCAATATATTTATTTGAGAATTATAATATAGAATACCAAGATTTCTTAAATTCAGGCATTATAATGTTTACAGCTTTTAATAGTGCAATAAATGCAGGACTAACAATAGTATTTGATAGAGAATTTGGATTCCTAAATAAAATTTTGATTTCTCCTATTGCTAATAAAAATTCTATCATATACGCCTGTATCATACATACATGGACAATAACAATAATACAAGTTATAGGAATTGCAAGCGTTAAATATTATAACCATAAAATATCAATTAATTTAATACACCTATTAATATCATTAATCGTAATATCAACAATAATTATCATAATATCAAATATTAGTATCTACAGTGCATTTATATTACCAGGACATATAGAATTTATAGGCATAACAAGTCTTTTTTTAAATTTACCAACACTATTTACAAGCACAGCATTAGCTCCCTTATCTTTCATGCCGAGGTGGCTGCAGATTTTATGTTGTCTTAATCCACTGACATACGGTATTGAAATTATAAGGAACATTAACTTAAATTCTTCTTTTAGCTTACATACAACTCTTATAAGTACATCATTTATGCCATTAACTGGATACAATGCACTATTTATACTTTTAACAATAAATATTACAAGCTTTACATTAGTCAAAGCAATTATTCAATACAAATACGACAAAAATTAACAATCAATGCAAAGAAGTGTTATAATACCTTTAGGTAAAATAAAACAATCAGTAAGAAAAACAACAAATCTAAATAAAATTCACAAGGAGTGATATCGCAAATATGGCATTACCATGGTATCGCGTACACACAGTAGTTTTAAACGACCCAGGCAGATTAATTTCTGTACATCTAATGCATACTGCACTAGTAGCAGGTTGGGCTGGTTCAATGGCACTATATGAATTAGCAGTATTTGACCCTTCAGATCCAGTACTAAATCCAATGTGGAGACAAGGTATGTTCGTTATGCCTTTTATGACGAGAATTGGTGTAACAGACTCTTGGGGCGGATGGAGTGTAACAGGTGAGAGTGTATCTAATCCAGGACTTTGGAGTTTTGAGGGAGTTGCTATTACACATATAGTATTATCAGGTATGCTATTTCTAGCATCAATATGGCACTGGGTATATTGGGACTTAGAGCTTTTTAGAGACCCTCGAACAGGCGAACCGGCATTAGATCTACCAAAAATATTTGGAATTCACTTACTACTTTCTAGTCTACTGTGCTTTGGCTTCGGAGCTTTTCACACAACTGGTTTATTTGGACCAGGTATATGGATATCAGATGGCTATGGAATAACAGGAAAAGTTCAACCAATAGCACCAGCATGGGGACCAGATGGCTTTAATCCTTTTAATCCAAGCGGAGTAGCTTCACATCATATAGCAGCAGGTACTGTAGGTATTTTAGCTGGATTATTTCATCTGACAGTAAGACCACCACAAAGACTATATCGTGCACTTAGAATGGGTAATATAGAAACAGTACTATCAAGTAGCATATCAGCTGTATTCTTTAGTGCCTTTGTTACATGTGGAACAATGTGGTACGGATCAGCAACAACACCAATAGAACTGTTTGGACCCACTAGGTATCAATGGGATAGTGGCTACTTTCAGCAGGAAATTGAACGAAGAGTTGAAAACTCATTAAATGAGGGAGCAACACCAGAAGAAGCATGGTCAAAAATTCCGGATAAATTAGCATTTTATGACTACATAGGAAATAACCCAGCTAAAGGAGGTTTGTTTAGAGCAGGCCCAATGGATAAAGGTGACGGTATTGCAGAAGCATGGCTAGGACACCCTATATTTCAAGATAAAGAAGGAAGAGAATTAACAGTGAGAAGAATGCCTGCATTTTTTGAAACTTTTCCTGTAATATTAGTAGATAAAGACGGTATTATCAGAGCAGATATACCATTTAGAAGAGCAGAATCAAAGTATAGTATAGAACAGGTAGGAGTAACTGTAAACTTCTATGGTGGCAAATTAAATGGTAAGTCATTCAGTGATGCGCCAAGTGTAAAAAAATATGCTAGGAAAGCACAACTAGGCGAAGTTTTCGAATTTGATAGGACCACTTTAGAATCTGACGGTGTATTTAGAAGTAGTCCAAGAGGATGGTTTACATTTGGGCATGCAAATTTTGCATTAATCTTTTTCTTTGGACATCTATGGCACGGATCACGTACTATATTCAGAGACGTTTTTGCAGGTATCGGTGCTGAAGTTACAGAACAGGTAGAATTTGGTGCATTCCAAAAACTGGGAGACAGAAGCAGTAAGAAACAAGGTGCTGTATAAAGTTAACAGCTATCATCAAAAATATCAATTACAAAGGTAAAAACATGGAAGCATTAGTATACGTATTTTTATTAGTTGGAACTCTAATGGTAATCTTTTTTGCAATCTTTTTTAGAGATCCACCAAGAATCGCTAAATAACAATTAACATACAAAAGATAAAAAATATTGAGATATAGAAATAACTATATCCTTATTTTTTTTACACGAAAATGTTTTAATATATACCTTACTCTTCATGCTCTTCAAAAGGATCTCTAAGGTTTTTTGACATAGGACCAAATGAAGTATATATAGAATAACCGGTAACACCAAATAATAAACTCAAAATAAAAATGCTAAGAACTGTTGCGGTTTCCATAGTTTAATAGAAAATAAAATTAAGTTACTTTTATAATATTATTATAAATACTAAAAAACAAACAAATTACTAAAACTAATTATGGCTTTAAGAACTAGATTAGGTGAAATATTAAGACCGCTAAACTCTGAGTACGGTAAAGTAGCTCCAGGATGGGGAACAACTCCTATAATGGCAATATTTATGCTATTATTTTTTTTATTTCTACTTATTATACTTCAAATATACAATTCATCTTTAATTCTAGAAAATGTAGATGTTGACTGGGCAAGCCTAGGAAGCTAAAATAACTATACAAGCATTATGTAATAAAACCATTGTTTTAATATAGTGCTTGTAAATATAAAAATTACATACAAATAAGCTCTGACTCAGCAAAACTATTAGTATTTACCCCGCTATAAGTAGTTTTAACAAATCGAACTAAAACGGGATACTTAACACCTTTGTCAACCTTTACCACAGTACCTACATCTTGATACCAGTAAGATTCTTGTCTCACAATTTTAACTTTAGATCCTTTTTCAAGCATAACAATTAACTAACTCCACATATCAAAGTAAATATAAACAAATTGTATCACAAAAAATATAAAACAAAAAAAAAGATTAATTTTAATAAACTTAACATGTACTTACTTATATAGTTGCCTATAAAAAACTAAAGATGTTACATTCATATAAGAAAATAATGTAATCGCATAACAAATAAAGGGAAACAACTATGAAATTTTCATGGAAAAATATACTGCTATGGTCATTACCTGTAATAGTTATATCTTTTTTTCTATGGCAAGGAATCTTTGCACCTATTACGAATGAGAATAACACTAATATTGCTAACTCTAGAATGACTTATGGAAGATTTTTGGAATATATAGATATGGGTTGGGTAAAAAAAGTAGATATATATGAAAATGGACATACAGCAATAATAGAAGCTATTGGGCCAGAATTAGGAAATAGAGTACAAAAAATAAGAGTAGAGCTACCGGCTAATTCTAGTGAGCTAATTATAAAACTAAAAAATAGAAACATAGACTTGGATGCACATCCAACGAAAAATACTAATGCACTATGGACACTAATAGGTAATCTATTTTTCCCGTTGCTTCTAATAGGAAGTTTAGCAATACTATTTAGAAGATCAAACAATAGTAACAGCGGCCCAGGACAAGCTATGTCATTTGGTAAATCAAAAGCTTTATTTCAAGTAGAAGCAAAAACAGGCATAGTATTTGATGATGTAGCAGGTATAGATGAAGCTAAAGAGGAGTTTGAAGAGATTGTTACATTTCTCAAGAAACCAGAATATTTTACAGCTGTTGGCGCAAAAATACCAAAAGGAGTACTATTAGTAGGTCCCCCAGGAACAGGTAAAACTTTGCTGGCAAAAGCAATTGCTGGAGAAGCAAATGTACCTTTTTTCAGCATATCAGGTTCTGAGTTTGTAGAAATGTTTGTGGGTGTAGGAGCCTCAAGAGTAAGAGATTTATTCAAAAAAGCTAAAGAGAATGCACCATGTATAGTATTTATAGATGAAATAGATGCAGTTGGTAGACAGAGAGGTACAGGCATAGGAGGAGGAAATGACGAGAGAGAACAAACATTAAACCAATTATTAACAGAAATGGACGGCTTTGAAGGAAATACAGGCATAATTGTTGTTGCTGCAACAAATAGAGCAGATATATTAGACTCAGCACTTTTGAGACCTGGGAGGTTTGATAGACAAGTAAACGTAAATGTACCAGATTTTAAAGGAAGACTAGAAATACTTAATGTACATGCCAAAAATAAGAAACTTGATCCAAATGTATCACTGTCAATTATTGCAAGGAGAACACCAGGTTTATCTGGGGCAGATTTAGCCAACCTTTTAAATGAAGCAGCGATCATTACAGCTAGGGAACGAAAACCTCAAATTACACTTCAAGAAATAGATAAAGCTATAGATAGGATAATAGCAGGAATGGAAGGAACACCATTGATTGACAGTAAGAGCAAGAGGTTAATAGCATATCACGAGGTAGGTCACGCAATTGTTGGTACTTTACTAGAACATCATGAAAATGTGCAAAAAGTGACATTAATACCAAGAGGACAAGCTAGAGGACTAACTTGGTTTACTCCTTCAGAAGATCAAAGCTTAATCTCTAGAGCACAAATTAAAGCAAGAATAATGGGAGCTCTAGGAGGAAGAGCGGCTGAAGAAATTGTATTTGGCGACTCAGAAATAACAACAGGTGCGAGTAATGACTTACAGCAAGTTACATCAATGGCAAGACAGATGGTAACAAGATTTGGCATGTCAAGCATAGGACCACTATCATTAGACAATGAAGACTCAAACCCATTCTTAGGTAGAGGAATGGGGGGAGGCAATGACTACTCAGACGAAATAGCAATTAAGATAGATTCTCAAATACAACTTATCGTACAAGAATGCCATAATAGTACTAGAAGTATAATTAGAAATAATAGAGTAATCATAGATAAACTTGTGGATATCTTGATAGAAAAAGAAACGATAAGCGGAGAAGAATTCAGAAATATCATAGCACAATATACAGTACTACCTCAAAAATCCAATCAGACAGTCACTAAGGAATAATACGAGACTGACGGGATTCGAACCCGCAACTTCCGCCGTGACAGGGCGGTGCTCTAACCAGTTGAACTACAGTCCCCCACCTTACGCTACTATAATAAAATACTGATATTAAACTTGTCAAACAACAATCAAGGAGAAGAAGGGATTCGAACCCTCGGTACAATTAATATTGTACAACAGATTAGCAATCTGCCGCTTTCAACCACTCAGCCACTTCTCCATAAAAAAAGTAAATTATTGCCTTATTACTTTATGGCTCAGGCGGGACTTGAACCTGCGACCTTGGGCTTATGAGTCCCCTGCTCTAACCAACTGAGCTACTGAGCCAAAGGTATACAAGTAGAAATATAACATTTAAAAAGAAAATAAACAATAAAATTAACTGACTATTGTTGATCCAACTCCTTCAAAAGTAACAAATTCACTTAAAAGAGAATGCCTTAATCTACCATCAATAATATGTGCTTCTTTGACCCCATTTAGTAAGGAATAAATACACGAGTCAAGCTTAGGAATCATACCTCCTGAAATTACTCCTTCAGACTTTAATCTATTAACTTGACCTATATTTAACTTTTTAATTAATGTATCAGGATTATTAATATCTTTTAAAACACCAGGCATGTCCGTCATTAAAATATATTTATCTGCACCAATAGATGCAGCAATAAAACTAGCAGCTGTATCTGCATTAATATTATAAGTATTACCAGAAGAATCAGCAGCAATGCTAGATATAACTGGCATTAAACCATTTGATAATAAAATACGTATTATAGAAGGATCTACAAAATCTATCTTACCAGTATAATCATTATCCATATCTGAAAGTGATGATGCTTGGATCAAATTAGCATCTTTCCCTGATAAACCAACAGCTGGAGTATTATTGTTGTTTAATTGTAAAACTAATTGCTTATTTATACTAGCACTTAGAACCATCTCTACAACTTCAATAGTATCCTTATCTGTCACACGGACACCATTATTGAATACAGGATTAATATCTAATTTTTTTAACCACTGGTTAATTGCATAACCACCACCATGAACTAGAATAATATTTATGCCATATGATGATAATAAAGCAATATCTTGTATCACATAATTTTGTAAAAGTTTATCTTTCATCACTGAACCTCCGTACTTGACCACAAATGTAGACCCAGAATAAACTTTCATTGAGGAAATAATTTTAGGTGAGATGTAAAAAGAATCATTAAAAATAGAATTTGACATTTACAGAATGATTTACTATTAATATTTTATTAGATACATAATTTAATAAATAATATAATAAAACACTATGTCAGATTTTTGGGTAAATTTATATAAATTTCCAAGGTTTTTAATTGGTGTATTTGTAGGGTTTTTCTTGACAACTTTTCAGCCAGTTTTTAAGCTATTAAAAACTAAAAATAGAGTATTAGCATTTAGTATTTTTATAGGTACATTAATAGTAATATCCTATAAAATTATAGTAAAAATGGTAGCAATAGAATAAAATTGAACATATATAATATATAATACACTTATATGGAGGTTCTATGTGTTCTAATTCTTTTGTGAGTGGTTCTTATGCCTTAATTGATACATTAGTCCGTAATGGTACTTATCACATTTTTGGTTACCCCGGTGGTGCAATCTTGCCTATATACGATGAGTTGTTTCGTTGGGAAGAAAGAAACCTAGTCCAACATATACTATGTAGACATGAACAAGGTGCAGTACATGCCGCAGATGGTTATGCTAGGTCATCTGGAAAAGTTGGTGTCTGTTTTGCTACATCTGGACCGGGTGCTACAAATTTAGTTACTGGTATTGCTACAGCACAGATGGATTCTATTCCACTACTTTTAGTTACTGGTCAAGTAGCTCGTGCTTTTATAGGAACAGATGCATTTCAGGAAGTTGACATATTTGGAATCACTTTACCAATTGTTAAGCATTCTTATGTTGTTAGAGATCCTAGAGATATGAGCCGCATTATTTCAGAAGCTTTTCATATTGCTCAAAGCGGTAGGCCTGGACCCGTATTAGTTGATGTTCCTAAAGATGTAGGTTTAGAGAAATTTAATTATAAATTCATTCCTAAATCCAATGTATATTTACCTGGTTGTAGATCTATTTTTTCTGTTAAAGAAAAACATTTTGATAAGTTTTTAAATTTAATCAAGCAATCAAGCCAACCTTTACTTTATGTGGGCGGCGGTGCGATTAGTTCAAATGCATCTGTTTATATCAGAAAAATGGCCGAAAAATTTAGCATACCCATTACAACTACTTTAATGGGTAAAGGTGTAATAGAAGAAAACCATTTACTTTCTTTAGGTATGCTTGGTATGCATGGTACTGCTTATGCTAATTTTGCAGTTAGTGAGTGTGATTTATTGATAGCCCTAGGAGCACGTTTTGATGATAGAGTAACGGGAAAATTGGATGAATTTGCTTGTAATGCTCAAGTTGTTCACATCGATGTTGATTCTGCAGAACTTGGTAAAAATCGTATTCCTCAGGTTGCAATTGTTGGAGACCTTAGACATGTTATAAAGAATTTTCTAGAGTATGCTGATAAATTTCAAGAGAAAAATTTCAATCATGACCTAACAGCTTCATGGTTGCAAAGGATATCTTCTTGGAAAAAACAGTATCCCTTATTGGTACCTAGAAATGTTTCCTTTTTATCTGCTCAAGAGATTTTATATTATATTTCTAAAACTCAACCAGAAGCCTACTATACAACAGATGTAGGTCAACACCAGATGTGGTCAGCTCAGTTTTTAAATGTGTTACCTCGTCATTGGATGTCAAGTTCTGGTTTAGGAACAATGGGCTATGGATTGCCTGCTGCTGTAGGTGTTCAATTTGCACAAATAGATAAGTTAGTTATCTGCATAAGTGGTGATGCAAGTTTTCAGATGAACCTTCAAGAGCTTGGTACTATTTCACAGTACAATTTACCAATAAAAATACTTGTTATTAATAATAAGTGGCAAGGTATGGTTCGACAGTGGCAACAAGCATTTTATGGTGAAAGGTATTCTCATTCTAACATGGAAAAAGGTTCACCTAATTTAGTCAAATTAGCTCAATCTTTTGGTATCTTGGGTTTACAACTAGATGCACGACATGATATGGAAAGTATCATAGATTTATTTTGTAGTTATGATGGTCCTGCTATTCTTAATTGTAATGTCCGAGAAACAGAAAATTGTTACCCAATGGTTGCTCCTGGTAAAAGTAACTCTCAAATGATTGGTTTAGAGAAAAATTATATTAATCATAAGAATTAATCTTTATCGTGTCTTTATATTGTACTGGGCCGGATTGGATTTGAACCAATGTAGGCTTAGCCAGCGGATTTACAGTCCGCCCCCATTAACCACTCGGGCACCGACCCTTTTTTTTTTCCTTCTATCCTATGTGAAAAATATCATACTAAATTTTTTATTAAAAAGCAATTATAGTTGATTATTAGTATAATTTTTAAAAAATAATAGGTATTAAGTCATATGGTAGATTTTAGTTTTGTCGTTGCTTTAGTCGTGTTGCTTTGCCTGATCTATAGCGTAGATAATAAAGCTTAGATCTACGTACTTTAGCCTTTTTAGTGATCTCTATATCAATTATTTGAGGTGAGTTTAATAAATAAATTCTCTCGACTCCTATATTTTGTATAGTTTTTCTTATAGTAATAGTTGCATTGATGCCTGAATTTTTCTTTGCAATTACTACTCCCTCTACAAATTGGATTCTTTCTTTATTTCCTTCTTGTATTGTCTTTTTTATTCTTAGACTATCTCCAATTTCTATATTTTTTTGCTTATTTTTAATATAATGTTTTTCAATAAATTGAATTAAGTTCATTTGATTATTTATTGTCTGAATAGTTTTTTGAATACCTTAAAATAATATTATCAGACTATTTTATTGGAAAACTTTTATTTTAGTCAACTATTTCATAATTTTATCTGGATAATATATTTCATTTTCTATTTTATTATGTTATAATCTCTTATTATCAAAGGTAATTAACTGTATTTTCTTTCTAAAATTTATATGTTTGAACGCTTTACTGAAAAAGCAATTAAAGTGATTATGCTAGCCCAGGAGGAAGCAAGACGATTAGGCCATAATTTTGTTGGAACTGAGCAAATATTATTAGGCTTAATAGGTGAAGGAACTGGAATTGCTGCTCAAGTTCTTAAGTCTATGAATGTTAATTTAAAAGATGCTAGAATTGAAGTTGAAAAAATTATAGGGCGTGGTTCTGGCTTTGTTGCTGTTGAAATCCCTTTTACTCCAAGAGCCAAAAGGGTTTTAGAGTTATCTTTAGAAGAAGCAAGACAATTGGGTCATAATTATATTGGAACTGAACATCTTTTAATGGGTTTAGTTAGAGAAGGAGAAGGTGTAGCTGCAAGGGTTTTGGAAAACCTCTCTGTAAATGTTGCTTCTATCAGAACTGAAGTAATTCAAATGCTTGGTGATAATACTGATGTAAATTCTGCAAATACTAATAATATGCAGACAAGAAGTAAAACACCGACTCTAGAGGAGTTTGGGTCTAATTTAACAGAGTTAGCTATAGAAGGTGTTCTAGATCCTGTTGTTGGTAGACAAAAAGAGATAGAAAGAGTTATACAAATTTTAGGTCGTCGTACTAAGAATAATCCTGTTCTAATTGGTGAGCCTGGAGTTGGAAAAACTGCTATAGCAGAAGGGCTTGCTCAAAGAATAGCAAATAGAGATATTCCATCTATATTGGAAGATAAGCTTGTTATTACATTAGATGTCGGATTACTTGTTGCAGGTACGAAATATCGTGGTGAATTTGAAGAAAGATTAAAAAGGATTATGGATGAAATTAAGTCTGCTACAAATGTAATACTTGTAATAGATGAAGTTCATACTTTAATAGGAGCAGGTGCTGCTGAAGGTGCTATTGACGCTGCTAATTTATTAAAGCCTGCATTAGCTAGAGGTGAATTACAATGTATCGGTGCTACTACATTAGAGGAGTATCGTAAGCATATTGAAAAAGATGCTGCTTTAGAGCGTCGTTTTCAACCTGTGCTAGTCGGCGAGCCTAGTGTTGAAGAGACTATTGAAATCCTTTTTGGATTACGTGATCGTTACGAGAAGCACCATCAGTTAAAAATGTCTGATGAAGCCTTAGCAGCTGCAGCTAAGTATGCAAATCAGTATATTTCAGATCGTTTTTTGCCTGATAAAGCTATTGATCTAATTGATGAAGCTGGATCTAGAGTAAGGCTACTGAATTCTCAATTACCTCCTGCTGCTAGAGAGTTAGATCGAGAGTTACGTTCTGTTCTTAAAACAAAAGACGAAGCTATAAGAGCACAGAAATATGAAAAAGCTGAGCAATATAGAGCTCGTGAAATGGAAATTAAGGCTCAGATAGCTGCTATAGCTCAGAGTAAAAATTCAGAACCAGATCTAAAGTTAGAAGATCCTGTTGTGACAGAAGATGATATTGCTGAGATTGTTGCATTTTGGACTGGTATTCCAGTTACAAAACTCACTAAAAGTGAGTCAGAAAAGCTTATGCATATGGAAGATACCTTGCACAGTAGGATTATTGGTCAAGAAGAAGCTGTTGTAGCAGTTTCTAGGGCTATTCGTCGTGCACGTGTTGGTTTAAAAAATCCTAATAGACCAATAGCCAGTTTTATTTTCTCCGGTCCCACTGGTGTTGGTAAAACAGAGCTAACAAAAGCACTAGCTTCCTACTTTTTTGGTGCTCAGGAAGCAATGGTCAGATTAGATATGTCAGAATATATGGAAAGACATACGGTTTCTAAGTTAATTGGTTCTCCCCCCGGATATGTTGGTTACAGTGAGGGAGGATATCTTACGGAAGCTGTTAGAAAAAGGCCCTATACTGTAATTCTCTTTGATGAGATTGAAAAGGCGCATCCAGATATTTTTAATTTATTATTACAAATATTAGAGGATGGCCGCTTGACAGATGCTAAAGGTCGTACAATTGATTTTAAGAATACATTACTGATTATGACTTCTAATATAGGTTCTAAAGTAATTGAGAAAGGTGGTGGAAGTCTAGGTTTTGAGTTAGGCGAATCCCAAGTTGAGTCTCAGTATAATCGCATTAGATCTCTTGTAAATGAGGAATTAAAGCAGTATTTTCGCCCTGAATTTCTTAATAGATTGGATGAGATTATTGTTTTTAGACAACTAACCAAAGAAGAAGTTCGTGAGATTGCTGATTTAATGTTGGATGAAGTTTTTCAAAGAATTAAACAACAAGAGATTATATTAAGTGTTACAGAAAGGTTTAAAAATAAGTTGGTTGATGAAGGTTATAATCCAAGTTATGGTGCACGCCCTTTAAGACGTGCTGTTATGAGACTATTAGAAGATAGTCTTGCTGAAGAAGTATTATCTGGTAAAATAAAAGCTGGTGACAGCGCTGTTGTTGATGTTGGTGATGATGGTTCTGTTAAAGTTTTATTAGGTGATAAGTTAATTGTATAAATATAAGTTGCCATAGATAATGCTCTACGTATTTGCATTATCTATTTTTTACTATTGCCAGGAACCAGATTTGAACTGGTGACACGAGGATTTTCAGTCCACTGCTCTACCAACTGAGCTATCCCGGCTGTTTTTGTATATTATACTATAGTTTGTATGTGTTGCAAATTGGAGTTATTTTATCTATATATCTTGAAATACATTGTTGTAGAGTTGAAATATAAGTTTACAGTAGCCTGTATGGCCATTTCGATTCTTCGCTACTTTTAAATCGATAGTTTTATTTATTATCTCATTGTCATTATTCTCTTCATTTTTTGTTTCATATAAGATCATTATGATATCAGCATCTTGTTCAATAGAGTTATGGATTTTTATTGTATTTATTCTAAAATTAAAGTAATTTTTTATATGGATATCGTATGTTTTATATATAGAAAAAAAGCTGACTGCTTTTAAGAATTTTTTAAATCTAAAGTTTTGTATATCATTTTTGAAAGCTTCTGCAAAGATGTTTGTGCTCTGTGTTACATGATGTACTTTTATCCAGGAGTGTCTATAAAAAATTTTATGATTGTATGTTAGGTATATATGATTCTGTCTAGTATAACACTTAAAAATATATTTATTTAGTGTTGATATTATATCTTCTTTAATTTTTAGAAAAGAATTGCTTAGTGTTTTTATAGTAAAATTAAGTGGTTTTGTACTTAGCTTGATTTGATGATATTGAAACTGATTAACATTAGTATTAATGCCGATGCAACCGCTTTCTTTTAGATCTGATAGTAAAGGCTCTTTATTTATTCTATTTTCTATGTTTCTATTTAACTGAGATATAACAATTAGAGGTATTTTCAGGTACTGTGCTAATAATTTTAGTCTTCTTGTAATATAGCCTATTTCTTGATTTCTTGTGCTAATTGTTTTTTGTATAAAGGATGCTTCGATTAGTTGTAAGTAGTCAATAACTATTAATTTAATGAATTGGTTTTGTTGTAATTCACTAGATATTATTTCTATTTGTTTAATACTTAAATTTGGTGTTTCATTTATATAGATATTTTGTTGAAGTAACTTATCGCAGATCTTACTTAATTTTTTCCAGCTTGTATTAGTGAAATTGTCGATTTTTTTTTGTTCAAGTTGAATTTTTGAGTTTATTTTGATAAATTTATCAAATATTTGATTGCTAGTCATTTCAAGACTAAAAATAAGTAAATTAATGTTATTTTCTATAAAACAATTGTATGCTATATTAATACTAAAAGATGTTTTTCCTATTGAAGGCCGACCAGCTACTATTATTAGATTACCAGTTGGTAAATTATGTATAATCCTATCAAGATTAATAAAACCTGATTTAATTTGTCCATTTGTCAGCTTATAGTTTGTTGATCTTTTTTCTGATCTAATCCCTATTAGCTTTTGAGATATAAATTTTTTAATGTTACTTATTCTATTATCTTCCTGACTTCTTATCTCCTTTTCTATATTGTTAGTATATTCTAGTATTTTAGTATATGCACTATTATTATTTAATACTGTATTATAACCTAGTCTAATAATATTGTATCCTAATTGTATAAATAGCCTTTTAATGTATGCTGTTCTCAAAATTCTAATTATATTTTCTACATAGTTATTTGTATTACAGTATGAGATAAAAGCTTGACTCTTTCTCATCATTTGTATCATGCAATTAACGTAACATTCTAGGTTTGCTATTTTAGTGTATTCTGCTTCGTTTAATAAGTTTATTGTATTGTCATTTTCTTCGTTTATTAATTTTGAGTATATAAATTTATTCTTTTCTATGAAAAAGATATTTGGTGTTATTAAATTCTTAGTTTTATTAATGATTGCAGGATATATTAAAATTATTCCTATCAAAATATCTTCTGCTAAATAGTTTTGTGGAATAAGTTTATATTTGTAGAAATTACACATATTTATTGTTCATATTATGTCAGATATTTACTGGTATAATGTTTATTTGTAAATCTTGGCTTATATTTTGCTTAATACTTACATTAATATTTTGTAGTCCAATTGTTTTTATATCACTGATCTTGATTTTGACCTTTTCTGTATTTATTTTTGTATGTTCTATCATCCATTTTATGATCTCTTTCTCTGTCACACTGCCAAAAATTAGCTTATTTTCCCCCATTTTTTTATAGATTGATATTTTGTGAATTCCTTGTAGTTTTTTCTGAGTCTCTTGTATTTTAAGTTCATTAATTTTTTCTCTCTTTCTTTTTATTTCTTGGAACATTTCTATATGTTTGATTTGTTTTTTTGTCGGAATTTTTGCATTTTTTTTTGGTATTAGATAATTGAAAGCATATCCTCTAGAAACACTTATTAGTTCTGATTCTTTATTTTCTAATATAATTTGTATCTTTTTTTTCATATATGTACTTCTCCTATCAGTAGTTATAATTTCCATTTTTATTTTATCAGATTTCTCTATTCATTCTATCTTATCTTATCTTATTCTCAATTGCATTTTTTTCTAGAATTTTGGAAGCTAAAGTACTTTTATTTTTGTTAGAGCAATATATTGTAAGGCTGTAGTATAGTGTATATTTTCTTAATAGTTTAATAGTTTTATGCAAGTTAAGTTTATATAATGGTATATTAATAGATTGTTTGAGATGTTCATATATAAATTCTTCTTGATTTTTTACATCTATGGTTACATCATATTTTTTGATTGATAATTGTTGCTGTTTGCTTGGATTTTTAGGATTCTGTTTTATTATTATTGTGTTTATTGAATTTCTTCTCAATCTTATGTATCTATGTTTTGTAATTCTATTATCTATACGATGTATATGTAGATAATCTTGTGAATTTTTATTTAGGCCTAAAGCTAGTTTTAATGTTTCTATTGCCTGTAAGATACCTATATAACCCGTTGTGATTCCTATAATTCCTGTGTTATTACAAGTATGATCTTCAATTCCTGATTTTAAAGAATATAAGTTATTATATCTAATTCCATTTTGATAGTTAAATATTCCAATTTGTCCTTCAAAGTTATTGGCAGCTCCATATATATATATTTTACTTAGTTTATAACATGTTTCATCGATGATATGTCTGGTAATGAAATTATCTGTAGAATCTATGATAATATCATAGTAAGACATAATTTCAATTCTATTGTTAATACTAAGTTTATAATTGTGTATACTGATTTTACAGTCTCTGTTAATGTTTTTTAGATGTTCTTTTGCTGCTATTACTTTATAATTATTAATATTATCTAACCTATATAAGATTTGTCTGTTGAGATTAGATATTTCTACTTTATCATCATCCAAAATTCCTATATGGCCTATTCCTGATGCTACTAAATATATTAATATGGGACATCCTAATCCTCCTGCTCCTATAACTAGAACTTTTGTTTGTTTTATTCTTTTTTGACCTTCTATACCTATTTTCTCTAAATTAATTTGTTTTCTATAAAATTGAACTTCATTTTTTGATAGTGTATTTACCATTGTATTAAATTTGTTTTTTAATCTAAAATTTCTCTGTTTTATCAAGTATAATTTAACTACTATAAATATAGTAAATACGCCTTTAGTTCAGATGGTAGAACGCAGGTTTCCAAAACCTGATGTCGAGGGTTCAAGTCCTTCAGGGCGTGTTATTAAAATATCCAAATATATTTGTTGGATAAAATAGACATTCGTCATATAATATGTTAAAACTTTTCGTTTTCTTTGAATTCAAGTAATATATTGTTTATATAATTTCTCTTATGCCTAAAAAAGTCATTGGTTTCGTTAAATTAGCTTTGTCAGCTGGTAAAGCTACACCAGCACCTCCAGTTGGTCCTGCATTAGGCCAATATGGTGCTAATATTGTTATGTTTTGTAAAGAATATAATGCTAAGACGGCAGATAAGATCGGCTTAGTTATTCCAGTAGAAATTTCAATATATGATGACCGTAGTTTTTCTTTTGTTTTAAAAACTCCACCGGCTTCTGTATTATTAGCTAAAGCTGCAGGAATTGAAAAGGGTTCTGGGACTCCTAATCTCAAAACTGTAGGTTCAATTTCTGACAGCCAGCTGTATGAGATAGCTTCGATAAAGCTGCCTGATTTAAATACTGATAATATTGATCAAGCAAAGTTAATTATTAGTGGTACAGCTCGTAGTATGGGTATAAAGATAGATGCTTGAAATTAATTTGATTTAAGGAGAAAAGTATTACTTTATGGTTAAACATTCGCGTCGTTTTACAAGTATTCTAAAAAAGCTTGATAAAAACTTATTGTACAGCCCGGATGATGCATTTTCTTTTCTCAAAAATTGTTCATCTGTAAATTTTGTTGAAACTTTAGAAGCTCATATATCCTTAGGTTTAGATCCTAAATATGCTGACCAGCAATTAAGGTCTACAGTAGTTCTACCTAAAGGTTCGGGTAAAACTATTAAAGTTGCTGTAATAGCTCAAGGTGATTATCTGAATGTTGCTTCTATGGCTGGCGCAGATAAAGTTGGAGCTGAAGATTTAATAGAAGAAATTTTAAATGGTTATCTAGATTTTGATAAACTAATTGTTACTCCAGATATGATGTTGATGATAGCTAAACTAGGTCGTATCTTGGGTCCTAGAGGTTTAATGCCTTCGCCTAAATCTGGTACTGTTACTAATAATTTAAAAGATGCAATAACTGAATTTAAAGCTGGTAAAGTAGAATATAAGATTGATCGTACTGGTATAGTTCATGTTCCTATTGGTAAAATGAATTTTTCTATTAATGATCTTAAGTTGAATCTTAAAGCTTTGTATGATTCAATTGAAAAAAATCGTCCAAGTGGTTCTAGAGGTAAGTATTGGAAATCTTTATATTTATCTAGTACAATGGGACCAGGTATTCCTGTAGATATAGGATTATTGAAAGAAGGTATTACAGGATAGTATAAAATTAAGTTTTCTATTTTAAAAGTTAGTATGAGTAATAAAATTAGTAATATTATCGAGGAATTAAAGTCTCTAAGTTTACTAGAAGCAGCAGATCTAGTTAAACAAATTGAAGAAACATTTGGTGTAGATGCTTCAGTCTCATCTGCTTCTGGAGTAGTAATGATGCCAGCTGAATCAGGTGAAGTTTCGTCTGATGATTCTGAAGAACAAACAGAATTTGATGTTATATTAGAGGATGTACCTGCACCAAAAAAAATCACTATATTAAAAGTTGTTCGTTCATTAACTGCTTTAGGTCTTAAAGAGGCTAAAGAGTTGGTTGAATCTGCACCTAAATTAATAAAAGAAAGCACCTCTAAAGAAGATGCAGAAGAAATCAGATCCAAGTTAGAGGAGGTTGGTGCAAAGGTTTCTATTAAATAAAATTTAAAGACTAGTATTGTTGCACAAAGCAATACTAATTTTTTCTTCTTATAACAAGTTTCTTAAATTACACCTAAAGTAATAGCTTCAGATAGTGGCATAGTAGCTCCTATTCCTAGCCAAATTGTAACTAATGTTCCAATAATAAACACTGTAGTTGCGATAGGTCTTCTAAAAGGGTTTTGAAATTTGTTAATACTTTCTATAAATGGAACTGTAATTAAGCCAGCAGGAACTGCTGCCATAGACAATACACCGATTAATTTATTTGGTATAACTCGTAATAAGTTAAAAGTCGGGAAAAAGTACCACTCTGGTAAAATTTCTAGTGGTGTAGCAAATGGATTAGCAGCTTCACCTAGTCCTGTCGGTTCTAGTACAGCAAGTCCTACGTTACATGCTATTGTCCCTAGTATTACAACTGGGAAAATGTATAATAAGTCGTTGGGCCATGCTGGTTCACCATAGTAGTTATGTCCCATACCTTTTGCTAGTTTGGCACGAAGTTTTGGATCTGTTAAATCCGGTTTTTTAATGATTGACATTTTTGTTAGCCTTATTGATTTTTTATTTTATTTTTATAATGGTCCTGAAATTCCTTGTTTACGTATCATCAAGAAATGCATTAGCATAAAAACTGCTGTTAATAGCGGTAATACAAATGTATGTAGACTGTAAAATCTTGTTAGTGTACTTTGTCCTACACTTACACTACCTCTTAAAAGTTCTACAATTGTGCTACCTACAACAGGAATAGCTTCTGGTACGCCTGTTACAATTTTCACTGCCCAGTACCCTATTTGATCCCATGGTAGTGAGTAACCAGTAACACCAAAAGATACTGTTAAGACTGCTAGTATAACTCCTGTTACCCAAGTTAGTTCTCTTGGTTTCTTGAATCCTCCTGTTAAATAAACTCTAAATACATGAAGTATAAGCATCAGTACCATCATACTTGCTGACCATCTATGTATTGATCTAATTAGCCAACCGAAATTCACTTCTGTCATTATGTATTCTACAGAAGTAAATGCTTCTGCAACAGTAGGTCTATAGTAGAAAGTCATTGCGAATCCACTTGCTACCTGAATTAGAAATGATGTAAATACTATACCTCCGATGCAGTAAAAAATATTAACGTGAGGTGGTACATACTTACTTGAAATGTCATCTGCTATAGATTGAATTTCTAATCTTTCCTCAAACCAGTCATATACTTTTCCCATTTTTTCTGTTTTAATTTTTTTATTAATGCGTTTAAACTATTATATTTTTTATGCTTATATGTATTATAACATTCTACTTTACTATTCTATATTAACTTTAGTTTTTTTATGCTTATTGAATGCACTTTTCCTTTTTCGTTCATATATTTTTTCTTAATTACTTTACTCACAGTGTTAACACCTGTAGCCGTCATATTTGCTATACAGTTTTTTGTTAGTTTAAACGGTATAAAAATGCCATATTGTTTAACTTCTCCAAATCTTAAAAAAATTAATAAAATAAATACTACAATTCTGCGTTTCTTATTTTGTTGATTCATTATATTAATTGTCTCTTCGTATTTACAAAGAGTTTTTTTATAATACTCTGTTATTGTCTTTGCATAATGTCCTCTCACATTTTTTTTATTTACTACTTTAATCAAATAGGTAGTTTTGAGAGCTGTCATGAGATAGTGCTTCTTCTCGTCTCGATTATTCGTGAATATATCATTTTTACTTAACAGTGCTATTGGTAAGAGTTCATGATTGCAAAATATTTTAGCTAGTGAGATAATACCTGTTAGAATAATAATTGTATTACTATTTTTTGCATTATTTAGTATAATACTATCTCCCTGATTTAATTTGTATACGTGGTACGATATTTTATTTTCCGTAAAAAAAATAATCCAATTCATTGTTTTATTGGTTCAGTGATTTTTATATTTTTACATTATATAATGAAATTTTTAATAGGCTAAAAAAGAGTGAAAAAAATTTTACTTATAGATGATGATAAGAATCTATGTAAGTTATTATCTTGTTATTTGTTTTCTTGCAATTTTTCTGTCCAGTCAGTGCATAATATTCGTCATGCTTTATTTTTAATGAATAAAGAAAAGCCAGATTTGGTGATCTCGGATATCATGATGCATGATTTAAATGGTTATGATCTAATTAAGTTATTGAGCCTTAATGATGATTTAATTTATATACCTGTAATTTTTGTGACTGCTAAAGGCATGACTTATGACAGAATTAAAGGTTATAATTCAGGTTGTTATGGTTATTTAACTAAGCCTTTTGATCCTCAAGAGCTTGTTGCAATTATTAATAGTGTTTTGTCTCATATTGAATTGTTTACACGATCTCCTATTGTCTTAGAGCATTCTAGTAGATATAATGTTCATAAAGATTCTTATGATGAATTTTACTTTACTGCTCGTGAGGAAAGTATTCTTAATCTTTTGTTAAAAGGTTATATGAATAAAGAAATAGCTATTAATCTTAATATTGGAATTAGAAATGTTGAAAAGTATGTAACACGTCTATTACAAAAAACAAATGCACGTAATAGAATTGATTTAATTAAGCTTTTTATTTAAGTTATTCTAGGGCGAATGACGGGAGTCGAACCCGCGAATGATGAAGTCACAATCCATTGCCGTAACCACTTGGCTACATCCGCCATTTTTTACTTTATATGACATACTAATTGTACTATTTTTTATTTTTCCGGTCTACTGAAGATATTATTGAAATCTATGCAAAATTACCTAACTATATTTATTAATGGTGAACCATTTAATTGTGATTCTTGTATGTCATTATATGACATATTTAGATATTTAAGTATTGATATTAATTTAGTGATTATTGAGTATAATTACTCAATTGTTCAAAAAGAAGATTTTAGTAATCTATATCCTAAAGATAATGACGTAATTGAGGTTATTAGTATTGTGGGAGGGGGGTAAGATAGAATCGTACATTTTTTATGGAGACAGATATTAAGCCTTCTCTAGTATTTAAGTATATTATTTGTGTTTTAATAAATTTACCCTTTTCTAGTACTATTTTTTCATATTCTTTGCTAGTTTTTGCAATCTCTGATCTGTGCAGTAATGCTTTGATATTGTTAATATTGAGAAATACTCCGTATTCCTTTTGTAATATTATTTTTCCGTAGATAAGTTCTCCAAGTTTAAATTTATGTTTTAACATGCTTAGTTTTGCACTTTTGTTACTTAAAATGAGTTGATTTTTATTTTCGTTAAAGCTTAATAGTTTGCATTTAATTTGTTGATATTTTAGTTGATAAAAGTTTTGATTTTCATTTATTGTACATATATGTGATTTTGGTATAAAGCCCTGAACGCCTTCTAGATATACGATAAAACCTCCTTTATTTATATTTTCTATGTTTAAGTTAAAAATAATATCTTCTGTATATAGTTGTTTTATTCTTTTCCATGCTCTAATATAGTCAAGCCTTTTTAATGAAAGTACGTATTGTTTATTGCATTTATTCTCTGCTATGAGAAAAAAGTCTCTTGTTATTTTAGTGTTGAGTAAGTTGTGCTTGCTTTCTTCCTTTAGTCTTAGTGTTAATTCTTCTCGAGGTAAATAGCCTGATTTTTCTGTACCTATTTCTACTAAAAAACCTGTTTTTTCATTATGTAAAATTGTACCAGCAACAACGTCACCTGGATGAATTTTGTAGTTATATTGTTTTAAGATTTTTGCGAAATGAACTTTCTTTTTCATATTGTTTATTGAGTACTTTGATATTTTGTGTTACCATATTTTTAATGGTAATCGTAGGTAATTGCAAGTTTTTAACAAACTTGAGGAAAGTCCGGGCTCTATTTATAAGAGTATAGTTGTATAAAATACAATGTAGGAAACTATGAGGATTGTGCCACAGAAATATACCGCCTTATTTTATAGGTAAGGGTGCAAAGGTTTGGTAAGGGCAAACCAGGAATATTGTTAAAGTATTTGCTAGGTAAACTCCATGCTAGAGCAAAGTGATTTCATGAAAATAGTTAGCAAAACATTTTTAATAATTGTTAGTTGTATTATCTTTCATATAATCTTTTTATACTGCATTAAGTCATCTTTTACTTAAGATTAATAATTACCCTTTTCATATTTTTTATTACTTATAAAGAATATTTATCAAGAACCAAACCCGGCTTACGTATTGCCGCAAGATCCTAGTTTATTCATTTTATAGAATATTTTTCTTAATCCTTAATAAATTTTCGTCTATTTTGTTTATATCTTTGATGTCTAACGTCCTGTATAGAGAACGATATGTAATTCTCATGCCTATAAACCTTGTATTTTGTTTCTCCATTGTTTTATTGTATTCATTAAATATTTCTATTGATTCGACTAATTCTGTTTGCATAGAATTAATCTGTTTTTTAATAATCTCTACATTTTTGTTATTAGTAATTGGTATAGAAATATCTCTAACGATTGAAGGATAATTAGAGTAAATTTTCCTATTGTAGTCTAAGTGTGTTCTATAATTTGTTGTTTGTATCAATTTTTCCAACTTAATTTCAAAACCGTATATTGTATTGTTTTTGATGTTGTTTGCTTCTTTGGTTTTTGTATTTATCTCTCCTATAATTCCTATTAGTTCTTTTGTTTTTTTATTATATACACCAATTTTGTTGTTATTTTTTACAATGTCTTTTACATGATGATTTATTTTATCTATTTCTATTACGTTCGTATCTACATTAGCATTGATTTGTTTGAAGAATATTTTTAGTATTCCTTTTACTTGATATATATTGATTTCCTCTGATTTATTACTCCAACTTATTTTGTTATATTTGGGAGCATAAATTAATCCTGCTAAAGATTCCTCCTCGTAGTAATTTTTCTCTTTAAATATTTTTCCTATCTCCGAAATAAATAAGTTATCGTTTGAGTATTTTATATGGTGTTTATGATTTGTTATTAGGTTAGCTAGTATATTACTTCTAAGATTCTTTTGTTCTTCACTAATCGGATTGTATATTGCTAGTTGTTTTTTTGTTGGTAGTGTATTATGTATTATTGAACAGTTGACAACTTCATTAAAGCCCAATTTCCTTAATACATTTCTGATTATATTGACTCTAATAAATTCTTTTGAGCTTATACCTTTTTGCTTCTTGTATTTATATGTGTTACAGAAGTTCTTAAATCCATTAAGTTTTCCTATTTCTTCTATGATGTCTATTTGATTATCTATATCATGCCTCCTATACGGAGGTATACGTACAAGAAAGAGTCTTTTGCTTTTCGTATATTTAGTAAAAAATTTAAGATTACTTAGTGTTTTTTTTATATTTTTTGTTGGTAAAAATTTATCTTTAGTGCTTTTATAGTTTCCTAACCATTTATTTAAAGTACTTTTTTCTAATATAATTTCTTTATTTTGTAGTAGGATATTTTCATATGATTCATAATATTTACCTATTGTACACTGATTTAATTCTTTTATTATGTTGATACTATCTGTATAGTAATTTTCGTAAAATTCGTTATTGTCATAGTTGCCGGAAATAGTATTATCCATTGTTTTGCAAGTATCGAAAATAATAAGTGTCAGATTTTTAGTTTTATTATGTTTAAAATGTTGGTCAATAATATAGTTTATTAGCTGATTATCATTTTCTGTTTTCTTAGTGAAGTTTGTTTGTTGATTCTCTTTAGATGTTGTAATTGTGAATGTTGCTCCCCACTTTAGATAGATGTATTCTTTTACATTATCTAAATAATTATTATGATAATTTCCATTAATTTTTAGTTTTTCTAATATCCATTGTGGTGTTTCAATATGTTTATTCTCGTATAATGTATGTACTCTTCTATATTTTAAGCAGTTAAAGTCATTTTTTATTATCTGTTTATTTATATTAAGTTTTATTGGTTGGATCGTTAGTATAGTATTCGCGACTGTGCTAATTTCTCGTGCTAGACTAAATGCAGAGTTTATTTCTTTTCTATTACTAGTTATACTTAGTTCTAGTATTTTATCTTTATTTGTGTTTCTTATATTATCTACTTCTATTCCCGATATAATTAATGCTTCTACAACTCTTTGAAAAGATTCTTTTTGTATCTTTAGAAAACTATTAGTTAGTTGCCATGAAAATTTCATTTCTTTTTTGTTTTGAAAATTTATTAGATTTTATGCCTTTGTGAATGATAGATTATTATTATTTGCGTATCTTTCCATAAATCTCATAAATCTATCCCATTCTGAGGGGTCCTTTATGATATATATACATTCTATACCTTGCGGTTTTCCATTAATAAATTTCGCGTTTACATCTGTTGTCAGTAGTGAGCCTTCTTCATCTTTCAGGTACATACCAGTTATGTCACCTTTGTCTTGCATTTCCGGTTTAATAATATCTGGTTGATTAAATCTAAATGTTGCTGTTCCGGTACTTCCATCTCTTGATCTTGTTAATTTTATGCTTGGTATTACATTTTCATCAATTCCTTCTATAAACTGAATTACAGCCATTAGATTTTCCTTATTATTATCAAGTATTTATATGTTTTCTATTTTTTTAATCTGGGGTAGGAGGATTCGAACCTGCGAATGGCGGAGTCAAAGTCCGCTGCCTTACCACTTGGCTACACCCCAATATAGTGGAACGAATTATACAATTTTTTTAAAGTTTATGTCAAGTTATAAGAAAGTTTTTACGTATTTTAAGTATTCTTGTAAATTTGAAAGTTGAATAACTTGTTTTATATTTGTACGAAGCCATTTTACTTTTAAAGATTTTGTGTCGAGCGTACTTTTATCTATAATGATGCAAATATCTATTCCCATTTGGTTTGCCCTTTTTATTTTCTTATTAATATTACTATTGCTTAGATCTAGTTCAAATTTCAATCTATAGGCTGTTAGAATTTCAACTACATCCCACATAATATAGCTCATTATAGAATTATCTATTGCAATATATATTGTATTAATATTATTTTGTCTTTTTATATTATTTTTAGTAACTGAAATTAATCTTTCAATTCCTATTGCCCAACCAACAGCTGGAATTTTAGGTCCACCTATTTGCTCTGTTAGACAGTCGTATCTTCCTCCCCCGCATATTGTATTTTGTTGGTTATTTTCACTTGTTTTGATTTCAAATGCAGTATAGTTATAGTAGTCTAAGCCTCTTACTAATTTGTTGTTTATACTATATTGTATGTTTAGATAGTTTAGATGTTCACATAGTTCATTGAAGTGTTCAATCGAATTTTTGCCTAAGTAATTTTTTAGTAATGGTGCTCCAGTAAGAATTTCTTGTGTTTTCTTGCTTTTACTGTCTAATACTCTTAATGGATTGCGTTCTAATCTTTTTGCTGAATCTTCGTCTAGTTCATTTTTATATTTCTTTAGATATTCAATAAGCTCTATTTTGTATATCTCTCTTTCCTCTATATTCCCTATGGAATTAATTTCTAATTTACACTGGTTTATACATTCTAGTTTTGTCAATATTTTATGTGCTATTTTGATTACTTCTGCATCTGATGTTGCTATTTCACTACCTAAGCACTCAAGACCTAGTTGGTGGAATTGTCTTTGTCTACCTTTTTGTGGTCTTTCATATCTAAACATTGGTCCTAGATACCATAATCTATTCATTCTGTTATTTATATAAATTTTATTGCTTAATATTGCTCTAGCTACACTTGATGTTCCTTCTGGTCTTAATGTTATTGACCTCGATCCTTGGTCAATAAACGTATACATTTCTTTGTTTACGATATCTGTAAAATTTCCAATACATCTTTCGAACAGGTTTGTGTTTTCCAGTATAGGTGTTCTGATTTCCATGTAGTTATGTTTACTAAACTCTTCGTAAGCTATTTTATAGATTTGTTGCCAAATTTCTATATCGTTCGGTAAAATATCTTTTGTTCCGCGTATTGGTTGCATTATTTTATTTATATGTTTTTGAAGTTCATTAGTCACAATTTTGACGGGCAAGGAGGGACTCGAACCCCCGACACCGTGGTTCGTAGCCACGTGCTCTAATCCGCTGAGCTACAAGCCCAATACTCAGTAAAATTGTAGCATATTCGACTACCGAAATTTTTATTTTCTTTATTCTTGATATTTTTTATAGATATTTATATTTTATACTTATAATAATTTTTATTTTTATATATTCTTAGTCTTATAAAGTATGAACAAAACTATTTTATATCATGATGATGCACGTAAAGCTTTAGAGAAAGGTATGGATACTTTATCTGAAGCTGTTTCAGTTACTTTAGGACCGAAAGGCCGTAATGTTGTATTGGAAAAAAAGTATGGTTCACCACAAATTATTAATGATGGTGTAACTATTGCAAAGGAAATCGAGCTATCTGATTCTATTGAGAATACAGGAGTAGCACTTATTAGACAAGCAGCATCTAAGACAAATGATGTTGCTGGAGATGGAACTACAACTGCTACCGTTTTAGCTTATGCAATTGTTAAAGAAGGTTTAAAAAATGTTGCTGCTGGCTCTAATCCTATAGTACTAAAAAAAGGGATTAATAAAGCAGTTAAATTTGTAACACAAAAAATTAGTCAGTATTCTCGTCCAATAGATAGTTCTCGTGATATCGAGCAAGTTGCTTCTATATCTGCTGGGAATGATAAGTATATAGGCCAGATTATTTCTGAGGCTATACAGAAAGTAGGTAAAGAAGGTATTATTTCTCTTGAAGAAGGTCAATCCACTGATACTTTTCTTGACATCAAAGAAGGTATGAAATTTGATAAAGGCTTTATTTCTCCATATTTCATTACGGATACATCCAGAATGGAGGTTGTACAGGAGAATAGTTATATATTATTGACCGATAAAAAGATAACATTAATACAGGAAGAGTTATTACCAGTTTTAGAGCAAGTTGCAAAAACTGGTATGTCACTATTAATTATAGCTGAAGATATTGAAAAAGAAGCTTTAGCCACAATTGTTGTAAATAAGTTAAGAGGGATTGTTAATGTTGCAGCGGTACGTGCTCCTGGTTTCGGAGATAGAAGAAAAGCATTACTAGAGGATATTGCTGTTCTTACCTCTGGTAACCTTGTAAGTGATGATACAGGCCTAACTCTTAATAAAATATCACTTACTGATCTAGGATTCGCTAAAAAAATACAAATTTCGAAAGATAATACTACTATAATTGCTGATAGTAACCAAGAAGCTGTAAATGAAAGATGTAATGAGATCCGTAAACAAATAAATATGAGTTCTAATGGTTATGAGAGAGAAAAATTACAAGAAAGATTAGCAAAATTATCTAGTGGTGTTGCAGTTATTAAGGTTGGCGCTGCTACTGAAACTGAGATGAAGGATAAAAAGTTGCGTTTAGAAGATGCTATTAATGCAACTAAAGCTGCTGTTGAGGAAGGTATAGTTCCTGGTGGTGGATCTACTTATGTACATTTATCTAAAGAGCTTTTATCATGGGCTGAAAAAAATTTAGCGGAAGAAGAATTAGTTGGTGCTTTGATTGTTCAAAAAGCACTTTTTCTACCTCTTATTAGAATTGCAACAAACGCTGGTCTCAATGGTCCTGTAATTGTAGAAAAGGTCAAGCAATCTGTGTTTCCTTTTGGTTATGATATTAATACGAGTAATCTAATAGATATGTATAATGTCGGTATTATTGATCCTGCTAAAGTAACACGTTCTGCTTTACAGAATGCTGCTTCTATTGCTTCTATGATATTAACTACGGAATGTATCATTGTTGATTCATGATAGTTCTATTTCTTTGTTTATTATTATTTTAGGTATTTAATTAGCTTATATATGCCCTGAATTCTATCTAATTTACCTATGATATACAGTTGTAAAATAGCATCATTTTTTGTAGCTATTCTTGTTTGATTTTTTCTTTTGTATGATATAAATTTACTATCGACATAGTATTTTTTATTCTTATAGTAAGTATAAAGAAATTTTGATAGGTATTGATTAAGAGACTTTTTTTCATCTTTTATTATTTTATTTGCTAGTCTATTGATATGATATTTATTTGTAATAAGTATTATATTATATATGTATTTTATTAAGAAAACAAAGTTTTGCTTTTTACTATGCTCCTGATTTCTTATGCTATGATGCAAAGTATAAAAATTTTGAGTTATATCTTTGTTTTCATTCCAACTAGTTAATATCTCAAGACTTAAAGTGAATAAGTCTAGTTTATGTAGAAAAATTTCTTTTTTCATTATGACTAAGCTTATTGTGAACTTCTATGTGATTTTTTAATTCTTTTCTAATTAGTTAGTACCTGAAAATATGAAATCTGGAAACTTTTCCTGTGCTTCATTGAGAGATTGGTTTTTGCCTTTCTCCTGCCAAAAGTTAATTATTTCAGTCGCTTTGTTTAGCAAATGTACTTTATCACTTTCTGAGATCCATGGTTTGGAATCTAATTCCCCTTTCAGCTGTTCCCATGCATCATTTCGTGGCCAAAAGAAATAAGAGGTTAAAGGACTGATGTTTTTTCCTATAATGTGATCAATAGCTATAGCTACGTTATTATCAAGCCATAAAATCTTAAATGTAAATTGTTTCAATATTGTTTCTCCTTATCTTCTGATACTTTTTTGCACTAAATTTTTAACTGTTTTCGTTAAAATTGCTCCTTCGTTCTGTTTTTTTCTAATATTTTCTATATCTAATTGGAAATTTTTATTCATTGGGTTATAAAAGCCTAGTTCTGTGATGGCTCTGCTATCTCTTTTTTTTCTACTGTCTATAAGTATAATTCTGTAAAATGGTTTTTTCTTTCTACCTAGTTTTTTCAGTCTTATTTTAAGCATCAATTAGTTTTGATTATATAATTTTTTTATTAAGTTATTGTACCATAATCTTTATATATCTTATACTAGTTATGTTATTGATTCAATTCTAATATTATTAAATATAACTGTTAGACATTGTAAAAATATAATTCCAAGCATTGGAGACATATCCATTCCGAAAATCATAGGAATAGTACCTCTGAATAATCTTAAATATGGATCTGTTAATCTGTTTAGTGAGCAAAATGGTTCGTTATACCAGTTAACCGTTGGTAGCCATGCTAATGATAGTTTTAAAAGTATCAGTATTAGATATATTTCAGAAAAGCTTGCAATAGAAGTAAAAATTAGATTTAGTGAGTAGGTTATGATAGACATTTTGTTATGTTATTGTATTTTTTGCTTTGCTATTTTATTCTACTTTTGTAGTATATACTTTAAGTTTTGGGTATTTTTGTCCTATTTCTTTAAGTATTCTACTAGAGCTGAGTATGTTGCATATGCTTATTTGGTCTAATGAAATTTTTTTTTCTTTTACTAAATATTCGAGAAGATTAATAACTTTGTAACTCTTTGTAATTTTCTCGATAATAAAAATGTATGTTTCTTTATTATCGGAATACATGTTTTCTATGTAATTGTTAATTTTGTTCTTATTGTCGTACTCTACATGGTGTAATTCAAAATTTGATATGATGGAGGTTATTTCAGTTAACATATTGTACGTATTTGACACATTTGTTAAAAGAATGTATTTCTTGTCATTGTCTACAGTATCTATTTTTTTAGTTCCTTCTGTCAATTTGATATATATATTTCTAATTGGTATATATTTTCTAAAAATTTCGTAAATTATTAAAAAGCCAATGTACTTTTCGCACTGCTTTTTATCTAGATGAGATGTGTATTGGGTATTTATTCGGCTTGAAATGAGTTTTATTAATGGGTGCGAAATCTGGTAGATTTGTAATTGCATTTTCTAGTAAATTTATTCTATGTATAATTTAATAGGATAATTTTAATATTTTTTTGTATTAAAAATAAAGACTTTAAATTTTTTTATCTGAAGATATTTTTGTGTTTAAATAAAAAATATCCTCTATTTTTTATGTTTTTTAGAGGATATTTATATATTTCTAATTATTATTTTGTAGTTTAAGGTTAGTCTAAAGGTCTCATTGATAGAACAGCTTCGTTTTCTCTGTTAATACCTTTTTCAAATCCTGCAGCTGCAGCACGAGCTCTTCCTGCATGCCAAAGATGTCCTATAAATAGGAAGAATCCTAAGAAGAAATGAGAAGTTGTTAACCAGCTTCTTGGTGAAACATAATTCACAGAGTTGATTTCAGTGGCAACTCCGCCAACGGAATTCAGTGAACCTAAGGGAGCATGTGTCATATATTCAGCAGCTCTTCTTTCTTGCCAAGGTTGTATATCATTTTTAATTTTATTAAGATCTAGCCCATTAGGTCCTCTTAATGGTTCAACCCATGGTGCTCTAAGGTCCCAGAATCTCATTGTTTCACCGCCAAAAATAATTTCTCCACTTGGAGATCTCATTAAATATTTTCCTAAACCTGTTGGTCCTTGTGCAGATGCTACATTAGCTCCCAGTCTTTGATCTCTTACTAGAAACGTAAATGCTTGAGCTTGTGATGCCTCTGGTCCAGTTGGTCCATAAAATTCGCTTGGATATGCAGTGTTGTTATACCATACATAATTTGAAGCAGTTAAACCCATAATAGATAATGCCCCTAGACTATATGATAGGTATGCTTCTCCTGACCATACAAAAGCTCTTCTTGCCCATGCGAATGGTTTAGTTAGTATATGCCATATTCCTCCAGCTATACATATTACTCCCATCCATACATGTCCGCCAATTAGGTCTTCCATATTATCAATACTTACAATCCAGCCATCTCCACCAAATGGTGATTTTAGTATGTATCCAAAAATCACTGATGGATTTAGTGTTGGATTATTTATTATTCTTACATCTCCTCCACCTGGTGCCCATGTGTCATAAACACCACCGAAAAATAATGCTTTAATTACAAGTAGAAATGATCCAATACCTAAAAGTATTAAGTGTATACCTAGTATAGTCGTCATTTTATTTTTATCTCTCCAGTCATATCCAAAGAATGGGAATGACTCTTCTAGAGTATCTGGTCCTATTAGTGAATGATAAAGTCCTCCAAACCCTAAAACAGCAGATGAAATTAGATGTAAAATACCAACTATAAAGTATGGATATGTGCTTGTAATTTCTCCACTAGGCCCTACACCCCATCCTAGCGTTGCTAAGTGAGGTATCAATATTAATCCTTGTTCATATAGTGGCTTTTCTGGTACAAAGTGTGCAACTTCAAACAATGTCATTGCTCCTGTCCAAAATACCATTATACCAGCATGAGCTACATGAGCTCCTAAAAGTTTTCCTGAGACATTAATTAGTCTTGCATTACCTGACCACCATGCAAAACCAGTTGATTCTAGGTCTCTTCCTCCAACTACGTTACTATTATTAAAGGGCGTTTCCACGTGGTAAAACCTCCTCTGGGAATATGAAATTTTCGTGAGGTTGATCTTGAGCGGCCATCCATGCACGAATACCTTCGTTTAATAAAATATTTTTAGTATAGAATGTTTCAAATTCTGGATCTTCTGCAGCTCTAAGTTCTTGTGATACAAAGTCATATGCTCTCAGATTTAAAGCCAGTCCTACTATACCAAATGAACTTGTCCACATACCTGTTACTGGTACAAATAACATAAAGAAATGTAGCCATCTTTTATTAGAAAAAGCAACACCAAATATTTGAGACCAAAATCTATTAGCTGTTACCATTGAGTAAGTTTCTTCCGATTGTGTTGGTGTGAACGCTCTAAAAGTATCTGCTGCATCGCCATCTTCGAATAAAGTATTTTGAACGGTAGCACCATGTATTGCACATAATAATGCTCCGCCTAATATACCAGCAACTCCCATCATATGAAACGGGTTTAAAGTCCAGTTGTGGAATCCTTGTAAAAATAAAAGAAATCGAAAAATTGCTGCTACACCAAAACTAGGTGCGAAAAACCAGCTTGCTTGACCTAATGGATACATTAAAAACACTGATACGAAAACTGCAATAGGACCTGAGAAAGCGATTGCGTTGTAAGGTCTAATCCCTACGAGTCTTGCTATTTCAAATTGTCTTAGACAGAATCCTATTAAACCAAAAGATCCGTGAAGTGCAATAAATGCCCATAATCCTCCGATTTGACACCATCTTGTAAAGTCTCCCTGAGCTTCTGGTCCCCACAGAAGAAGTAGTGAATGTCCCATACTGTTCGCTGGTGTAGACACAGCTGCAGTTAAGAAGTTACAGCCTTCTAAATAAGAGCTCGCTAGTCCATGTGTATACCAAGAAGTTACAAATGTTGTGCCAGTTAGCCATCCTCCTAAAGCTAAATAAGAACATGGAAATAGTAATAATCCAGACCAGCCTACAAATACGAACCGGTCTCTTTTTACCCAGTCATCTATTAAATCAAATCTTCCTCTATTTTTCTCTTGTCCAATTGCGACAGTCATAATTTATCTCTCCAACTCAAGTTATTTAAGTAAATGTATTAAATTTTTATAGTTTTTATCTAATTTGTCTACAAAGTATGTTTTTACTTATCTTTTCAGTTATATCTTATTATAAGATTAATACGTATTAAATTATATTTTATTTACTAAAGTGTATTTTAGTTCTCTAAGTTAATAAAAATATACTAGCATATTTTTTTATTTAAATTCTTTTAATTGATTGTTTCTTTTACAATAATTTTCTGAAATAAATATCCTGTTCCTCTGGCTGTTAGTATAAGATCAGGATTACTTGGGTCATCTTCTAGTTTAGCACGTAGTCTAGAAATATGTACGTCTACTACTCTTGTGTCAACATGTCTTTCTGGTGTATATCCCCATACTTCTTGTAAAATTGATCCTCTTGAAAAGGCTTCTCCTGCCTTACTAATTAAAAGCTCTAACAAACTAAATTCCATACCAGTTAATCTTACTCTTTCATTGTTTTTATAGACTTGTCTTTTATTCGTGTCTATTTTTAAAAAACCTATATTAATAATTCCAGAGCTAGGTATAGATGAATTGATGCTAATTTTTTCTATTCTTCGTAATACTGATCTAATCCTTGCTTCTAATTCTTTTGGGGAAAATGGTTTTACTATATAATCATCTGCTCCTAATTCTAATCCTGTTATTCTATCAGAGACGTCTCCTAGAGCTGTTAAGATTATAATAGGTACATCAGATTCTTTTCTTAGTTCTTGACATACTCCATAGCCATCTAGTTTTGGCATCATTACATCTAGAACTACCAAGGTAGGATATTCTCTCCTAAAAATCTGCAATGCTTCCTCTCCGTCTGATGCACTTACAACTTCATAACCTATCATCGATAGTCTTGTTTCTAGTATTCTTCTTATACTAATTTCATCGTCAACTACTAGTATTTTGTCTCTATAATTGTCCAACGTTTACTCCCTTTTCTTTTTTTGTTTTCATACTTTTATTATTTATGTCCTTGTTTATTCAGTTTATACATTGTAAAAATTTCTAATTTTTTTAATGTTTACAACATTAATTTTAAAGGTATTACTATCGACGATAAACATAATTATGATGTTTTTCAAATTAAAATTTTGTTTCTAATTCAGATAATTGTCTTTTTTAGTAGAATTTATTTTTTAAATTTGACTGAATTATCTATACAAATTGGCTGTCTATATTTAATACTTTATAACCTGTTTAATCTATACTTTTTTGATGTGATCTCTATTATTTATAAAAAAGCAAAAAAAATTACTTGACAATTCATGGTTTATCATATTATTATTGTTTCACATATAAATTAACCAAACAAATGGTTTTGAAACAACATGTGACCTGATATTGTAATGACCTATGTGATTACCTAGTGTCTTAAATTTATCAGAGTTGTTATAAATATTCTGGAAAACATGGAGAGTTTGATCCTGGCTCAGGATGAACGCTGGCGGTATGCTTTACACATGCAAGTCGAACGAAAGCTTTTGCTTTAGCTTTATTTAGCTTTAGTCTCAGCTTTAGTGGCGAACGGGTGAGTAACACGTAAGAATCTACCTTTAGGAGGGAAATAACAATTGGAAACGATTGCTAATGTCCCATATGCTGAAAAGTGAAATAATTTTTTGCCTAAAGATGAGCTTGCGTCTGATTAGTTAGTTGGTAAGGTAATGGCTTACCAAGGCGACGATCAGTAGCTGGTTTGAGAGGATGATCAGCCACACTGGAACTGAGACACGGTCCAGACTTCTACGGAAGGCAGCAGTGGGGAATTTTCCGCAATGGGCGAAAGCCTGACGGAGCAATACCGCGTGAAGGAAGAATGCCTGTGGGTTGTAAACTTCTTTTATTAGGGAAGAATAAATGACGGTACCTAATGAATAAGCATCGGCTAACTCCGTGCCAGCAGCCGCGGTAATACGGGGGATGCAAGCGTTATCCGGAATTATTGGGCGTAAAGAGTCTGTAGGTTGCTTAGAAAGTCCAATGTTAAATATTAGAGCTCAACTCTAAACAAGCATTGGAAACTACTAGGCTAGAGTATGGTAGGGGCAAAGGGAATTCCCAGTGTAGCGGTGAAATGCGTAGATATTGGGAAGAACACCAGAAGCGAAAGCGCTTTGCTGGGCCATTACTGACACTCAGAGACGAAAGCTAGGGGAGCGAATGGGATTAGATACCCCAGTAGTCCTAGCCGTAAACGATGGATACTAGATGTTGCGCGTATCGATCCGTGCAGTATCGTAGCTAACGCGTTAAGTATCCCGCCTGGGAAGTATGCTCGCAAGAGTGAAACTCAAAGGAATTGACGGGGGCCCGCACAAGCGGTGGAGCATGTGGTTTAATTCGATGCAAC
>JAAUYE010156524.1_pt1 | contig 55850 bp, 80 predicted proteins | sample 7278081 | NCBI WGS metagenome assembly JAAUYE01 (sample SAMN14350131, study PRJNA611818) | marine sediment metagenome | isolation source: surface marine sediment (0.6m) | place: French Polynesia: Moorea | collected 2018-08
CCACGCCATTTTTACAGATTCACGGATCACATGAGACCGAGATCCTGGCAGTTGCTTTATGCGCTCCAGGGTTTCGGCGTCTAGCGTGACATTGATTCGGCGCATCCTTGCGCTGTAGAGGGTGGGGCGGCCCTTATTCCGATTGTTCTTCTGTTTCATCTTCCACCGTCAACTCTTCCCATTGGCCAGCCGCAAAACCTTTGATAATTCCTTTGCGACCATGAATAATCAGCGTTCATCGGTGCCATCCTATGAATGTCTGCGCTGGACCGGAGCCCGCCAGCGCTCGGGCTTGGATTACAGAGTGTGAGCGATGCGCTTGTAGGTCTCGATAAGTACCCAGTTCCCATCGGGCAAGATGCAGCCTACCCAGGCATCGGCCCACATGCCGTACGCGGTCATCCTGAGCTTGAGAGGAGCCCCGAGCGACCAGCCATTGTTCCGGACGAAGACAATGTCAGCTTGGGTGTCGTGGTCCTGTGCGGCGCGCTGCGGCGGTACCGCATAGCCCTCGCTGTCCACTACTATTCGAGACGGCCCCCGTCGGCGTATGCGCTTGAGGACATCGCGCGCAAACTGTGCTTTCTGTATTGCGTTCATCTCACCAATCTCGCGTTAATCGACGTCGACGATCTCCCAGACTTCTTCGTCTACGATTTCGACGCCATAGTGATAATCGTCGGCGACCGTCTCGGCTTCGACGGAAGCCGACCCAAAGTCCTGATGGGTGCCAATCCTCTTGCCGAATTCACCCCGCGAAACGATGAAAGCTTCAAGGTCTGCCGAATCTACTATGCTATACATGGTTTTTCCCCAGAGTCGGTTGTCATACGTGACGGTGAGCCAGTCCCACCGCAGAGCCCCGGGTTCCGAGGCTCTAAGGTGGGTCCTAGCCCTGCTCACCCGCTGCCAATACCCGCCGCCATTGCGGTCCGCTGTGGCCGCAGAAGTTACCGGATACGTGATATGAAGAGGTAGCGATTAGCATTTCAGGTCTCCAGTTAGTTAATAGCCAAGCCGCGGGGAGGCTTCCCTAGTTTTTTGGCTCCCATCTACCGTTTACGCAGATGTAAAGCTCATTGCCATTAGTTTTCATGTCTTCTGTTTCCCGTGTTTTCCTCAACTTTCAATTATTATTATACACATAAAATAGACATTGTCACCTAATGGCCCGGAATCCTAAAATCAAAGATTTCTTACATAGGCGGGGCGAATTGCCTACAATAAAATCTTGCAATGCGGACATATATTGTGCGAATGTTCGACCGTGAATACATCACAGACGGTTCGGGGGCGGACATGCAACAATGATAAGTGTAATGGATTGGCTCACGATACTGGTCGCGGTTATCTCAGGGAGTGTCTCCGCTGGCGGGGCAATATGGGGAACGCGCATCCGGATCATGAGCCTGGAAAAGACGATTGCGAGAATGGAGGAGGCCCACGGCAAAGCCATTTCCTCGATGATTGAGACCCACCGCCATGACGTGGAGCGCTTGGAGAAGGAAGCTCAGGAATGCCGGCAGCGAATTGACGATTTGTTGACTTTTTTGGTTGGGAAAGAGCGCAAAGACTCAAATCATCACCTCTGATTGCATCTGCCGCCGATTGCGGTAGAATGACTCCATTTCTTCCCAACTCTCCGTGTGCTCCTCACTGGAGCCGTTCTCGCCCCTCCTTCCAGGGGCTTTTTTTTGCTAGACTCGACTTGGATGACTACAGAATCAACAAGATCGGGGCAGTTTTCTGGAGAGCGGCGTCATTACGATGCCAAGCTGGGCGAAGTCCAGGCCGAGCTCGGGAAAGTTCAAAGCGAGGTCATCGCCGTCCATCGGCGCATTGACAGCTTTGAGGCCTGGCTTAAAGGCATGTCGGATGACCTCAAGGTAGTCACCCGGCCTCAGCCAAAATACCCCTTGCTATTCGCCGCCATAGGCCTCGCCACTATTCTCCTGTCCATCATGACCTTGGCCATCGCGCCGATCGCGGCCAATGTGTCGAAGATAGAAAGGAATCTGCATGAGCATGATGACGGGCATCCCCAATGGGTAAAGCAGTTGGTAGAACGCGTCGAGAAGGAACTCTCTGGTCGAATCTCTATTCTTGACGCAATTCACTCCGATGAGCACGTGGAGCAGGAGCATGACATTGGCGACTTGCGGGCAGAGGATGCGAGATTTGCCCAGCAGGTCAATGCCGTCGAGAACAGAATCACCAGACTTGAGGCGATGCTTGAGCAGGTGTCTGGAAAAGTCGTCGGTAGGACTGCGCAGGGATTCCACTGGCGTGAATATGAGCATTTAGTGCTCCCTGACCTGGAACGTTTGGACAGAGAAATACTACAATTAAGACAACATCATTTGATGGAGCATAATGGTAGGGGGCGAACAAGGAGTGAATAGGGGTTGGGAATCCGGGTGGAATGCTGGCGTCGTTAGAAAGCAGAGGCTGGCAGAGATTTGGCGCGAGTTGGGCGATCGAGGATTTGATGCTCAGGCTGTCGTTGAAGACTCAGCGGGTTGGCTTATTGTTCACCAATATGTGGAGGGACGTGTCACATTGGCATTTACAATAAAGGCGATCGAGGATTTAAACCGCTTCGCCAATCGGAACAGTAAAACCTTTAGAAAGGATAGCGCCCTAATGTGGCTTGAGGCGTAGAATAGTGAGCGCGAAAAAAGAAAACAAAGGGTTTTTAATGTCCATGGCCTTTGCTTACGCGGTCGCTGGCGTAATTGTGGCGGTGTTTTGGTTCACCGTGAAAGGGTTTCCGTCGCTTGCTGATGCGCTGCCGTTCATTATCATTCTGGCATTTATTGTGGTGGCAATTACCGTGATTGGTTGGCTTGCGTGGATGACGCGGGAGGAAAAGAACTAGATGGACATTCAAATAGCAATGATGGGGACATTAGCGGCTCAGCACGCTGGAGGGATTTGCCCATGACGGCAAATCCGAGCGACATTTTGAAAGCGATGAAGGCCAACAATATCCCAGAAGGCAGCGTTGGACTCTGGAGCGTCAATCGGATGCATTTGGATGTAATCCAGGCGGGCATAGCAACATTGCAGTACAAGCGGAAATTTGAGCCGGGGGAAATCACAGCGTTGCATCGCGTCACTATGGCTACCATGCATCACCATGGCGAGTGTGTTATGGATGATTCGATTAGCGAGTTGCAAAAACATCTTAACTTCTGCCTGCGAGCTCGCGACAATGTCTTGGTAACTGGTCTTGGTCTTGGTTGCGTGCTTCGAGGTTTGCTGGCGGTCGACCAGGTGCGGGAAGTTACCGTGGTGGAGAAAGAGCAGGATGTCATCGATCTTGTCTGGCCCTCTTTCTGCGTGGCTAACAATTCGCGGCTGCAGCTTGTGCACGCCGATGCGCTGGAATGGACGGAGCAGACCGATAGGCAATACGACTTTGCCTGGCATGATATTTGGTCAAATCCAGACGAAGGCATGCCGCATCTGGCTGTTCTTCACGCTAAGATCATGAAGAACTTGAGGCGCGCATGTGGTAGACAGGGCGCCTGGGAGTTTCCTCGCGAGTATGGCCGCAGAATACAAAACTGGTATTGCTGATGCCGAATCCCGCACGCGCACTTGCTAGGCTGACCGCGCAGACGCAATCCTGGGATCCCCGCATCTCGGGCAACGACCCTGCGAGGTTGACGGCTGCAGACATTGCTTTGGCCGCCGCACATATCCAAAATCCTTTGGCTTACCAATGGCTGCTAGTGCGCTATGTCGACCATGTGGCACACAAGGATATCCTGAAGCTGCGTGACATGATTGTCGACGAGCTCCGCCAGCATGCGAAGGGTAAGGGGTGGCGAGCGCGAGAAAATGGCCCCGTGCCGAAGCTGCAGCGCCTGGCGTCTCTGTGGATTGCAGAGACGCTGAACCCTCATCGTTGCCGGGTCTGCAAAGGGCTGGGGCAAGTATTCGACTTGCAGCAGAAAACGCATGTGAGCTGCCCGGCCTGCGGTGGCCGCTGCGTCGAGCGCTGGAGCAATGCGGAGCGGGCTCAGTGGCTAGGCATTTGGCACACAGCATTTAACAGGACCTGGCGGCCCAGACTTCAGCAAATCGAGCGCATTATGGGTTATGCTCAGGAAGAGGCATTTAGGAGCATTGGCAGGGCGCTGTCGTAAGATTGCAATGGAAAATACATTAGGCGCAACACAAATCACAGGGCATACCCTATGGATAAGCCTTTCGAAATATGCGGTTTTTAAAGTAGCGGGAGATAGCCCGCAAAACGCAGACATAAAATGTTTAGGCAAAAAGTGAGCACGTGGCGAGAAAGGGCGGCGCCAATTATTGCGAATGAGTTAGCGCTTCACAAGAATAGCAGCGAGCAAGAGCTGCGCCGTGCGCTCCGCGAGGCTTATCCGTTCGGTGAGCGCGCCATGTGGCCGTACAAGGTGTGGCTTGATGAGATCAGGCGACAGCGAGGGCTGAAGGCAAAAAAGCGAGACAAAGACTCAAGACAGCAAGGTTTACCATTTGACTGAGGGATTTATTATGAATAAACACGCACTGGCAATTCTGGCGGGATGGCTGTTTAGCGCGTGGCTTGCTACAGCAGAAGCGGCTTGCAATGTGGAGGACTTTGAAGGTCGCTGGCGTTTTTTCTTTCACAATACCGTCAACCAAGCCATAAAGTGCGCTTTGCTTTTAGAGAGAGATCCAAGTAAGGATTTTGTCGACAAAGGAAAACAATACTTTGCTTTTCGTGTGGCGCCGAATTCTACGAATTGCGAAACACGACAAATATCCGGGAAGGTCATTGTCTCTGTTGAAATGGGCGAGGCCTCAATACGGACTGATTGCTTTTGGCTTGGAAATTTCCGCACGCTGGTGGATCTTTACCGGATATCGAACGCATTGATGTCGGCGGATGGTCGGCACATTGATGGCATGATTATTGACGATGTAAAAAGCACATATTCGGCCTTTTCGGGGCAGAAAGTAGAATAAATTCAAATGAACAAAAAAGAATTCACTAACCGAATAAAGCTTGTTGTCAGGGGCTTGGAAGAAAACGGGCTAGACTCGTCTAAAGTAGTTCGCACGCCTGTAGGCCGCGCCATAGTAATGCAATACGTTGAAGGTCAGCGGACGGTAGAAAGTGTTGTTGAGGCCGTGCGGAAAATAAATTTGCTCAATGGTGGCAAATTAGGCTCTGGTACATTGCTGGCTTGATCCTCTAAACCCTGCTTTATTTGCTTGTCCTCGGGCCGAACACCGTCCCCCCTGCCCCCATGGCAAGAGAACACATTCGCTCTGCAGTTTCTGTGTGGCGCCTTCTGCAGATTTAACCCCCTGCGCCCGGTATCGAACCGTATTAGCCTATCGCGCTCGGGACTTGCGCCCTCCCTCGTCCGATTCCCTACTGCTCAAGGTGTACCGGCAACCCAAAGTAATGCCGTCTCTCCGGCTGCCCCCCCCATGCCGCACTCGTTATTCGTTTAACGTCGGGCGGTCCCGACCCGTGCGACTGGCGCTGAGGTTGCGCACTCAGTTCGAGCGCCAGGATTCGAACCTGGGATCCCGAGTCCAAAGCCCGGAGCCGTACCGCTTGGCTACGCTCGAAATGTTCAAGACCTTGCCCTTGCCCGTTTTACATCGCGCGAGCTCCGTAGCTGCCGACAGCGGCTCTCCCGCAGGAGGCAAGGGTCTAGGTGCTTGGCGGTCCTGCTGCTATCCGAGCCAGGGGTCAACCCACCATCGTACACACAGCAGGCGCCAAGCCTTGATGGGTGCCAAGGTTCCAACTTCTGCGCCTAACGCCTTGCTGTTTAACGGCCTAGCTTCCTAGCTCAGCACCCATCTGCTCTGCCTGCTGTGTTCCAGGTTTACCGGGCCCGCTTGCTGCTTTCGCTCGCATCGGGATATCCCCTGGTGCTGTCCGCCGGTTACGTTCGAGCCTACAGCAGACAGACAGATAGACGCTAAGGGTGCCGGTCTTTAACCGGCGGTTGCATTGTCCTGGCCCTCGTGCCGATCGCTCGTTTCTGCGGCTGAGCGGTTGTCCGTAGATTTACGCAGCCGCCTGATTTGGCAATCGTGGGGATTTGAGGTAGGCTTTTGGGAATTGCCGCAGGTGCGGAATAGAACCTTTCCCTCTCTTCCCCACTGGGCGCCAACCCAGCGGCATACAACACAGAGATTAGTGCCCTTAAGGCGCTGTAGTCAAGCCCCGAGTCGTGTCCCGCGTCCGGGGCTTTTCTACGTCTGGGCCTAGTCTCTGTCGCAGCTCTACTGATTGAGGCTGGCCGTTTCTCTGATACAAAAACCGCGCCTTGGCGCGTCTGTAAGGGGTAGATAGGTTTCCGGCGAAAGGGGTAGGTAGGTTGGCTGAAACCCGTGCCAGCGCTAGCGATTAAAGGCCCGACCTTTAGCCGTTGCGTCCGCCAATGGCGTCGATGTCCGTCGATGGCGTCGATGTCCGTCGATGTCCGCTTGCGCCATAAGCCTCGCAGCTGGGGCGCGCGCCACTGCTGACCAGGGGGGGGTGACTAAGTTACCGGTCACCCCTTGATGGTCACCCATATCCATAGGTGCTTGAGGCGCAGACGGATGAGACCATCAAAAAGCTCAAGTCCTGGCCGAAGTCCGCCAAGGGGCTGTCGAGTCAACTCCGGCGTTTGGCGACGGCCCTGCGCATGGTCGGTATCCATGTTGAGTTCGCCCACTCTGGGGATCGCAAGATTCACATCAGAAAGGTGCCGAATTTTGCGTCCAGTGCGTCCAGTGCGTCCAAACCCAAGCAGGACGGGGCTTTCAGGCCGGGCGCAAACGAGACGGGTGCGTCCACTTGGACGCAAAATGCGTCCGTCCGGACGCAAGCTGGACGCAACGGCGATGGCCGCAAAGCCAATAATGGAGCGGGTTTGGACGCAGTGGACGCTGTGGACGCAAAAATGCGTCCACATTCTCATGGGGCTGCAGACGGCAATGAGGACGAGCCCCGAGAGGTCTTCGAGCTATGACCGCCGCTGGCGATCCTCCAGAATACCAGAGCCTGTCCCGCAGTAAGCGGCTTACTGCGGGATGTGCGTTGATGTGCGTTGATGTGCGTTGATGTGCGGGATGTGCGTTGATGTGCGGGATGTGCTCATTAGATTTTGACCTGAAGCGCCAAAATCTTGACTAAGTGTCAGATTTTCGTCTATAAATTCCATACTGCCTGAAGCCCCCCCCTCCCCCAGAGAGCGAGACTCACAGGTAGCGTCAGAGCGTGTAGCCTAACAGTCACCCCGGCCAGCTTCCCCAGGCGCCGGGGTTCTTTTTCCCTATATAAAACAATATCTTGCGTACTAGGCTAACGCGCGAGCGAGTGAACTATGGCAACCACAAGACGTACAACCACGCGAAAGCACATCACAAAAACAAGAAAAACAGCCCCGACAACCAAGAAAGCATCCACATCGAAGGCGTCAAAAAAGAAACGGACCCTGCCTAAAACCATGTCCGAGGCGACGCGTAGAAACAGCGGCGCGAAGGACATCAGTGCGAACCAGCAGAAATTTCTAGCGGCTTTCGAGGAGTGCGGCGTTATCTGCAGGGCCGCCAAGAATGCCGGCCTAACCCATCAGTCGCATTGGCGGTGGATGCAGGAAGACTCCGGTTATCCGGAGCGATTCGAGCAAGCAAAGCGGGTGGCGGCTGACAAACTGGAGGGTGAAGCTCGGCGGCGCGCTGTCGATGGAGTGTATCGGCTGAAGTATTTCAATGGAGAGCCGGTCATGGATCCCAGGACAGGCAAGCACTACATCGAGCACGATTACAGCGATACGCTGTTGATTTTCTTGTTGAAGGGCGCTTTGCCGGAGAAGTACGCCGATCGCCGGCAAGTGTCTGGCCCGGAAGGCGGTCCGGTCTCGCTGGCGGCGATCGATTTGTCCGTGTCGCCCGAGGAAGCGGCCAAGCAGTACCGTGAGCTGATCAAGGCCGTCCGTGGCTGAAATCGACTACCGGAACCCCGACTACACGCAGATTTTTGCCGAGCGCTCTGAGCTGCTTGCCGATATCCGCGCGCATCCGAAAGGACGCGGCATCCTAGCGCAGCACTACCGCCGCGCCCCATGGGACTTCATCGCCGACTGGGGCATGACGTTTGAGCCGCGCAACATCGAGCTCCACCGGGTGCCCAACATCCCGTTGGTGCCATGGAGCAGGCAGACGGAGTTCCTGCAGTGGCTGTACGAGCGGTGGCGCTCCGGCGAGCCGGGGCTGGTCGAAAAGAGCCGTGACTGCGGCGTGACTTGGCTGTGTATTGGCTTTGCCTGCTCCATGTGGCTGTTTGAGCCCGGCTTTATTTGCGGCTTCGGTTCGCGCAAAGAGGAAATGGTCGACCGCAAAGGCGACATGATGTCGCTGTTTGAGCGGATTCGATTCTTTGTGGACAACATCCCCGCGATACTCATGCCTGCGGGCTTCCTGGAGCGGGAGCATAGCGCCGAGAGAAAGCTGATCAACCCAGCCAACGGCGCCAGTCTGGTCGGCGAGGCCGGCAACGAGATAGGCCGGGCGGGTCGCGCCAGCATGTACATCGTCGACGAGATGGCGTTTGTCGAGCAGCAAGACAAGGTCAATGCGGCGCTGTCGATGACCACGAATTGCCAGATTGACGTCTCGACATTCAACGGCTCGGGTAACGCCTTTTACCGCAAGCAGCAACGGTTTAAGGGCACCAGCAAACATTTCGTCTTCGACTGGCGAGATGACCCGCGCAAGGATCAGGCGTGGTATGACCGAAAGGCGGACGATCTAGACCCCGTCATCCTGGCCCAGGAGATCGACCGCGACCCGTTCGCCGCCAACGTTGACAGCTTTATCCCGTCGGCCTGGGTCAATGCTGCCATCGACGCTCATGTGCGACTGGGATTCCGACCCAGCGGCCTACGCGCTACGGGGTTCGACCCGGCGGACGTCGGCGATGCCAAGGCCTGCGTGAACCGCCACGGCGTCGTCATCCTGGAAGCCGAGATGATGACGACGGGCCAAATACCCGATGCGCTCGGGTGGGCGTTTGATCACGCTGAGCGGTTTCACTCTGCCGTGCTGATCTACGATGGCGACGGCATGGGAGCGCCCACGATGAAGGTTGCATTTGAGCGTGAGGCGGCGTTTGGCATGCGAGTGGTGCCCTACCATGGGTCAGCCGGTGTTCTGGACCCTCTGGCCTATTACGACCACGGAGAGGCGGTCGCCCAGGCGCCCAAGGACACACGACAGCGCACGGCACAGCTGCACAATCAACACAAGCCCACGCTACAAACCAACGCCGATACGTTCCTCAATTTCAAGTCCCAAAGCTGGACGCACGTGCGAGACCGATTCGAAGCGACATTTCTTGCCGTCGAACGGGCTAAGGCCGGCTTGCTGGTCAATGTTGACCCAGACAAGCTGATTAGCATTTCCAGCAAATGCAAGCATTTGCACGCATTGCAAAGCGAGCTGCCTCAGCCAAAGCGCAAGCGCACGGGCTCGGGCAAATGGAAAGTGGAATCGAAGGAAGAGATGTTGGCCCGTGGCGTATCCAGTCCCAATCTGGCAGAGGCCCTGGTCATGAGTATGACCGCAAAGCCGGCGCCGCTGAAGAGGCGTCAAGAGTATGAGCATGAAGTCTATAGGCCAGCCGTGCCGGGGGTAATGTAATGCCTTCGACGACGCAAAAGCAGGCGGGCGCCATGGCGGTATGTTGCCATCAGCCGGACAAGTGCCGGGCCGATATCCCGCAGAACGTAGCCTGCGAATATAACCGCGCTGATCGGCGCAAAGCCAAGAAGCGCAAGCGCGGCCTCATCGAACAGAAAATGAGCGAGTAAGCCATGGCAACCGACGATCCCACCATCACTTTCACCGCCGATCACAAGATTCAGCTGTACACCTACGCCGGCTTGGACAATGGCGATGATGGCACACCGATTCGCTGTGACACGATGCGCGCGGTGTCGGTAGAAGCCAAAAAGACTTTTGGCACTGGCGGCAGCATCAGCTTCGAGGGAAGCAATGTGGCAGCGCCTTCGGCCGATGGCGATTACTTTGTGCTGAGCGATGCTGCGGGCAATGCGCTCACCTTCACCGCCAAAGGAGGTGACGACATCGCGGCCGACGTGCTTTGGATCCGCCCACATGTGACGGCAGGAGATGGGAGCACGGACATCGACGCATCCATCATTTTGGCGGCGCGGTAGCGTTATGAAAGATTACGATGTTGGGGCAAATGTAGCTACAGGCCGCCCGGACACGTCGCCTCCACAGAGCGAGGGCGAGCTTGAGCCCCAACGTGTCATTGACTTTGAGCGCCTTGACGAGTTCGGCAAAAGCTTGGCCAAGCTGCGCAGCGCGGCCATCAAAGACCGCAAGGCGTCCGGTATTGAGGATATTTGGCGCGAAGACGAGGAGTATTACGAGGGCATAGACGAAAAGAATCGGAGCGAAGAGCGGGCCACCTGGCGCACCAAGCCGCCTGGCCAGACTGATATCTCAAACAGAGAGTCGGAAACGCAGTCCACCCTGTTTATGAATATCACCGGGCCGTTTGTGGAATCCGGTTCGGCGCGTATTGCCGACATGCTCATGCCCATGGACGATAAATCCTGGCGTATGGACCCGACGCCGGTTCCCGAGTTGGTCAAGCTTTCCAAGGGTGATTATTCGCCCGAGTTGATCAGGCAAGCCAACCTGGAGGAGCCAGATGACCCAGAGCGCGCACAGGAGCTGCTAAAGGCCGGCATTGATGCGGCACTGAAAGAAGCCAAGGACAAGACAAAGCTTGCCGAAAAGCGCATTGAGGACTGGATGGAAGAAGCGCAGTGGCATGCGCAGAACCGTCTTATTATTGAGGATGCCGCCCGCGTCGGCACTGGCGTGCTAAAAGGGCCTGTGGCCAAAGTCTGCAAGCGTGTGGCGTGGAGCAATGAGCAGCAGACTGCCGTTATTAACACTGCTCTCAAGCCCGAATCGCGCCGAATAGATTACTGGAACCTTTTTCCTGAGGACGCCTGCGGCGACAACATCCACAACGGATCATATGTGTGGGAGCGCGACCACTTCTCTAAGCGCCAAGTGCGTGATTTAAAGAGCGACCCGGAATGCATTAAAGAACAAATAGACAAGGTTCTGAAGGAAGGTCCGCACAAAGCAAAAACAGAATATGAAGACATTGGCGACGTCTCTTCGGATAAGGACCGCCCCAATCGTTTTGAGGTTTGGTACTTCACCGGCACCGCCGAAAAAGCCGACATCGAAGCCGGCGGTCACGATTGCAGCGATATTAAAGATGCGCATATGAATGTGCATCTGATGATGATCAACAACTCAGTTGTCAAGGTTACGCGCCCGCTTCTCTCCTACAAGCTATTTCCTTATGACGTCATGGTGTGGCGCAAGCGCGCCAATCATTGGACGGGCATTGGCCTGGGCCGAGAAATCAGGCCAGCGCAAAAAATGCTGACCGCAGCTATCCGGCACCTTAACGACAACGCCGGCCAGGCCGCTGGCCCTATGGGCGTCTATCGCCTGGGTGCGGTATATCCGGCGGACGGCGGGAAAATGGGTATGGGGCCGCGCCGATGGTACGCCATTCCAGAGGATGCCGATCCAACGATAACGCCACAGAACGCCATCGGCTACGTCAAAATCGACATGATGATTAACGAGCTGCTGGCGATTATCGAGCTCGCGCTGCGATTTGCCGAGCTGCTCTCCGGCATGCCACTGCTAATGCAGGGACAGCCAACGCAAAGCATGCCGAAAACGCTAGGCGGCCAGCAACTGTTTGCAAACAATGCGTCGGTCACGGCTCGGCGTATTGCCAAGTTGTTTGATGACCGAATCACCGAACCACAGATTCAAAGCTATTACGAGTATTTGCTGGTTTACGGTGAGAACGACGAGGAAAAAGGCGACTACCTAATCAACGCAACGGGATCCTCGGCACTGGTCGACAGGGAAATACAAAACCAAGAGCTGATCAGTCTCGGCATGTTGGTACTTGAACCTCGGTATGGCATCGATCCAGAAAAGTGGGCCAGAGAATATTTAAAGTCGCGCAAATTCGACCCGCACGCGTTCGCGTTCGATGACGACGATCGCAAGCAGCTAATGCAGAGGCTAGCTCAGGGCGGCGAAGATAGCGCCATGGACATTGCGCAGCTAAAGGACGACACGGCGCGATGGGCCAAGGCGGTGGACGTACAGCTGGAGCAACTAAAGCTTTCCGCCGAAACTGGCGAAAAGCAGAAAGACCGTGACATGGAAATGCTGCTGGCTACGCTTGATCAAGAGCTTGCAGAGGCAGAGTTAAGCGGTCGGCAAATGATTGAAGCCGACAAGATAAAAGGCATGCTGGCGCAGGCAACGATGCGCCTGACTACGCAGGCAAGGCTGGCCAATGCGGCTGGCGTAAGCGCGGCTCCTCAAGTGGCGGTGCCCGCTATTGAGCCCGCAGGGCGCGCACCCAACGGACAGGCATTTCAAAAATGATTGCACTACCGGGAGCAAAATCTGGTAACAGCATAGGGCTATTTATCGTCTATCGCGCCATTGATGAGGAAGGGCCTTGGACACCGCTGCATAGGGATAACGTGCCCGACTGGATCAAGAACGATGACAACGTCATGGGTTGGCTGGCGGAAGGGTACATGCTAAAAAATGAAAGCATTGATTCGCAATTTTTCTACATCGCCGCCGAGCAGCCCCTAGATGCCATCCGTCACTGAATTACAGCCATCAGGGCACGCGCTAACTTATGAAGACAAGCATTCGGCCACGTGGAAAAGACTCAAGTCTTTCATAGAAAAAGAAATCGACATGGCCAGAAGAAAAAACGACAACGATCTATCGGAAACGGCTACCGCAACGCTTCGAGGCCAAATCAAAGCGCTGAAAAGAATCCTTGCCTTGGAAACCGATATCACTGACTAGCAGCGACCCGCAATCCGCGCGCCGCCCATAGAGGAAAAACAAAATGCCTGACAACGTAGATCTAGACAACAAACAGCTAGAAAATCAAGAATCCGAAGACGCATTTAGCGCGGGATTCGCTGAGGTGCGCGCTAGTCGCGAACATGGGGAGCAACACGAGCAAGAACCCGAGCCTCAGCAAGATCAAGAGCAGCCGACGCAGCACGCCAAACAAGATGAACCGGCAAAACAATCCGAGCCGGCGCCCGAAACAGCAGGCCAAGAGGCCGAATCGCCACCCGTAGCCGCCGCACAGCCGCAGCCCGAAGACAATAAAGAGTTCGCTAAGATATCGAAGCGCATGCGAGATCTTGAGGGTCGCATGGGCGGGCTAATGACCAAGCTGGACAGCACGCTGGCCCGCATGGGGCAAAAAAGCCCAGAACAAAGTACGCCAACGCAGCAAGAGTTGAGCGCGGCTCTGGGCGATGATGATGAGGAAATTCGGGCATTTGAGAATGAATACCACGAGCTCAAACCCATAATTTCCAAAATGCGGCAAATCAGCAAGGGCTTGCAAGAATTGCAGCAACAAGCCAATGCAGCGCCGCAGCACATAACGCAGGAGCAAGTAACAGAGGTTGTCGAAGCCTCAACGGACAGAAAGCTAGAAAGCGCACGGCTGCAGGATGCGCACAGTGATTGGCAACAAATTGCCACGTCTGATGGGTTCATCGTCTTCGCCCTAAGTGGCGGGCCGAGCATTAACCATTATGCAGCCTACCGCGCCATGCATCCGCAAGATCAAGAACGATTGCTTTCGCAGTGGCAAGAACAGTATCCAGACTGGTGGAACGAAAAGGGCAAAGGCATATTTAGCGCCAGCGCTGCCGACGCCATCGGTCTGATCAGTCAATACAAAGAACAAAATCAAAAGCCGACACAAGACAAGCTACAACCTGACCCAGAAGAACTAAAGCGCAAACAGCGAGAAGACGCTAAGCGTAGGCTACGAGCATCGGTCATGCCGCAAGGCACAAGTACCGCAGAACCAACAGGCGCACTGTCGGACGAGGAAGCGTTTGCTGCCGGGTTCAATCAAGTGCGACGTCAAAATACGGTTATGAGACATTAACCAGAATCGAGGACACTAATCCATGCCTACGCACACCTATGCAACGGCCGCGGGTCGTATCAATAAGGTCAAAGGTGAAATTTTGGCCCACGCCATTCCGGTGGAAGTGCTTGCTCTTGGCTGCAAGATGAAGGAAATGCCAAGAAACGCCGGTAACACCATTGTCTACCGTCGCTGGCTGCCGAAGGGCGCCACCACCACGAGCGTAAACACTCAGAACCGGCCATCAGTGACGGCATCGGCCCACATTGTGGCCGAAGGCGTGACGCCAGCCGCCGACACGTTGACGCCGGTTGATGTCAATGCCGTGCTTCAGCTGTACGCGTGCCTGTATTCCTACACCAGCCACGCTGCGGATTTGTATGAAGACGATATTCCCGAGGAGGAAAAAATCCAGACGGCGGAGCGCATGGCGCTAGTGCGCGAGATGGTGCGCTATGGCGGAATGAAAAGCGGCACCAACGTCATTTATGCCGGCGGCACCAGTCGATCCACTGTCGATGAAGCTATCGGCATCAACGTGCTTCGCAGAATGACGCGGACCATGAACGCCAACCATGCGAAGCATAAGACGCGCATTTTGGACGCCTCGGCGAACTACAATACGTTCTCCATTGAGAGTTCGTATCTTGTGTTTTGCCACACGGATTGCAAGCCCGACATCAGGGACCTGCCGAACTTCACACATGTGAAGGACTACGCCAGGCGCCAACCGCTCAGTCCAGAAGAAGTCGGAAGTCATGAGGAATTTCGCTTCTTGTGCTCGCCGGAGCTTGCGCCTTACGCAGATTCGGGCGCATCCGTTGGCAGTACGGGGCTTCTTAGCACGGGTGCCAGCAATATTGATGTGTATCCTTACATCGTCATGGCCGAAGACGCGTTTTACGATGTAGCCCTGCGCGGCCAGAAGTCGCTGGATGTCATTCATACGCCGCACGATCAGCCGTCGAAGACGGACCCACTGCAGTTGGTTGGCTATGTGGGCGCGAAGTTTTACTCCGCCGCTCAGATCGTCAATGGGGGCTGGATGGGTATCATCGAGGCCGGTTCGCGAGCCCTGACCTAACCGCTACGCACTAAGGGCGTCATCCGGCGCCCTTTTCTCTAAGCTTTCAAGGAGACACTTCATGAGTGGTCAAGACATTCTCAATAACAGCGGCGTGACGGCTTGCTACGCCAAGGCGGGTCTCGCCGAAGGTACCAATGCCGCAACCATCAAGATCGTTGCGCCAAACGGCACCGGCATCGACTACGTCATCCACGGTATTGCCTACAACAAGGCCGATACTGACAACATCGCGGTGACCGCGCATGCCACGCAGGCCGTTTCGACCTCGTGCCTATACCTTGTGCAGATCAATGCCGCTGGCACGGTCAGCACCAAGAAAGGCACGGAGCAACTAACGGCGAGCCTAGGCGATAATCTGGCGATTCAATGGCCAACCCCGGACGCCGACAACTGCCCGATCGGCGGCTACAAAGTGGCGTTGAACAGCAGCACGACCTTCACTAACGGCACCACCGACCTTGGTGCAGCCGGCGTCACCGATACCTACTACGATTTCATCGGCGGCATGCCGCTGGCGCCGCAAGTAGCGTAATTCTTGGGGCGCTCCGGCGCCCCATCCTCGCACAACTCCACCTAAAGGAGAGGATCCATGATTCGCTGGAAAGATTTTTCTGGTCTTGGCCTGTTCAACAAGCTGTTGGTCAAGCGCAATGCTGTCGTTGAGGTCGAGCAGACGAGCGGCGCCAATAAAAGCATTAGTTCAAGCGAGTTATCCGTTTTGGATGGCATTACGGCGACGGCAACGGAAATTAATATTCTTGATGGCTGTACTGCCACTGCCGCCGAGATTAATAACGTGGCCGATGTTTCGGCGCGCGTGCAAGAGTTGACCGCTACCGGCGCCGTTACGGCTGGCGTGCAAGCTGTCGAGCTCAACCATGCCTCTACCATAGCCGCAGCCACCATCGCCGATTCCAGCAACCACCAGGGCCTGTTCGTCGTCAAAAATACTTCGGCCAGCGGCACAGCGGCGCATACCCTGACGCTGACCGCAGGCACGTTTGACGGAAGCAACAATGTCGCCACGCTAAATGCCCCCGGCGAGTGCTTGGTCGTTTACTTTGACAGCGCGGGCGCGGGCGTCATCGTTGAAAATATCGGCACCGTTGGGCTCGCCTAAGATTCAGAAGCGCAACGTTCTTGTCACTCGCGGATTGAGGCTGCACATCTGCCCTAAATGCGCCTCGGCCGCTATCTCGCATGCGCTGCACCGGGTGCCATTTCGTTGCGCTTTGCCTTCGGAGCCCGGCACGGAAGCTCGTTTTATGGCCGTCCGCCACCCGTTGGATCGTATTGTGTCTGCTTGGTCGTTTTTTTGTAATGCGCCCACGGACCAAGAGATTAAGGGGCAGCATGACGTAACAAGCCTTGGCTATTACTGGGGGATGCCGTTCGCTCTATTTCTTGACCTGTGCCTAGAAAAGCACAGCAAGAACGCGCATACGCGCGCGCAGGTTGAGTTCGCCGGGCCACATCACATTGATGTGTTGTGCCCACTGGAACGCCTGCAAGAGGCCTGGGAAGTGTTGCGAGGCCTGTTTCAATACCTACACCCGCTGACTGTCAGCCATCAAAGCCAGCGCACGAACTGGCAGACCTACTACACGCCATCTCAGCGCAACCGCGCCGAGCAAGTATTCGCCAACGATATGCGCATGTTTGAGCAAGCGCAAGGCACCATTCAAACGTTCATTAATACACAGGAGCATGCTCATGGCCAGAACTACAGCACCCAAAGCCAAGCGTAAATACACCCGGCGCACTACCCGCGCCAGCGGCGCGTCAGAGCCGATGGAGCAACCTATCGGTCAAGACACGTACCCCAGAGGCTTATCCAGCACAGGGCCAGCGCGAGAGGCGCTGGATCCTCAGTACATCCAAGTCGTTGAGCGGCCTGTTGACCAAGCCAAGCTTGACGAGCTGCAGTTCATGGAAGATATGGTCACCATCATGGTTCACGACGATCCCGATCCCAATGCCGATCCGATGCCGATGGTTGGCAACGGCGGCGACAGAAGCATCATTTACTTGAAGCGTGGCGAAGAGCAGGTTGTCAAGCGCAAGTATGTCGAGGTACTGGCTCGCGCCAAAATAACCAAATACGGACAGAAAAAAGTCGTAGATGAAAACGGTTACGACAAGTTTGTCCATCCCTCGCGCACAACTCTGCGCATCCCCTTTAGCGTTATCGAAGACCCCGCTGGTGCAAAAGGCCGCGGCTGGTTGATGGGTATTCTGCAAGAAGCGTAGGAGCATTCAATGCCAACCTATAACCTTCCGCCTTTAAAGCGACGCAAACACGACTCCCGTGAAATAGATAAGCCAAATGACGAATGGGCTCGCCGCATTGACCTGCCTGTTAACAAGGCAATTGCTGACAGCGTTAGCCTCGACGATGAGGTGGAGGTGAAGTTGCGCGGCAAAGTAATACTGGTGCGCGCTCAAGAGGCTCAGGAATACAGCGAGTACGGTACTGTGATTATGCTCGACTCGGTAACAGTGGAACCGGCTGACGCAGAGGAGGCCGAAAAGGCGTTCGCCGAAGGGTTTCGCAAAGGTTTCGGTCGAAAATGAGCACCTACCTGCAGCTTTGCCAGGCCGTTCGGCGCGACTGTTCTGTGACAGGCACCCTAAGCACGGTTGTTGGGCAAAGCGGCATGCTGGAGCGCGTTGTCGAATGGGTAGCGCTTTCTTATCTGCAACTGCAAAACAAGCATAACGATTGGCGCTGGCTTCGGTATGGCTGGACTGTCAATACCGTGGCTGACGATGACACATACGCCTACGGAGACTGCACCGATATAACCACGTCATCGGCCATCACGCGTTTCCAGGAGTGGGCGATTCGAGACAGAGACAATCCGCCCAAGTGCTATTTGCAAAGCGCTGGGGTTGGCACGGAATACTGGTTGACGTATGTGCCTTGGCCCCAGTTTCGAATCGTGTATAAAAAAGGCACGCAGAATTCGGCAGCACCCCAGTGGATCTCCACGGATCCGCAAAACAACATCGTGCTAGGCCCAGCGCCCAGCGCTGTGTATGTGGTGTCCGGAGAGTACCAGCGTTCGGCGCAGGTGCTGAGCGCTGATGGCGATACGCCAGAAATGCCCTCGGATTTTCATGACTTGATTTACTACGGCGCCATGGAAATGTATGCGGGCCACACCGGAGCTCAAGAAAAACTATTTCGAGTGAAAAATGAGCGGCCACGGTTGATGCGCGCTCTTGAACGCAACCAGCTGCCCGAGGTTGGTGTAGCGGGACCTTTGGCATGAGCGCTGTTCTGCAGCCACTGAACATCAAAAGCGACTACTTCGAGTTCAAAGGCGGCCTGAACCTGGTGGACCCACCCATGAAGATGGGTCCAAGCTTCACGATTGGCGCGGAGAATTACGAGTGCGGCGAGGAAGGTGGGTATCGCCGCTCCGGTCACTTTGAGCGCTTCGACGGCCGCAGGCGTCCCTCGGACGCTTCCTATTGGGTGCTCAACTTTGATGCCGGCGATACCGCCATTTCCGAGGGCGATCTGGTCGGCGACGGAGCGTCCCCCACGGTCCAGGGCGAAGCGCTGATTGATGCGGTTGTGAGCTCTGGATCCTGGGCTGGCGCTGATGCGGCCGGCTATGTCGTACTGATGGCGGTCTCAGGCAAGACTGATCCCGGCAGCTTTGCCGATGATGACGCCTTGTACGTGGGCGCGGCTCAAGTGGCCACAGCCAATGGCACGGCATCCGAGCGCGGCGCCTCGACGGACGCGGACGACACGACCTGGTATCGGGATGCCGTCACGACGACCCGCGCCGACATCGACGTCGTGCCGGGCAGTGGCGTGGTCCGTGGCGTCGCTATCTTTAACGACAACGTCTATGCCTTCCGGAATAACAGCGGCGGCACAGCCTGTGTCATGCACAAGGCGACCACGGCCGGCTGGGTGGAACAAGATCTTGGCCGGGAATTGTCTTTCACCTCTGGTGGCACGTACGTCATCGCGGAAAACGATGGCATTGAGGGGGCCACTGGCGGCGCCACCGCAACGGTAAAGCGAGTCATTCTCACCTCGGGCAGCTGGGCTGGTGGTGACGCAGCGGGCCGGCTGATCTTGTACTCCCAGACCGGCACATTCCAAAGCGAAAACCTCGATGTGGGCGCTAACGCCAACGTTGCCACTATTGCGGGTGATTCCACAGTGACAACGCTTGGGCCGGACGGTCGATTCGAATTTGTCGTCGAGAATTTCAAGGGGTCAACCGCCACCATCCGCCTATATGGTGTCGATGGCGTGTCGCGTGCTTTTGAGTGGGATGGCTCCGTATTCGTGCCACTGACAACGGGTATGACCACCGATGCGCCGACCCACCTTGAAGAGCACAAAAAACACCTTTTCTTGACTTTTCCTGGCGGCAGCGTCCAGAACAGCGACACGGGGGATCCCTACGGTTACAGCCTGCGTAGTGGCGCCAATGAATTTGGCACCGGCTATGAGACTGTTGGGTTGCATGGTCTCCCAGGCGGCGTGCTAGGTATATGGGACCGTAACCGCACCTACGTCCTTTCCGGCTCATCGAATAGCGACTGGGCGCTAAACGAGCACTCCGATCGTTCCGGCGCCATTGAGTGGTCAATACAGCGTATTGGTATGCCGGTCTATGCCGATGACCGCGGCATTACCAATCTTGATCAAGTGCAGTATTTTGGTGATTTTCGTGACAACGTCATTGCAGACGAAATTCGGCCGTACCTGCAGGCCAAGAAGGATTTGATTCTCTCGTCGGCCATTCGCCGAGAAAAAAACCAGTACCGCTTGTTTTTCAGCGACGGCACAGCGCTGTTCATTACCTTTAAAGCGGGCAAAGTTTCGGGCGCCATGCCCATAGATTATGGTGTCAAGTGTCATTGCGCTGTTTCCGAAGAAATTTCTGGAACAGAGCGGATCTTTGTGGGCGCCGATGACGGTTATGTCTATGAGCTTGACCGCGGCACGTCGGCTGATGGATCCGAGATCAGCGCGTTCTTGCGTATGGCGTTCTGGCACTTCAAAAGTCCGGAAACAATTAAGAATTTTATCAAGGCCTCGCTTGAAGTGGATTGCGCGGGCGATGTGGAACTGCAGTATACCGCTGAATATGACTACGGCAGCGCCGATATCGCTCAGGCGCGCACAGAGACGCTGTCGTTCACTGGTGGTGGCGGTCGCTGGAATGTCGATGACTGGAACGACTTCATCTGGTCTGAGGCTGATTATCCAATGCCTATAGCTGAGCTTGAGGGTGAAGGCGTCAATATGGGCTTCCTGATCAACAGTGAGGCGACCTGGGAAGAGCCGCATACCATCTTCGGCGCGACGGTCGACTTTGTTCCGCGTAGAAAGCGGAGGTATTGAGTAGTGGCTTACACAAAGCAGAATACTTACACCAAAGGGCAGAAAGCCCGCGCGGAAAGTGTCGATGCCGAATTCACCGCCATGGAGAATGCGGGCAAGCTCACTATTGAAATTACCACCGCTACCGCTGTCAATCAGATAACCGAAAACGCCACAACCCGCGCCGACAAGCTAATAGGCTTCGACACCAGCGGCGATGTTGAACTCAAGCAAAGCACGGATTTGACGTCTATTACAACGCCAGGGAGCCCAACCGCTAATTCAATCGTGCGCTGGGTGTCGGCAACACAGCTGCAAGACACAGGCTGGACCATTGATGGCTCGGACAACCTCAATGCCGCTGACAGCGAGCTTGGAAGGCCCGTCCTTAAGGACTATGGCGAAACTGTCAACAACATTGGGGCTATCGGCGGCGGAACTCAAGACATCGATCTTGAAAGCGGCAATTACGTGGCCGCGACTGTAGATACAAGCACCACAACCTTTACCTTCTCCAATCCCTCTGCAAGTGGCACAGCTTGCAGCTTTACGCTTGAACTCACTAATGGCGGAAGCCAAACGGTCAACTGGCCGGCTAGTGTGGATTGGGCGGGCGGCAGCGCACCAACTTTAACGAGTTCCGGTGTGGATTTTCTTACGTTTGTCACCCGAGACGCCGGCACCACATGGTATGGCTTTGTTGCTGGGTTGGATATGCAGTGATCCCGCAAAGGCTTTTGATGGCTGCCGCAGGTGCTGCGGGCTACCCATTTAATGCGGTCCTCTGGACGGGGGATGCTTCGACGCCACGCACAATAGGCGGAATAGGGCTTCCCCCTAGTTTGGTATGGATAAAAGACAGGACCACTGGCGGAGGAAACGATCACCATCTTTACGATGAGCTTAGAGGGGCAACGAAATACCTAAGGTCAAATGGCGCCAATGCCGAAGTGACGGCTGCGCAAGGGCTGCAAAGCTTTAACACTAACGGATTCACCATTGGCAGTACATCCAATGTAAACGCCAGTGGTGAAGATTATGTGGGCTGGTGCTGGAAAGCCGACAAAACTGCGACCCATGCGTCACACGATGGAGAGCGCTACAGCCTTGAATCCGGTTTAAGCATTATTAAGTATGCTGGAACAGGGGCAAATAAAACCATCAACCATTCGCTTGGCGCTACGCTGAAGTTAAAAATGATAAAGAATCTTGATGCCGCCGATTCGTGGAAAGTCTATCACAGTGGTGTGGCGTCAGACCCGGAAACTGATTATTTGGTGCTCGACACAAACACCAATGCGGTTGATGACAATACTGTCTGGAATGACACGGCGCCGACTAGTACGCAATTCACTATCGGCACGCATACGGATGTTAATACAAACGCGGAAAATTACATTGCGTACCTCTTCGCCGACGTCGCTGGCTTTTCAAAGTTTGGGTACTATACCGGGGATGCGACTAACCCAGGACCGACAATAACCACAAGCTTTCCTGTTGGGTTTGTAATTATCAAGGGTGTTGATAATACGGCAGGCCAGCAATGGTATATGTATGATAAGGCGAGGGATCCAACAAACCCAGCCGATAGGGCTTTATTTTGTAACGCTGCTTCCGCTGAAAGTGGTTATGCCGGAGTGGATTTTGACCCAACCGGATTTCAAATTCGGAATACTGGTCCTGCGCTAAACGAATCTGGGAAGCGGTATGTATACGCGGCATTTGCCGAGGCCGCATAAAATCAGGAGTATTTAACGGATGAGCGATTGGTGCATTGTTGAGTCGGCTGCCGTGACCTTCGGTCCTGCGCCATGGTCTCGTTCCGTCTTTGCTGTTGAACTAGTGAGCCGCGGTGTTGTTGCGTCTTTACCTGCTTCCGAACCCTCTGCAATTGTAACCCACAACGGAGTAAGTCTTTACCCGGTAACTGACAGCTTGCCCACGCCATTTAACGCCGCCTATGAGCAATACACCGGCCCTACCACCGAAATACGCACTTCTGACGTGCTGGCGACCTATGGGAAAGAGGATCGAACAAAGCAAAGCGTTTACGACCAACGCATAACCGAGCTAACTGCTTTGAGGCTGCAAAAGCTGGAGTCCGGCGTAGCCGATGGCACGGGCAAATTCTTGCGTCTTGATGCTTCTGCCGTCGCCCGAGTGGCCGTAACAAGCGCCAACATCGCCACAGGCAAATATGTCACCGATCCAGACGATGTTTCCGGGTTTGGCCTTTTTTATACAGACGGCACGTTTCGACTGCTTGACTCGTTTGGTGAAGCCAAAAATACAGCAAAGAAGCTTGATGACAGGATCCAGGATCTTGACCTGTGCGCAAACAGCCACACGATTAACATGGGGCAACTGCTTGCCAATACGACAACGTGGGCCGGCGGGTATACCGGGCCAGGGCATGCAGCACCATTCACCGCCCAGGATCTCGCCGAGTACGACTTTACCACCGAACCGGGGCTTTGCTGGCCTTCGTGAGTAGATTCCAATGCCTACCGATTATTACGCCAAGATCAAGCCGTTTCTAAAGTCATCGGAAAAAGGAATTTCTGGTGCTGGCCCATTTGGCTTGACTCAGGATGTCCGTCGCGCTGCCGCGCGTTCGCTGGGTTATGGCGGCGGCTTTGGTGCTGGGGAGCACCATGGGTGGCTGAAGACAGTTGCGCAGCTTGAGCCATACATGGGTTCTGGTAGCGCAAGCAAAATAACGCCGTACGGCATTGATCAGCAGACCTATCGCGCGCTAGGCAAAATGTTCGGCTATTCGGGGGATTGGGGCTCAGGGCAGCACAATAAGTGGCTTGCGGCTAATCCCGGCCTGAAGTCCGAATGGTTGGGTTGGCTGAACACGAAAATCGGCCAATATGGCTTGAAAGGAGGATTGACGCCGCGCGAAAAGGAGTTCCAGGAACTGCTTGGCAATTTGTCACAGCAATACGGCGCGCAGGGAAATATCTGGGAGCCCACTGCAGCACCCGAGCCCCCGCCGCCTGCGGTCGCAGCAACGCCACCGCCACAACCGCCGCCACCCGCGCCCGAGCCGATTCAGGTGTACACTGCGCCGCCAACGCCACCGCCGTCCGTGCCGGTGCCGATCTCCGCGCCGCCGAGCATTCAGCTGCCGACCATCACTAATACCAAGACGGTGGAAATGCCGGAGCTGCCCGAGCAGGCTTCTATCGCCTGGCAGCTTAATAAGCTGTTGGAAGAAGGCTCCCCATTCATTGAGCAAAAGAAACAGCAAGTTAAGCAGGCATACAATGCCAGCGGATTGCTGAATAGCGCGCTAGCGCAGTCAGCCGGCGAATATGCCGCAACTGAAGCCGCTGTGCCGATTGCGACTGGTGACGCCGCCGCCGCCCTTGAAGACTACATGAGTCAGCTAGGATATGCTCAAGAGCTTGGATCCCAGGAACAATTACTGGCGCATGAGGCGGCGCTATCGCATTTCAACTATGCGCAGACCGCTGAGCAAGCCGCATTGCAAAAGGCGCACGAAAAAGGGTTGCTAGAGTCCGAATATGGCTACAAATCAGGCCTGTCTGCTCAGGAAGCACAGCAGGCCGCCAGTCTTTCAGCCCAACAGGCAAAGCAGGTAAGCAAGCTGTCGGCGCAGGAAGCGCAGCAAGAGAAAGACCTGAAGATTATGACGGCTAATGAGTTGCTGAAGTCTGAAGGGTTCAAGTACAGCGCAAACCTGCAGGGCAAATTCGCCGATCATGTCGCACAAATTCAGCAAGCCGCAGCACAATCTATTGCTGCTATTATGACAATGCCAGACGTTAACCCTCTCAGCAAGGATGACATGATTGAAGACATTAAGGCCCAGCAGGATATGGACTTGCAGTTTATCAACAGCATTTACAGCAACCTGCCGGTCTGGCAAAGCATGTTTACGCAGTTGCCAGGCCCGACGCCGCCTGCGCCCATCCCTGACATTGGCCTTGAGGGCGGCGCCGCTGGCGAAGGCGCTGGTGGTGCCGAAGAGGAAGAAGAGGCGAAACCGCCTGCATCCGATCCATTGTGGCCATTTGGCACGGCAGGCAACTACTGGGGGCAGGCTAAATACTGGCAGGGTGAGAAGTACCTATGGAAAGGCGCTACTCAGGGTTGGCAAAAAGCCATGACTTCCGGCATAGCAAATGTCTACTAGAGAGGCCACGCTTGACGACATTCCTGCCATTGTGGCCTTGACGCGTGAGATCCACGGCAAGACACATTATCGCGACGCGCCGCTGGATGCGGAAAAATACATGCACACCCTGCGCATGATGATAAACTCGCGCCAGCATCTTGTGCTGGTGGCTGATGGCGAGGAGCAGGGCGACGTCGGCGGGTTCTTTCTTGGTATTGCGCAGCCGCATTTCGCCGTCAAGGGCAAGTTTGCGACCGACCTGATGTTCTATGCATCACCAGAACATCCGGGCGTCGGGATCCTGATGTTGAGGCGATTTTTGACTTGGGCGCGGTCGCGCTCCGATGTCAGTTTGATTTTGCTTGGCATCAGTAATGACTTGGCCGACGAAAAGGGTTTGGGCCGTTTCTACGAACGGCAAGGCTTGCGGCGTGTTGGCGGACTTTACATGGAGGTGTTCGGTGAAGGTGAAAACGATATAGTTGGAGAGGCATCATGAGTGGTGTAGCAAAAGCCATCGGCGGAATTGCAAAAGGTATTGGCAAGGCAGTCGGTAGCGTCGGCAAGGCGGTGAAAAACTTCGTGTCGGCCGATGCGCTGAAACTCGCCGCCATCGGTGCCGGTGTTTTCTTTGGTGGCGCGGCGCTTCGTGCCTGGCCGTTGCCTTCGTTTCTTTCTGGTGGCCCAGGAGCCGCCGCTGGAGTTGGTACGACACTTTCTCAGACGACAGGCTTGGCGGCCGCCGCTGCGCCTGTCGGCCCTATGTCGGCGGCGCTGACGGCAGCAACGACCAACCCTCTGTTAGCCACGACCATGGCTTCCCCTGTGACGGCGCCAATGATGAGCCCAGTTGTGGCCGGCGCTACGGGACAAGCGGTACTCCAGGGTGCCGCCGGGACCTTGCCAGCGGTTGCCCCGCCAGCGGCCACTGTTCCGGCAGCTGGTCCGGTGGGCGGCACGGCCGGCGCTGCCGGCGGTACTATTGCGGCGCCCAAGATTAGCCCGTTCTGGACACACCCCGCAACGCGCATGGGCGGCGCCCTGCTGGCTGGCGCGATGATTGCGAAAGGCCGTGAGGAATTGGACAAGCAGCGCTACAAGCATGAGCGGGACTTGCAGCGCGAGCGTCTGGAGGCGCGCCAGATTCGCTATATCGGCGGTAGCGTCCGCCCATCTCGGCTTTATAAAGCCACTATCGGCTGAGGTTGCGTTATGGTTGAAGAGTTCACCGAAATCGAAAAACGCATGCTGGTACAAATGAATGAGTACGCTAAGGAAATCATTCACGGCAAAGCGGCTGATGCCGTTGTTCAGCGATTGCGCGCGGGCGATGATCCCGTCGAAGCCATGGCCATGATGGGCGCCGAGCTCACCAAGACCGTGGAGCGCGTCGTCGAAGACTCTATTGGCGAAGAGTTAAGCGAGGGCCTGCTCTATGCAACCGGACAGAATATCATCAATCTGCTTACCGAGGTCGCACTGGCTGCTGGGCTATTCGAAGAAGACGAGGCTGTCATGATGGCCAGTCATGCCTACATCGAGGCTGTGCGCATGTATGCCGAGCAAACGCGCGATGCGGGTGAAGTTAGCGTGCAGAAGCGGGATGCAGCAAATCGCGACCTTGCAATGCTCATGCCTCAGGGGCAGCAACCGCCCGCGCAAGGTGCGGCGCCGGCCCAAGGCCAGCCGATGCCTTCGGCCACGCCTGCGAAGGCACCGGGCCTGCTGGTTCAGTAGCGCTCGATTCGAATGTCTCGGCGGTATCCGTAAGGTTCATCGTACGGATCTTGATCATCCAGATTCATCTGGTATCTGTCGTTGATGCTTTCCGGCAGTCCAAATAGAGAATCTTCGCTGTCACCAAAACGCTCGACATAAACCCCGGTATCATCTACGACATACGAGTTTCTTGACCAATCGCGATAGGGACTGTCCGGATATGTGGGCACAATGCGGATCCCCTGCGCGCTCGCGGCAACACAAAAACCCAGAAAAACAATTGCATATAAGACTTTCATTATTTTCCTCGTTATTATTTACAGCATACTCTCTTGTCACCAGAATATAACGGGTTCCAAAAGGTATCAAGCAATGGCAGACATTGGCATTTACGGCGGGCTTGGCGGACTCGGCCAGGAGATTCGTGAATACAGCAAGGAGCAGTCCACTCGTCAATGGGATCAATATCAGGCCAATGTTGAGGCGATGCGCCAGGAGAACCTGGCCAGAATACGGCATTCAATGCAAGTGGAGCTTGATAACAAGCGGCATGAGCGCGATATGGCCAAGCTGCGCGAGGCGCATCGGCTTGGGATCGTGGGGGAAGAAGAAAAGCTGAAGCTTGGTCAGCAATATCCGTCGCTCGCCGAAAGAACTGGGGAGCAAAGAGAAAAAAGAGAGCGCGAGAAGTGGCAAACCGAGAAAGAGAAATGCGACGAAACATTTGAGCTTGATGGCGAATGGTGGTGTCGCCAAGGTACGACAAATGTTCCACTTACGCGGCCAGCCAAGCCAGAGGAAAAAGCCCGCGCCAAGAAGGGCTTGATTGAAAAGGAAATGGGCGAGTATGCGGATGTTGAGGATTACATGCCGGCGCTGGAAAGACAGTTCCAGGACATTGAACAAGCGCGGGTGCCTCTACCCTATCCCGCCCAGACCAGCAAAGGGAGATCAAAGGCGGCTAGCGCAGGCGGTGGATTGAAGTCAGCCGATGCCGGCCTATTCCTGCGCGGCGCTGCGTCGCTTCTTGGTGGTGATTGGGATCCTATCACCGGCAGACCGATGGGCTTGAACAAGGAGCAGGCCGAGCAAGTGCAAGCAATCGCTGCCTATGCTGAGCAGCTGTATGCTGAAGGCATTAGAACGAGTCAACCGATTGAACGACTGCAGGCCATCAGTCAGGCGGCCAAAGAGCTGTTTAACATCAATATCCGACAGCCCGGTGGCCAGGGTCTTTTGGGTGGCGCCATGGCGCCAAGCCAAGGGCAGCCGATGCCGCGCGGGCCTAGAGCCAATGATCCGCTAGGCCTTGGCCTGTGATTCATGGACATCATCGAATTTCGCCGCCGATACCCGCAATACGCGCATGCAAGTGACCATGACTTAGCTCAGGCGCTGTATCGTCAGCATTACGCCGATCGCACGGACTTTAACACCTTCGCGCAAGCCTTCGGCGTGCCGGCGGCGCCTACCGTCACCGTCCGCGAGCCACCCTCCTTAACCTATCCCGAGCCAGCCCCCGCTGAAACCGCCCCCGGCCTTGTGCCGGGGCAACCTCCCGCGCCTTTGCGTCCTCCGTCTCAGGGCCTCATTGATGAGCTTCATCAGCGGGTCGCGCCGATTTCTGGGCCTACGATTGTTGAGTCGCCTGTAGCCACCATGCCTGGCATTACTCCTGGCGAGCCTGCCCCCACCCTGCGCCCTTATCCAGGCCAACCTCAAACGCGCGAGCAAAAAGCGCGCGCTTTTCTGGATAAGTTGCGACGGAAGCATAAGCCCGCGCCAGAGATGCGCCCGGAACAGCCGCCAGGGCCAATCAAGCGCGGCTTGGAGCGCATATTCGGCAAACGCGGTGAGACAACCCCTGCGAGCACGGCCAAGGCCCTGATAACCGCTCAGGCGGCTCGCCACGGCATGCGCCCGGCTCAGTACGCCAAGGACATCGGTGCGCGCACCGGATTACTTGAGAGAGCACTTGAGGACTTGGGCAGCGGTGCGATCGGCGTCGGTGCGGGCATGCTGGGTTACGCCGCCCGAGTCACTGGGGCTGAGGGCGTCACCGTGGCGGCTGGCGAGCTCCAGGCGCAAGCGGCCGACTTATTGCCGCCGAATCCGAATTTCTTGGATGAACTGGGTGCAGGCTTTGGTAGCGCACTGGCGTTCTTCGTGCCCGGCATGGGCATCGTGCGCGGCGCGACGGCGATCGGCCAGGTGGCACCAAAGATGGCCTACTGGCTCGGTGCCGGCGCGGCGGCTGGCATGGAAGCCGCGACTGAGGCCGGCATGGTGTATCAGGAGCGCATCGACCAGGGCGCTACGCCCGAGGAGGCCGCGAGCTCCGCCGATGCCGTGTTCTTCGCCAATGCGCCGCTATTGGCCGTGACCAACCGGCTTGGCCTGTTTGGGGATCGTGGTTCGCAACTGATGCGCCGCACCTTGTCAGGTGTCATTGAAGGTCCAGGACAGGAAGGCCCGCAGCAGATTATCAGCAACTTGGCCACGGGCCGAGACTGGTTCGAGGGGGTGCCCACGTCGGCCGCTATCGGCACCATTGTGGGAACCACGCTAGGTGGCGCACGCACGCCCGCAGAGATAGCCGGTGAGCGCTATGCGCGCGGCATCGAGCGTGTTGAGTTCGAGGTGCCCGCCGAGCAAGTGGCTGCTGCTGCGCTGGTTCCGCCCCGGATGCCCGACATCGTCAGTCCCGACGAGGTAACTGATGTCCTGGGGGCTCCCACGGTCGACGAGGCCATTGAGGAGGCGCAGGCCAGCGTCGGAGTTGCCTCAGAGGTTGCTGAGGATATCGCCCAGGAAGCGCAGGCTGCAGCCGAAGCCGTTGCCATTACAGAGGCCATGGAGACGCAGCAAGGCCTGCAAGTGGGTCAACAGTCCGATCTGGACACGCCTGCCCAAGAGATTGCCGCCCTAGTGGCTCAGGGGCGCATGGAGGAGGCCGTCGCCGCCTTTGAGCGTGCAGCCGAGCCGCTGAATGAGGCTAATGTCAATTTTTTAAGAAATCGCATCGAAATTTTAAGGCGGGAGGAGCAGGTTAAAGCGGTTGAAGTTGCTGCTAAGCCGCCAATCGAAAAAGCGAAACGGCCAACAAAACCGCGGGTAGCGGAAACACCTGAAGCGTTTTGGAAAGAGTGGGCGCGATTAAGCAAAGAGGGCGTAGTCACCGATCGCGGAATTCTTTATCCAGTTGTTCCTGTTCCAGGGATCGGCAAGTTTCAGATGGACAAGGACGCCAACCTCCAAATCCTTGTTCAGGGAGGCGTGGCGACGAGAGAGCCGACCAATGCGGAGTTAGCCGAACTAGATGCGGAAATTGCAGGCGATCGTGTACAAATGGAAGTATGGACGCGTTGGGGTGGGTCTGGTAAGGACACCAGCAGAAAATATTACGACACTTTGCACGGTGCGTTGGGGCTAAACTGGCAGGGGGGAACGGCTCCCACTGCTCCACGTGAAATCCGGCCCCCAGCGGTCCCCATCAAGCGCAAATCGGCGCGGGTTATTGATGCTAACAAGGACGATCTCCTGGCCGCCATCGCCAAATCTGGCGGTATCAGTCGGGCCGAGGCAGAAGCACAAGGTATCGATCCCGCCGAATTCGGTCGCCGCGGCTGGCAAATTCTGCGCGTGTTCACTACCAAGGGCGATTCCTTCGACGGCATGGCCGAACGGCTCGCCCAATATGGCTACGTCAGCGAAACCGGGTATCGGGCCGACGAATTGATGGAAAAGCTGGGGCTTGCCCTCAGCGGTCGGCGCGTAATGACCGCCGAAGGCCAGATGGCTGCGGCCGAACGCGAGGCGCAGGAACGACAGGCCCAGGAACCCGATTGGCCAACTCTGCAGGATCTTATTGAGCCCGAAGCGGTCTCGGGCGACAATGCTGAGATAGCGCGCTTGACAGCCTTGGCGTTCGAAAAGGACGAAATGGCAACCGAGCGGCTTGTTCAACAGGACATTAGCGATGACGAACTCATCCAACAACTTAACGCCATTATCGCGGCTTCAAGTCGCGAGAAAAGTGGTGTCGGCCCTCAGGCAGCTGAAGGCCCAGGGGCGCAGCCTGCCGTGGAGGAGCCGCAACTTGAGCTCCGCGGAGAAACACCCACAGAAGTCGCCCGCAAAGAGAAAGACCGGCGATTAGCACGCGAACAAGCGGCTCGCAAGCAAGCGGCAGCCCAAGCCGCTGTTGAAGACCTACCCCTCTTCGCCTCGCCCGAGGCAAAAGCCCAGCAAGATATTGAGGATGTAGCTGGCGTCAAGCAACAGTCGGCGCTGGCCACAAGGGAAGAAATGCGGCGGCGCGAAGCCGACCCTCGCATGGAAGCCATTGGCGAAATTTCCGGCGGAAAGGTACAGCAGCTTGAAGAGGCTGGCTATGAAATCGTCTACACAGACAACCCGCGCGCTCGCCCGCTGACCAAAGAAGAGCGCATTGAGGCTGCAGGCCCAGCCAGCGGCGGCGCAATTCAGCGCCTGGCCGAAGCGGGAATGACCGTCATTCCGCCGAAGAAAGCTGCGAAGCCCAAGAAACCAGCCAAGCCGAAGAAACCCCTCAGAGCAAAGCTGGACGAAAAGAAAATAGCCCGCCTGCGGTATATGGCCGAGCGCATGACGGAGCAGATCGAAGATCGGCGCCGCCCGATGACGCAGAATGCGACGCCAAAGCGGCTGCGCGAGTACAACTCCCGGCTGATTGATGCCGCTGACATGGAACGCACCCAGCGAGCGCTGCGTGCCATTGCGGACGCGATTGAGGCTGGCACCTTGCCCGAGGTGCTTAATGCTGTAGCTACAAAGGCCAAAATAGCGCCCTTGGTCCGTCATCGCACAGGCAGCCATGGATATTACGATATCCATGACACGGGCGAGTATTCGGACACCAGCGAAGCCGGTAAGGCCCTGCAGGCACTGATAGAGCCGAAAGGGGAAGAGCAGGCTGTACAGACGCAGCGCCAGCGTGAGGCCGAGGTTGGGCGGCTGGAGAGCAAGGTCGCCTTGCTTAACATCCCAGGCTACTTCCCCACAGCGCCCGCTGTTGCCGAGCGCATGGTAGAAATCGCCAACATTCAGCCCGGCGAACATGTGCTAGAGCCCTCTGCTGGCAAAGGCAACCTGGCGGATACTATCCGCATCGCGCATCCCGACGTAGATCTGAATGTCATAGAACTGAATGCGGACTTGGCCAAAGTCTTGCGCGCTAAGGGCTATCAAACCCAGCAACGTGATTTTCTGGAACTCCAGGCCAACACGCGCACCACGGGCGAAGGCCCTGACGTCATCATTCAGAATCCCCCATTCGAAAAGGGCCAGGATATGGCGCATGTACGGCATGCGTACGAGGTGCTGAAACCTGGTGGCCGGCTGGTCTCAATCATGTCCGAAGGCCCATTCTTCCGGCAGGACAAGAAAGCCACCGCTTTCCGGGAATGGTTCGATGAGGTCGGCGGCACATCGGAAAAGCTGGATGCTGGCGCATTGGCTGACAAAAAAGCCACGCAACGCAGCAACGTCGCTGGTCGCATCGTTACCATTGAGAAACAAGCGACTGCGCCAGAAACAAGAAAAGGCCGCAGCGGTGGCGGCGCCGCTATGCGCATCGCGCCAGCGCAGCCGGCGGCCATGGAGGCGGGCAAGGAGTATGTCGGGTTAATTGAGCATGGCACAGCACCCTCGCCACCCAGCCAGCCGCCCACGGATAAGCCCTTGCGGCGCGAGGATGCGCTACGTCCACTGTTCAAGGCGTTCGGCACCCCGTTATACCAGGGACGCGTCAAAGGCGCGCGTGCGGGCTATTACCTCCCAGGTATCGGCGCGGTGCGGGTCAAAAAGCACGCCGATCTGGAAGTGGCCGCCCACGAACTCGCCCATTTCATTGACGACAAGCTGTTCCATGGATTTGACCGCAAGCAATCAGAGCGGCCATGGATCAAGGGCAAGGGTGCCCGGAAACTTGGCAAAGAGCTCAAGGAACTCAGCTACGACCGCAAGAAGGTCTACGAGGGTTTTGCGGAGTTCGTTCGTCTTTGGATGACGCAACCCGACGCGGCGCAAGCCAAAGCTCCGCAATTCCTGGCTTGGTGGGAAAACTTCCTGGGCCAGCCCGAGCACAAGAATTACCAGAAGGCCTTGCGCCAGGCGCAGGCCGACATGACGGGGTATTTCCGCCAGCATCAGCTAGACCGGCTGCATAGCAAAATTGGTCCGGCCCCTTCCGTCAATGCGATGCAGCATAGCCACTGGGATTCTTGGCGCCAGGGTGCTTTGGACGACCTGCATGGCACCCTTGTCTTGGAGATGAATGTCACCGGCAAACGCTATGCGTCTGATCTTGGTCCGTACGAAATAGCTCGCCTCACCCGCGCCACCTACTCGGTGGTAGATGGCGCCATTCGATATGGTGCTCCGGCCTGGATTGAGGTGCCGGGCTCCGACGTGCCCGCTATTGAGTTTCAAGGCAAAGGCCTGCTGGACGTCATTTCGCCCGTTAATGCCGTATTGAATGACTGGATTGCCTATGCCGTTAGCCGATCCGCCAACGAACTTAGGCAGCAAGGGCGGGAAAACTTGCTGACCCGAGACGAAATCAATGCCGGTTTGGCCCTCAACCAAAGCCGCCCCCGTGGCCCGGATGGCAAGACAGACTTTGAGCAAGTCTTCGATGATTATCAGGACTGGAATAAGGCGATCGTCGACTTTGCGGTCAAGACCGGCACCATTGACCCGCTCAGTCGTGCCAAATGGCGGCGCAACCATTACCTGCCTTTCTATCGGGTCTCTGACGAGCAAGTCACAGCGCCGTCCAAGCGCAAGGGGGGCATCGAGGGCTATACCCAGCTAACCCAGCGATTGCGAGGCGGTACGCAGAATCTGGGCGACATCCTCGATAACATGGTAATGAACGCCCGACATCTTATTGTCGAGAGCATCAAGAACGAGTCTCGGGCGCGCACCATCAATTTTGCGCTTAAGCATGGTACGGGCGCGGTCTCACTTATCGGCAAGGATGTGCGAGCCGTCGGCATCGACAAAGAGCAGATCCGACGCACCGTGCTGGAGTCAATGGGGATCTCGTACCAGGCGTACAAGATGGGCATGCTGGACGAGACTGAAGCCGAGATCGCCACTCGCCTACAGAACTGGGCCGACGAGCAGCAGGATTACATCCGCTTCTGGTTGTATGGCCAAACGCCGCGCGGCAAGGAATTGATTGCCGTCATGCGCAAGGGCAAGCCTGCTTTCTATGAAGTGGGTGATCCGCTGCTGTTGAGATCTCTGCAGGCCCTGAACCGCCCGGCCCGGAATGCGCTAATCTCAACCCTAAACGTCGCCCGAAGTTTCGGCCAGAAAACGATTACGCATACGCCAAGCTTCTGGTACAGAAACGCGTTCCGTGACACGCTTCACGCCTGGGCATTCTCTCAGCATGGGTTCCGCCCCTTCTACGATACGTTCAAAGGCATGTATCACCGCTTGACGCATGACAAAGTCTATCGGGACTTTGTTTCCAACGGCGGCGGCATGGCGAGCCTGATGATTGAAGAGGACGAGCTCCGCGCGCACCTGGAAAAACAGCGCCTGAGCCCCAAGCATATCGCATGGACACCCCGCAAGGTGCTTCACGGCTTGTCGGAAATTGCCGACGCCTTTGAGGTGGCTACGCGCATCGGCGAGTATCAGCGGGCCATCGAGAAGGGCAAACACCCGCGCGCGGCTGCCTATGCCGGGCGGGAAGTCTCAACCGACTTCAGCATGCGCGGGGATAACAAGTATCTTGGCTACGCATTTGACTCCATCATGTTCTTGAAGGCTGCCGTCAACGGCATGGACCGCTTCTACCGCGGCATGGCCAAAGATGCCAACCGGCGCGACATCTGGGTAAAGAGCGGCATGATTGCCGTCACCAGCATGATCCTGGCCGCCTGGAACCTATATGGGCGATGGGGTGACTGCTACCGAGGGCTTGAAGACTGGGACAAAGACAGCTACTGGCACGTATTCATTCCAACTGGGGAAGGGTCTGGCGATTGTGACCAAGACTTTGCGCATTGGCGTTTCCCGAAACTTTGGGAGATCGGCGCCATGGCCAGCGCCGCCGAACGAACCTTTCTGCAGTTTCTGGATGACAAGGCGCCTACCTGGCAGCGCTATGGCATTGATGTGGCTGAAGTATTTGCCAGCCAGTTTAAGCTTGACTGGGTGCTTTACGCAGTAGAGCCGATCTACGAAATTGCAATCAACGAGGAGCGGTTTACCGGGCGCCCGATCGTCAACAAGTTCCAGCAAGAAGACCTCCCCTATTTGCAGTTCTCGCCCTACACCAATAAAACCATGGTGGCGCTGGGTGACTTGACCAAGGATTTCCCCCCAAGTGTCGGCCCGATTCCAACACAAATTTCCCCCGCCATCACCGAACACTTGATTCGCGGTTATCTGAACACTTTCGGCAGTTATGGGCTAGCCCTTGCTGACTGGGCGCTAATCAAGGATGCCCCAACACCACAAATGTCGCCTTGGATGCGCGTGCTGGGCTTTGAAAGCTTCTACCGTCCTGGGGTAAGGCGCGGACAGGCCGAGACGGATCTTTATGAAGCATGGAAAACGGCCGCACAGTACCACCGGGCGCAATCCAAAGAGCGCGAGCGCTACCGCGGCGAGGTAGCCGCGAAGCATCAGCAGGAAAGTGCCGAACGCCTGTACTCCATGCTGCAGGGCGCGACCGAACTGATGCAGCGCTATCGAACGGCGCAAATCCGAATCGCCGAGCACCCAGACCTTACGCCTGATGAGAAACGCAAGCAAATCAATGAGTTGCAAAGACGCAAGAATGCCGCCGCCATGGCGTATTGGGAAGCCTACTCCGAAGAGCGAAAGGTTATCAAGGCAGGCAAGTAGTGCGTGCCACGCTGAGTTCTACGTCGCGATAGATGATGCAGTGGCGAGTAAGACTAGAGACCACCGGGTCGGGCAGCTTAATGACAATCACTTCCACGCCTTCAGGCAGGCCCTGCTTTTTGTAGGCCTCAATGCTGCGCTCAACAGGGGGCATACTGGGCGGTGTAGCCGAATCGCCAAGCAAAGCCACCATTGCGAACAACCCGGTGGCAATGGATAACGCAGCCGCAATCTCCCGAATACCCATTCGTTAAGCATAACACGTTGAATGTATTCCATTGATCTTCTATTCTATGATTGCTCAGCGCATTTAGCTTTGTTCAATTAATACAGGAGGGAGGCCAATGGCAAGAGAAAAGCTGGAAGTCGGCGAGATTCGTGAGATCAAGAATGGTGAGGATGAAATTCTGCAAGCCAAGATCGTTGGAATCAACACCTACCGAATTGAGATCAAGACTCGCAAGGCACCGAAAGGCCGATTTGGTAAGCCTTCGGTCGTAACCCGGCGTGAGTTTTGGAGAATGGTCGACGCGGCCGCCTGAGTTTCGCCCGACGCAGCAAGAAGCCCCCTCACTGAGGGGGCTTTTTTGTGGCGAAGGCGACGGGATTCGAACCCGCATTGTCCAGGTTGAAGGCCTGGGATCCTGGTCCAGTTAGATGACGCCTTCCATTAACCTACAGAGGTCACATCATGGTACAAGAGCGCTTCCCACTTCCAGACGATCAGCGAACACGTTGCGAAATATGGACTCGTGCGATGGGCTATCATCGCCCCATCACAGCATTCAATCCTGGGAAGCAGGCGGAACATGCCGAGCGGCGTTTCTTTAAACAGGAATGTCAACCCGCTTCCACCATTGGCGAATGTGAGCAGCAGTAACCCCTTGGCAAAGCCCCTGAACCTGCAAGCACTCCACCAGCCCCATCTCCGCTATATGCACCTCTGTCTTGCTCATGCGCTCAGCTAGCCAGCGGTAAGCGCGCCCTCGGGCGGCAAACCGTATCCGTGCCCTGGCGTTTTCGTCTTCAGGCGAGTAGCAGGGTAGACTATCAGCTTCCAGCCAAAGCTTGTCGAAGGCAGCATGCGCCTTAATACGCGCCTCCCGCACTTCCTTTTTGGCGGGCGTTCCAAGCGGACGCCCATCAGGATGCGCCCCATGGGTGCCTTTGCAGCGAGGGAAGCGCGTGCATCCCCAAAAACTGCCGTAACGCGACGGCCGCAAACGCATAGGGCTACCGCATTCGGGACATGCCAGCTTCGGGGCAGAAGCGTCACAGTTCCTGGGCTGGCTCACTTTGGGCCTTCTTCAAATTGGACATAAGGCAAAACATGTGGAACCATAAAGCCCGCCGCCGCCGGATGCCCTCCTCCACCATAAGCGGCAGCAATTTCGCTTAAATCTACATCGCCGTCTCTGCGCCTAAGTGAATACACGACGCCTTTTGGTACATGAAAAAACACCGCGGCAAATGGCTTGCCTTCTGCTAAAGCGCCAGCGACTTCGCTTGCCATAAAACTAGCCGCATTAACTGCGGGCACAAAATATCCGTCAATCTCAACATAGGTCGGCGCCTTGCTCCATGTTTTTACCAATTGCGAGCACTGAAGCTGAAACCAGCGATTTATTGCGCGGCCCTCATGCTTCATGTTGTCAATTGGAGAATTTAAAAACGCTGACCAATGACGTAAATCAAGCGGGAAACTGCGAAGCCGCATGGCAATCGCGTCTGTGTCGGCAAGCTTTTTTGTCCATAAGTCGCGGTCCTGCACATAAAGTAAAAGCTCTGGCATGTCATCGTCGGGGAAGAAGTGATTCCAGGCCATTACGGCGCCACATTGATCCATGCGAAATACAGCGCCATTTATGCCCGCCAACTCCCGTTCAGCGCTTTTGTGGTGGTCCAAAATCAATAAACTCGCCGCGCGCCGTTGAATCTCAAGGACAGTGGGGCGCTTGTAGCTAAAATCTACAATAATGACATCGTGCCCGTCGATGGCGTCCCAAGGCGGCTCTTGTCCATATTGCACAGCAACAAAGTCCTTGTCGGGATCCATGTTTGGGTGCGCGCGCCAGACAACGGCTGCGGCTGCTATGCCATCATTGCAGTTGCCGTGATATAAGCACTTGGTCATTTTGTGCTGTCCTTAACTTCGTCGGCTGGCTCACTTTTCAATGTGTTTCTCTCGTCATTCAGAGCAAGTGATTCAGCATAGTGACTGATTGTTATTTCATTGACGCAGCATTCAGTTATGACTCTCCTCCACATACCATTAGGCAGTTCAATATCCACATGTATGTGACCATCAACATCATTCGACAATCTAACTGCGGTGATCTGAACAGGATTCACCTGTTTGCCTTTTCTTGAGAGATCTCTCATTTAGAACTCCTTGATCAATACACTTTGAACAATTGATTCCTGGCATGCTTGTCCTTGTTCACTCTGAACTCATAATGAGCCCAAGGCAGAACAATCTCGAAGAACATGCCAAAAGCCTGACTCGGATGATGAAACTTTAAGTACCAGTTCCTGTATCCAATTGAGCAGACACTGTGTATTGTGAAAGGTCTTATCTTGAACTTTAACTCACTACTCATTTACTGAAGCGCCTTTCAAGTTCACATAATTTAATGCTTGAGTCGGTAACATAACCGCTGGCAGGGCATTCGTCACAATGGAAGTGTCCTGACTCATCCGCTCCTGGGTCATGTATACAAACAAAGTCAGTCTCTGCCAACAGTATTTCCCTCAACATGGTGGCACGCTGCCTTGCTTCATGCCATCTGGCTACATGAACCAGACGACTGTATTCCTCATCATCCAACACATAAAACATGATCTCACACCTTCGCTAGAAATAGGTCTATCCACACTGCTGCAGGCTGTTGTACCTCTCCATCTAACTTCACACAAGGACCAACAACACCACTGCCATTAGGATCGTGAACTACCCTTCCATTGAGAGCAACCACAGAGTGATTGAAATCACCAGCGCCAGACTTTCCAGTCAAGATGACGTGAACTCCTGAGAACTCTCTCCTGAGAAAGTTAGAAGCATCATATAAAGAGTACTCTTTACCATCTTGGTCCTTCATCAGTATTGGTATGTCAGAGAGAATGTAGTCAGTGTTGTTTCTCACCCAATTCTTTGCATGATTGATCTTGTATTCTGCATCACCATCCATGTCCCCATCGAAACCATCATAAAAGTGCGGGACCTCTTCCAATTCCATCTCAAGAACAGATGCGATGCAAGCTCTGAAACAATCACCATAAAGGCCATTATCTGGGTCATGTTTTATTGAACTGTTCACTGGTTTCATTTACGTGACGCCTTTGCCTCTCTGGGATCAATCGCATCCATTTTGCGAAATCGGCGCGCAACTACTTCGCGCAGAATACCCGCTATGCTACGCTCCTCTGCTGCAGCCATAAGCTTCAACCGCTGGTGGGTCTCCGAATCGACTTTGATTGTTTTAAGTCTTGGTCGCTTCATTTGACAGACCATGAAGCTTTTAGCATTGGCGCAAATGCATTCTGACCGAAACATTTTTCCTTGTCGGCCCATCGGAAACATAGTATTGCCGCGCTTCAATTTGACTAAGGAGTAAATCCAAATTGACAAAAGGAATATCCATTTGGTCCGTATGAGTGATAGCTATTTCTGGTCTTGAGACAGGGCGCCACATTAAGTCTTGCCGTATTCTGGCGGCCAAAGAATCCCCATTAAACGGAGCATACCGCAATGCCCCTTGCCATGGATGAGCGACATTGGTGTTATCGTTGACCAAAGGTTGAAAGTCGCTCCATTCTTGCGGCAGAGGACCGGCGCCATGCCGAGTAAAATAAGTTCTGGACACGTAGACTGGCGTTAGGTTGTCGATACCCATATCCTTTGCAAGGCGCACCGCATTAAATATCCCGGTCTTGCTGCGCGTAACATAGGGAAAGTCGGGATCGTCCATGTCCAACTTTAGTCCTTGGGCACCCTCAAAGAGCATGGGCCGGCGAGGCAATCCTTTTATCTGAGCGGGTGCGGCGTCGATTGTATAGGCGAAGCGGTCACAATCTAGTTGGAACTTGGTAAGCAAGGCGCCGTCGTGCCACAACTCTTTATCTGCACCAAGCCGCTCAGCATCAAGCCAAAGTGCATCGCGAATGCGGGCTAAGCGCACTGGCAGGTTGCTTTGATACAAGTGAGCGATACGCAGTACATGCCCTCTCTGCTGGCTGCGGGCAATGGTCTCATTGAATCCGACACCGCAACTTCCATGCCGATCGGTGCCTCGAAATGTTTCCCTGGCCTGGTTCAGCATCATATCCCATGGCGTGGTTACCAGACCATCGGGATCCGCATACACAATCGGCGAGAATCCTTTCTCTTCTAACTCAATATGCTCTTGCCAAAAAAGCGCAGGGTTGCTGACAAAAAACGAGCTCAGGAAGGTGGCGCATCCCTGTAGCGTGCCGGAACCAAAATGGTGAAATACGTGCCGAATTCCTCCAGGGGTGACGACAGTATGCCCTGCCTGCGCGCCGCCATTGAAGCGCACGACGACCTCTATGCCATCCCTGGCGCATAGATAGTCCGTCATCAGGCCTTTGCCTTCGTCACCCCAGTTGGCGCCGATAACGACGTAGGCCATCAGAACCTCACGATTCCTGCGTCACCACCACTTTTCTTGCCCGTCATGGGCTGAAGCGCTTCTGCGACAACCATCGACGTGTCACCACTCCAACTCGATGTTACTGCGGCTCTGTCGCGCCCCTCATTGACTTCGATGGCTGATACGATAACCTCGGCCAGCTTCGTATGGTCTGAAAGCCAAAGCGCCCGCTGACCGATGCCGGCGGTCCAGGTTCGGCGTACGGCATCGCTCATGCTCCTGGCATAGCTGCCTTCACCCACCATCAGGTGAAACACTTCATACGAGCGGCCGACCATATCAAGCAACTCTTGGTTCGATGGATCCACCTCGGGCGTGTCGCCGATAAATTTCTCAATTTGTTTGGCCGTCAGCGGATGCGGAAATTGCTCGTCGCCAATGGTAAACAAATAGCCCTTTTTGCCCCGCTTTTCCATGCAATCAATACTGGTGTGCATGGCCGCAAACCACCAGGGAAGATTATACGATTCCGAGTTGTTGCTGCCGCCGCCATGTTCAATCCAGATCTTCTGCAGTTGGTCAATAATGACGTTATCTGCCTCAAACTGGGATACCTGAAGCGGCGCCTGGTCCCACTCGGCGTCACCGATGGCCATGAACATCAAATGAGGATCGGAGACCGGCTTGCGCGCGAGAATCTCTTTGAATAGCACGCCGAGACCCTGGCGCGCAATCGTATCGGCCAGCATGCCCATCGAGCCAGTGACATCAATGGCAACAATGATTGCGGTAGACTCAGGATGGGCATCGCTATCCCGAGACTCCCGCATCTTGATGCTTTTGGGGTTCAGGTAATCGTCCAGATCGCGCTTCGTATAAATTTGCTCAGTTGTCTTGGTCGTTGTGCTAGCCGCATAACGGGCGTAGCTTGTTGTGCTCCAACTTCCAGATCCCATAATTCACCTCTCGTAAATGTCTTTTTCTGTGATACCAAGCTCAACAAACCGTCGAGCACCAAAGCTTTTCTCAAGTGTTTGATAGAATTGCTCAAATTCTGTTAGCGCCTTTCCTGTGCCAGGCATCTTTAGCCAATTTACCATGGGCATTGGCGCGTCACCATAAAGCAGCTTGCCTCCCGTGATATCGCCAAGCAGCTCGCGTCCGGTGGCCCTGACGAGATTGGAGTCAGTCTTGAAGCCTGCCACACCGGAGGCCAACTCCGATGCGGGCATATGCGTTATTGTGCGCTGAGGCAGCGCCTTGAATTTCTGGCCGGCGCGCGAGGTATACCACCAGCCGCCAACCAACATACCAATGTGGCGCTGCGGCGAGATAAAGAGCGTATCGGGGGACAAGTCCCCGTGCACAATGTTGGCCCAACTAAAATAAGTAATCAGGTTGTATAGCCGGCCAAGTATCCAGGCAGCATGCCGGGGTGGCAGATTCCCGCCCATGTAGGTCAAAATGTCCCGCAAGCACAAGCAGTCTGGATCCTTTCCAAGTACCACAAGCACGTGCTCACGCAGAGGTGTCAAGGTTTTGACAGTCGGCAAGTAGCGGATCACTTCTTTTCGCATATCAGAATCGGCAAAACGCGCCGAACTCAAATGCGTATGCAGGTTGCTTGCTAGGTCGCCGTAGTCGCGATGAACCAAATAGGCAACGGCCTTGCTGCCTATGTATACCCGCCCAATTTCCATGGGGCGAGTGACTAGATAAGGCAGAATGAACTGTCGCCCATCCGTCGCAAAAAACGTAACCGAGCGACCATCATCCCAGACGCCGCTGTCGGCGGCGCCAGTGGCAAGCTCGTATAGTTTTGTGATATGAGTGAAAACATCATCTCGGCCTGCCCTGTCCGAATGCCAGCGCGAGCGCAACCGCCGCAACTGCTCTTTAGCTTTGACCGCATCCTGCGGAAACAACGCTGCTGGATTAGTAATGGCTAATATTTGCTCCGCGTTCATCCTACTCAACAATCCTGCCGTTTTGTAGAAAAGGAAACGGCACCCCAAGTGCTTTTTCTGTATTGACCAACAGCGCGGAGCTGTTTGTAAATCGCCTGGCAAAGGGTCGGTCGTTATAGATGCGGTTTGCAGTATGGAAGCAAAGTACCTGAATCGACCAACAGCGCCAAGCTATTGAATTTAGTATGGAAGCAAAATGACAGTCAAAGTTGAAAGGAGTTGGAGTTGAACCAACGACTTTCGGCGTTCAAAGCCGAATGCTCTACCAGCTGAGCTATCCTGTAGTGACTCCCAGCGCTTCCATGCAAGTAGAATATACCACCTATCGCAGTCCGTCAACTTTTGGATCTTGCCTTCGATCCATTATTCCATTCGCGCCGAAGAATATTCACTTCTTCTCCCTCTAGCACTTGTCGGCTCGTCCAGCCGGGATTCTCTTGCCGCCATTTGCGAGCCCAATTGACGAATCGCCGCAGGTTGCGGGCATAGAGCTCCCGTATCCGCTGCCGCTCCGTGTTCTTATCCATGCCTAACTCCTTTGATGCGCACTAGATTCGCCGCTTAATTAAATCGATCAACTTTTCAACTTTGTGAAAAACTTTGAAGCTTTTGGTAGACCAAGACATCCTCAATAGTTCTGCAGCCGATATCATGCCTGTATCGTCGTCCTCATTCAGCTTCTTTCGACGTTTCTCACGCTTGCGTATCCAACACAAATTCTCAGCTCGAAAGTCGTTTATATCCCCGTTGATGTGCTTCACACAGTGTCCATCAGTAGGCTTCTCTCCGTTGAAGTATGAGCACACAATGATTGCTCTGTTCACCTTCTTTATTGGCAGTCCTTTCTTGACACTGTTCAGATAATAGGTGTGTCTTGGTTCTAGGTTCCTGCTGTCCTTATCAATGTGAGGTTTCAACACTGCACCATATCTGTTCCAGACATCACCCATGTTACTGACCCAGTAAGGGTAATCCTTGATCTTCTTCAATCTTGTTCTGGTCATGATTCTTCCGCCATGTGTTCAAGTAAAGCTTCATATTCCCTGCGCAAATCCAACACAGCTTGATAAGCAGGCGACCAACCATAATCACCTTTTTTAACAGGATTTAGGATGTGACCTTCAGCAGCCGCTAAACATCCAGCCAACTGAACAGCCAACTGAACAATGTGTTGATCAAGTCTTTTGGTGCAATCATCTTTAATCATGTTCAATCACCTTCTTTCGCTGTCTGATCTCTCTGATCCGTTTCTCAAGGTCTCTGACCAAGAGATCAAAGTACTCCTTTGCATCATCAGTGAATGCCATTCTTCGCATGCGTTTCTGTTTGTTCAAAGAACTCTCAAGTTCATTCATCTCATCTTTCAGTGCTACGGGCATTGGTTCAACTCCAAAAAGAAACCCGTGAGTCACACTCCGAGAAGTGTGAGCACACGGGTGAAGACCACCACTAGGGAGAGCAGCCTTCCGCCTTGAACCACAGTGGGAAGCACTGTTGTGTCATGCTCTGAACTCCTTGTTCATCTGATCAATGGACACGCGCAATGAAGCTTCTGTGTACAGCTCTGGTCCAGCACCTCAGTCAGCAGAATCATTGTTTGAGCCCCAGCATTTCATCCAACATATCCAGCGCTTCGCCTTCGCCGAAGCCCTCCAGCACTGAGGGCCTAGCCTCACGCATCTCCACAACTGCATACCATGCGCGCTCAATAGAAGTAGGTACCGACCGCTTATATCTCACGCCGTATTGCCCTTCGCTCTCATATTCATCCATGTAGTGGCGGACAAACGCTGCAGCCCAAACCATTTTTTCGCCTTCGGTCATGTCACCACGTCAATTAGTTCCAGCAGTTGGCATCGCGCTTTCCCGTTTGTATTGAACGGGACCACGACATCGGCAAGCCACCGCCAAGGAATGCGCGCTTTCCAAATTTCTGCGTTTGGGTGTTCTTTTTTTACGTATTCCAGCGTTCCAAAAGACACACCGCTGCCGCATTCCGTGGAACGATCGGGGTTAACTTGCTCAATTAAAACTGAACCAGCTTTATAATCCCATTGTTTTGGGTGGTCGTAATACCCGTTTTTGGCGCGATAAACGATAATGCCATGCCTGTCGCTTTCGAATTGCCGTAACCATAATGAGGCAGAAGGCAGCCCATCGGCCCCGCTCAGGTCGGCCCCGCTCAGGTTGGCCCCGCGTAGGTTGGCCCCGCTCAGGTCAGCCTTGATCAGGCTGGCCCCGCTCAGGTCAGCCTTGAACAGGCTGGCCCCGCTCAGGTCAGCCTTGAACAGGTTGGCCCCGCTCAGGTTGGCCTTGATCAGGTCAGCCTTGAACAGGTTGGCCCCGCTCAGGTTGGCCCCGCTCAGGTTGGCCTCGCCCAGGTTGGCCTCGCTCAGGTCGGCCCCGCCCAGGTTGGCCCCGCTCAGGTTGGCCCCGCTCAGGTTGGCCTCGCTCAGGTCGGCCCCGCGTAGGTTGTCCCCGCTCAGGTCAGCCCCGCGTAGGTTGACTAGAGGCTTGATTTCATGTCCGTTAATTTTCATTGATTGGTTCCGCTGCTAACTCTTCTTGTCGCCGAGTCCAAATTTGAAACGCGCGGTCGGCCCACAACCCAATCAGGCCAGAAGACTTTTCTGATACAAGATCAAGTTCTTGTTTAGTTTTGGCGTTAGCGCATTTAATTAAAAAGTCCTGCAGCAATTGATTTTGTTTTTCCGCATCTTCAGCAGAAATTTCATTGTCGCCTTGCTGTTGCTCAGTTAAATCCACTTGTGGCCGGTCATGATCGTCAGCGCTTGCGCTGGGGTCAGTCCGCCCTTGTCGACTCGCGCCCGCAGCATCGGACTCTGAGCCGCCATTATCCGGAGCAGTTTCGCCCTCGCGTTGTTGCTTAGCTTCTGCCAATTTCTCGTACGCTTCATGGTACGCATGCATGGCGCCTTTGCGCGCGCGAAAGGAGCCGTCGCTGTTGACGGTAGGATGGATGCCCCGATACCCGGCATGGATGGTGGGGTTGTAGTTCATCCCAGCAGAGTCGACCCACGTGCCGTCATTGTGCTGCTGCGGCCACCCAAGCGGATCAGCAGTGGCTTGGTCGTCAGCGTGTTCGACATTTTGCGCCATGAGGCCTTCGATAGTCGTCGGCTCTACCTTAGCTTCAGGCTCTTTCCACTGTCCGAATTCGGCGATGTTGTCCTGCTCCAGGGCTTGCTGCAGCTCGGCAGACTGAGGAACGTACTTTAGTGCCCGCTTCAGAACCGTTTTCCAGGCCATGGCTTCCCAATCGGAGACCCACGGGCCGCTATCTTTGGTCTTTGAGCGGGCGCGTATGGCGTTAACTTCCTCGACCGTCATTGGGCCAGGGCCGAAGGTCTTGGCGCCGTTGGACAGCAATATAACGGCGTACACAAACAGGATCTCGCCCCGGTTGGTCAGTGCTGGCTTGTGGCTTAGCTTGCGTTCGAGGCCAAGCTCGTATTCGAAGTCATCGTTTTCGCGCACAGACGCAACATAGGCATCATCGACCGCGCCGCTTTGGCGGGCGAGATCCAACAAACCTTGCCACATGGGAATCCATTGCGCATCAAGCGTTCGGGTTTTGCCGTTGAAGTACGGCACTAGCGCGCCTTGCCGCCCGTCCGGCATGAGCCCTTGCTCGGCAGCGCGCATGACGCTAGCGAGCACGGAATCCTGAGTTGCGTCCAAAAGCTTAGGATTGCGCTGGACAGCCGTAAACACAATGCGGGTAAAGCGTTCGGGCGAAATGTGCGAGGGCAGCGCCAGCTTGAACTGAGGACCCATGGACGCCATTGCGTGGCGCAATTCCTTGGGGACTTTCTTGACTGCGAGTTCTTTGTTTTGCTGAGTCATTATGTGTTCTTCTCCTGTTCATCAGGTTGCGTTATGGCTTTGAAGCCGTTACATGCTATCAGCCATGTCGGATCGAAGTTCCATGGCCAGTTAAACCAGCCAGCACGTATGCCGTGGGGATTTGCTTGAATACCTAGTTTTACCGCTGCTTCATCTATTATGGGGCGCGATCTGCCGACAGATGCCAAAATAGCCATCATTTCACCGTATGGGTTAGCATCGTCTATGTCGGGATGCTGGCATCGGCTGTGCGCATCCCCTGGCAAACTGCGCCGATATCGGCATTTATAACAGTTTGGCTTGCCCTGATTCATCGAATCACTTTTGATTTACTGTCAACGGTATCAATGCGTGGCGCTATTTGCGGTTGCTCGTTTAGCGCGTAAGCTGGGAGGTTGATTTCTTCAATGCCGGCCTGTTTGCCGGGCCACTCGTCGCGATCCAGGCAATAGGCTAATGTCTTTAGGGCATAGCGATACTTCTCATGCCCCTTCGCTAACGTCGGTTTTCCCAGGGCATACACCGCGACGTCATGCGGCGGTGACTGCTCAACGACAATCAGCATCCAATTCTCAATGGCGCATTGGTCGACGTGATTTATGATGTCGAGCCCCATAGCCGCCTGGATATGGTGCCCCATTTCTGAGATGCGTTTTGCAAACGTCCAGGCGCCGCAGTCGGACGTAGTTTTGATGTCCACGGCCAAGGCGCGCGGAATGAGTAAGTCTGGCCTACTTTTGACAAGTAAGCCGGTCTCGCTGTCTTTCCAATAATACGAGCATTCGGCGCGTAACTCAGGATTACTGAAGAATCCTGCAAGCTGGTCCCGCGTCCATGCGTCCGGATGATGGTGAATTGCGCGAACAATGGCTTTTGCTTGTTCGTATTCTTGAAATAGGATAACTGTTTTATCGAGGTGCGCGCCAGTTAAAGCAGCAAAAGGTTCGGTAAACTTCTTGCTATTCTTCGATGCTTTACTGGACGCTTCGTCCAGGACCACATAGCCACGATCGAATACATCAGGACCGTCCATCAGAGCGGCCGTGGCGCCACCCACGGCCAAAGGCCGGCGCGTATTACCCCACTTGGTGAGGTCGCGCTCAGCCTGCTCCTGGAGGTATTCGTAATGAAACTGGTACGGGCTTTTAAGAACAGTCTTTAGTTGGCTGGGGCTGTAACCCAAACTGCCGTGGTATTCTTCAATTGGCAGATCGGGGTAAACGCCGGGCGCAATGTCTGGTTTCGGCGCGGCGCGATCAATCTTTGTCATCGTAGAGTTCCTTGGTTTTGCTGATGAACCGAAGCAATCTGCCTTCATAATAACCAGCTATCGCTGCCCATTCTTTGGTTGCGCCAATATCGGCCAAGCGTTGTCGTTCCAATTCGGCAAAATATTGGCCTTTGGCCGCTGCTTTAAGAAGCTTTTGGTCTTGGTCCATGGCATTTCCTGAGATGCCTCCCGGCGGCGAACCGGGAGGACTTTCTTACGGTTTGAACACACCTTCTGAGTAGTTTGTGTCGGGCTTACCTCCTTTGCTGTGAATTAATCTGATTTGCGAGTGGGTTTGTTGTTAGCTCATGCTATAGCGTCAATGATGATGCGCCGAACTTGCATTTCGGACCAGACGGTTACATTGGGCGCAAAATGTTTGGCTGTTTGCCCGTGCCCCATCAATGCTGCGTACCATTGGTCAGAATATGGCGGCAAATTATCGGCGTGCGTTGAATATTTCATGATTTTGACCCGCGTGTATGGTCGACTATCATTGCTTGCGGATACCATTCCCGAGCCGTTTGAGCTGCTAACCGTGCTTGCATGTGCGTCTGACAATGCATGCTAAAGACAAAACCTTCTCCGACGATCCAATATGGTTCGTGCGGGTAGCGCGTGTCTTCTCTGATGTGAATTTTCATGACCACAACCCCGACCCCGACCACGACCGCGACCGCAGCCGCGACCACGACTGCGACCATATGACGTCATGCAAGCAATAGCCTCCTGATTTGTAATTTATTTACAAAGCTAGTTTAGTGACTGGGTGTCACTAAGTCAATAGTAGACTGTCACGCTAGTGTGGCATATACTCGGACAAAAGGCAGGAGGTTGATTTGCGAAAGAAAGCACATGTTCGGCTCAGTATGAGAATTGAGCCGAAAATCAAGAAGTTGCTTGAACGCTTGGCGTTGGCTCAGGGCCGCACTCAGACTGTGGTAGTTGAGCGCGCTATTGAGCGCGAGTGGGTGAGGCATAGAGACAGGGAATGAGCACCAGCCCGACTCAGCGCACAATCCGAGAGCTACGCAATCGTGGCCAAGTATGCGCCATAGTGGAGAAATTTAACGCGCATGCCGAGCCGCATGGTGTCCGGCAAGACCTGTTTGGAATTATTGATGTGATAGCGCTAGATCCGCAGCGTGGCGTGGTTGGCGTGCAGAGCTGCGGTTCTGATTTTGCCGCCCATATGCGCAAGATGACACAAGACAAAGCGCAAGAGTGCATCGACTGGCTTTCTACGCCGGGTACTGCTTTGGAGCTCTGGGGTTGGCGGAAGATCAAGATGAAGCGCGGCGGAAAAGCGATGCGCTGGCAACCGCGGGTTCACATATTTACGCTGGAAGAAATACATAATGCGTGACATCGGGTTTCGCCGAGTGATTCGAGAACTGAGATTACGTGAAGAACGGAGGCAGCGTGCTATGAATGATGAATCAGGGGAATTGAGGCCAGCAACCGAACGCATGGAGAACGTGCTAGCGTTTACGTTTCGCGGCTTGCACAATGCGCCAAGAGTACATAAGCATAAGGTAGGTGAAGAGTGGGAATACTGGGAAGTTAACGCGTTTGGTGATTTATCGACATACGACTTAGATCAGCTAACCCGACTGGTGCTTGCAGCACACGATAATTGCGTGCGGGCTAGCGTGCAATCAAGTGGCCCGCGCATGGTAAAGATTGCGCTCCACCCAAGGTTTACCAGAACGGGCAGCATAAACAACAAGTGCCCGGAGTTCGATGAGCATATTGCGGAGTTGAGAGGGAAAACATAAGCATCTATCGGGATGCCTGGTGCCTCGTGAAAGCCGAGCAGCCTGTATCAAGTGAGGGACTGGCCAGCAGGCATCGCGATGGGTGTTGAGAGGTGGTGTGGTGTTGCGCCAACCTCTAGGGGCGGTGGAGGGTATATAAGCCGCGCATGGCAGTATGATACTGTGTATTTTGCGGCCAACACCTATCAACGCTTGGCCCCTGCCTGGATATTGAGCCCCGATAACTTCGCGCAAAACTCCGTAGCGCGTCTAGGTGGCAGGAGGCCGGCAGGTGGCCGAGCACCTTTAACAGCGAGAAATAATGTGAGGCAGAAGCCGACCATTCGCCAGAGCGAATACACAACCGGCGAGCATCGAATTGTCAATGGAAGGCCGCACGGATTCCTTTGGCGTCGGCGTTGGCAAGTAGAGTTCGAATTTGACAGCGAAGAAAAGGCGCGGGCTTTTGCCGATTCGTGCGACGTTGAAGAGTTTGGCGAAGGTCCAGTGGCTGATGCGCCGGTGATTACGCGGAGATGGAGCAAATAGGCATACTGTTGACTGGCGCAGTCGCTGTTTTTTTTAACGCAGAATTCCGTTGCCGAGCGCAGGCGCTACGCCTGGCGTGGCTTAAGGGGTTTTGGTTGCATTGGGTTGTGAAGGTGTAAATTCAGACCTGGTGTTCCAGTTTTGTCCATTTGCGGGCAAGCGATTTAATAAGCTGTCAAGGTAATGTAGAATAGGCTTTTGGGCTAGTGGCAGGCCCTTGGACAAGACTGGTACAAACAGAGGCCCCTGTCGGGGCGTTTCCTTGGTTGCCCGCCACCAGTCCGGGATGCCACTATCAGGGAGACGAACCGACAGGGGTTTTTGTTTTAGGAAGTGCTTATACAGTGGCCAAATACAAAATTTTCCCGCTCCTAATTGATGCTTGGCTGAGCGGCACTCGTAGGTTGACGTGGGAAGAAAAGGGCATTTATTTGGAGCTCTGTTTGCACCTCTTTCAAGAGGGTGGAACCATCAAAAATGAGGCTCACGCGGCCCGAATTTTAGGCATGAACCCGAGAACATTCCGGCGCAATTGGCCGCGAATTCGGGCTAAATTCAGGTCGAATTCGAGCGGAATTTACCACGAATTGGTATCCCAAATTCGGAACAATCAGGGCAGAATCAAGGGTTTAGAGTATGGGAGCAGAGGGGGGTCAACCCCCCCTACGGACTTAGGAATAGGATCTAAGAAAGAAAACTCAGTACTACGTACTGAGCAAAAGAAAGTGGGGGGTGTGAATAATTCACGGGGGGGCGTGAAGAAATTTCGCAAGCCGACAGAGGCGGAGGTCCAGGCCTACCTCGACGAGCGAGGCATAACCGAGTTTACGGGTCAGGAGTTCTGTGACAACAACGATGCTAAGGGGTGGGTGGTCGGGAAGAACCGGACGCCAATGAAAGACTGGCGGGCCGTGGTCCGGACATGGGAGTCGAACGGCAAGAAACGACAGGCGGAGAAAGACAGTGAGCGAGACAAACCAATCCGAGGCACTGCAGACTGGTACGACCAGCGAGCACGAGAGCGAATCGCCAAGCTGGACGCCGGAGCGACTGGAGAATTTTTGGAAGGCGATGCGCCAGTTGTACGGACGAGCATGGTTCCAGGACCACGGGGAAAACTTATTGCCGACTGAAGCCACGAGCGGGAATTTGGCCTGGCGGAAAAGCCTGGAGAGCATGACGCCTAACGAGGCTGCCCTCGGGTGGAAAGCCTGCGGAAACAGTGGAGACACAAAACCTTGCACGCTGCCCCAGTTTGTCAAGCGCGTTTCAGACGCTCTCAGGGCCAGGAAAAGGCCTGAGGTATACAAAGCCCTGCCTGAGGGCAAAGAGCGCCGCCTGGAGCGAATGACGAGCGCGCAAAAGTATGTTAAGGCGATGCGGGAGAAGTTGAAGTGAACAAAAAACAAATAAACGTCGTCGATATTGGTGAATATCGGGTAGGGGTTGGGCCAAGTGGCGCATGCCAGCATCGACGCGTAAACATGGATACAACCGACAGGGTCATTAGGTGCATTGATTGTGACGCTTATTTAGATGCGTTTACGGTGCTATATCGGTTACGACACGCAATAAACAGGGAACTACAGAAAATTGCGCAGGAGAAAGAGAAATTGGCGCAATTACAGAACACCAGCCGCCATTTAATAGCAGCGCAGCGCGTTGAGAAAGCATGGAAAAGTAAAACAACGGTTCCGGCATGTCCACATTGTGGTGAGGCAATATTGCCGAGCGACAACCTTGGGAGCCAGTGCGTGAGCAAAGAGCTTGCCGAGCAAAAGGCAAAAACGAGATGAGCGATGAACTACAACAACGCCTCGATGCCATAAATGCACGCACTGCGGCGAACCGCGACAAACATCGGCAAGATGTGCGCTATGTGCAGGAGCATTATCCCGAGGTGGCCGAGGTGCTTTCGGAATTTGTGCGGGCGTTTGGTAAGGGGCAGGTTGATTATCGGGTGACGTTGAGAACATGCCAGAAGAATTAACCGAGGACGAATGGCTGCAAGAGATTGCGGCAAAGTGCAATTGTTGCCCGGAATGCTGGCAGGTGCCTTGTGGCGGCTGCATGTATGGCGGGCTATGCGACAATATGCCTTGTCGGTGCGACGAGCATGAGTGCAATGACTGGGAAGATCTGGATCCGTATGATGATGCAGAACAATGGTGGGATTAGCTAAAGTGCCAACCTGGCGATACGAAATAACGCAGCGGGACAGACGAACGACGGGAACGTATGTCGATGCCGCATGCGAAAGCGATATTGGCGCGATTGCTGAGATATCGCGGCAGCATGGGGTTAACGTGATATACGTTGTGGTCAGGCGGGCGGGAGTCAAGACGAGGAAATATGCGCGAGAAAATAACTCATCACATCGTAGGGCTAAGCGGGGGCAAAGATAGCACGGCCTTAGCCATAGCATTGAACGAGCGAGAGCCTCGCCGTTATACCTATATTTGCACGCCGACTGGAGACGAACTGCCAGGGATGCGGCAGCATTGGCAACGCCTAGAATGCCTTTTGCAGGCCCCCATTGTGCGGTTGCAATATCCGGGAGGCTTGCGGGCTCTAATCGAGAGATACAACGCCTTACCGAGCTGGCGGCAGCGCTGGTGTACGCGACAGCTAAAGATCGAGATGACCGAAACTTATCTAGGTGGCTTAGATGGTCTTCGGGTTCATTACGTGGGTCTGAGGGCCGATGAGGAGGGGAGAGAGGGCGGCGACTACAAGAACGCCGAGATACGTTTCCCCTTGCGCGAATGGGGCTGGACGGAAAGCGACGTCTGGACCTACTTGCGGGAAAAACAGGTTGATATTCCGCCTCGGACGGATTGCGCTAGGTGTTTCTTTCAGACGCTTGGGCAGTGGTGGGCCTTATGGCGGGACCATCCGGAGATCTATGCAGACGCTGAGCGGCAAGAGAAGGCAAGCGGCCATACTTTTCGTAGTCCTGGACGCGATACATGGCCCGCTAGTCTTGAGATGTTGCGAAAGGAGTTTGAGAAGGGCCGCATCCCGAGGAATGCTCCAGTACAGGACGACTTGTTCGGGTTTGAGGCTAATCAATGCCGCGCATGTTCGCTCTAGTGAAAAAATATGCTCGGGAGAAAGACGGCAGCCTGATCGGCGATCGGGTTTGGGGTTTTTCTCCCTCCCAGAAGGGTTTAGCAGGAAGGTCCGAAGCATGAAAGACAAGGCAGCATGGCGTTGGTAAATCGCGCGTCATTGTGAGGCGGGCGGGAGTGGAGGTGCAGCAGTATGTGCAAGAAAACGACACAGCAGGCGACGTATGACAGCTTGCGTAGTAATGGGCCGATGACATCGGCGCAAATCGTGGGGAAAACCAAACGGGATTTGAACAGCGTAAAGGTCGCACTCTCCCATTTGCAAGCGGCGCAGCGGGTATCGCTAACCAACGGGCGGTGGCAGGCTCAGGATGGGGTGCCGCGGTATCCGCGGATACATGCCTGGACGCTGGGGCCGCCGATTCCAGATGGGTTGTGGACATAGTATGGGATTGTTTCTGCACCCAATTACGCTCAGGGAAGCTAACGCTTTCGTGGAGAGGTGGCATAGGCATCACGGCCCGGCGCGCGGATGTAAGTTTTGTATTGCGGTTGCTGATCGGAAAGTTGGCGGTAGGTGTTGCGGCGTGATTATTGTTGGTCGACCCGTGGCAAGAATGCTAGATGATGGCTGGACGGCGGAAGTTAATCGGTGTTGCACTGATGGCACAAGGAATGCGGCGAGTATGCTATACCAGGCAGCTTGGCGAGCGGCCAAGGCCATGGGATATCGCAGGCTGATTACTTATACGCTAGAGGAAGAGGGCGGCGCGAGTCTTAGGGGTGCGGGTTGGCGATTGATAGGGCGGCGCGGTGGTGGTAGCTGGTCGAGAGACGCTAGGCCAAGAATAGACACGGCTCCGATGCAGGCAAAACTATTGTGGGAGACAGAATAAGGACTGTGGACATGAGCAAGCTAAAACTGTTTCCGAGAAACTGTGCCGTTCTTGAGCGGACGGGAGACGGCAAGCTCGCTGGGAGGTGTTGGTTTTGTGTGGGCGATAATGGTCAAAGAGGGCGAAGACGGGCCAGATACTTATGAGTGGGATGAAGGTATAGCGCCATAGTTATGTGTGAGAAGACAGCATATGATTCCTTACGCCACCACAACAGGCACTAAACGCAATATAGCGGCGATGCGTGCTGCTGGTTGGAGGGTGATTTTAACCCCGGACATATACGCAGACCATGGATTACCCTACGCACTTGATAACGGCGCTTATGGCTGTTGGCTGCGAGGCGAGCCATTCAATGAGATTGGATTTCGCCGACTGTTGGCCGCCAAAGGGGCCGGCGCCGACTGGATTGTCGTTCCAGACATTGTCGCGGCCGGTGCTGAATCACTCGATTTTTCGCTTGAGTGGCTGCCGGCAATCGCCGAGCATGGAAAACCCCTTATTGCCGTGCAAGATGGTATGACAGTGAGTGACTTGGCTAGCCACATATCGGGAGATGTGGGATTATTTGTCGGCGGTACGACAGAATGGAAGCTCGCCAGCATGCCAGAATGGGGCGAGTTAGCGGCTTTCTGTGGCGCATACTTGCATATCGGGCGAGTTAATACCAGAAGGCGTATTCGCTACTGTGCCAGCATTGGGGCCGATAGCTTTGATGGGACAAGCGTAACCCGATATGCGGTGACATTACCGGAACTTGACGCAGAGCGGCGACAGGCGCATTTGCCATGGTAGAAACGGGACGCATGCCGCAGTGCACAATCTGCAAGCAGTACGCGTTTAGCGCAGGGCATTGGCTGCCTAATGTGGGCGAAGGACATCCATGCAGGCGATCGCATGGCCATAACTACGTGGTTGAAGTTATGGCAAGTGGGGAGTTAGAGCAAAGGCGAGGATGGGTCGTGGATTTTGCGGAATTGGACCGCTACGTCAAACCTATCATTGCCAAGCTAGACCATCAGATGCTAAACGACTTTATGCAGAATCCTACGGTTGAATGGTTGGCTTGGTGGATACATGCAAAGATTCCGGTTAAATACTCTGGCCTTACTGTGCGCGTTTGGGAGACGCCGAAATGTTATGCAGAAACAAAAGGCCAATTGCCGCAATGGTTGCGAAAAGAATTTGAATGGACGATTGATAGCAGTGGGTGAGTTGGAATATGTGCGAGAAGAAAACGACAAAGCAGGCAGTTTATGACTGCCTTGTGCGAAATGGGCCGATGACTTCGGCTCAGGTGGCCGGCAATATTAAGCGCAACCTGGCCGGCGTCAAGGTTGCGCTTAGCGTGCTGCACAGCCAGCACCAAGTATTCATGCATTTGGACAAATGGCAGGTAAGGGGAGGCATTCCGCGGTATCCTGGGACGAGCGCGTGGACAAAAGGGCCGCCGCTCAAGGATGCGTTCTGGGGCGGCGATGGCTAATGATGGGGGCAAATTGTGAGCGCAGCGGAAAGGCTGCTTCGAGTAACAACGCCGTATTTTGTGGCCGGCGTGGTGTTCCGCAGGGTGAGCTCCAATGTCTGGCGCCCCGTATGTGCCGCCCCCATCCTTGGCTGGATGCTGAAGCACGAGAACCAAGAAGGCATTGCGCGATTTTTGCGTCAGGCTCGACGGAATGGCTGGTCTTGGGAGTGGCTTTAGCGCTTTAGCTGATGAAAGTTGAGTTGCACCAAGAAAAGCTTTCTGATTGGCATGCGTTTGGTCATATAACCAAGACTGTCAGCAAAGCGCTGCCTTTCTATAAAAGCAGAAAAGGCGTATACGTTCATCGGGTGCGCAGCATGAATCAGTATTGGCGGCATGGCAAGTATCATCATGCCAGTATAGGTTTTTGGTGCGGCAATACCGGCCATCTTGGCGAGAAAGGAGTGCTGTTGGCCAAAGTGCCCGATGGCGAAGTGGTTTGCGCTACATGTGAAGGTCGCGCGATTGGCGCAGGGCAGGACGGCGCTAGAGTGATTAACGGACAAGCGGTAATGTTTTCACCTAGAAAAAAAGACCGTATAATTACTTGATTGTTTTTAGTTTCGGCGCCTGCGTCCGCGATTAGCTTGTCTGCGGCATTTTGCGCACCATCCTTGGTGCCCGTCTGGATTCTGTTTTGATCGGCGAAATTTACTGATCCGAAGCAGAAGCCCGCAGCGCGGGCAGTGCTTATGTGTCCTGCTTGGGATTGGCCGGAGTTCAACTGGAGTGCTCATCAATCGGCCTAATCGAGTTAAGGTCGAGATGATACAGTGGCCATGTTATATTGCCGGCACGGCTCCCGAATCCACCCTTCCGATACTTACTCCCATTTTTTGTGACCCAGAAATGCTTGGTTTCGCGCAGCAGTACCTGGTGTCGCCCCGGAGCTCTCGCATCGCCAATTAGGTCGCCGATATGTGTCATCTTCTTATTCGTCATTGCGATCGTACCTTTCTATTCCTCTGCATGTTTTCGCTTTATCGTTTGCCACGCCATTTTTACAGATTCACGGATCACATGAGACCGAGATCCTGGCAGTTGCTTTATGCGCTCCAGGGTTTCGGCGTCTAGC
>JAAUYE010070047.1_pt1 | contig 45583 bp, 35 predicted proteins | sample 7278081 | NCBI WGS metagenome assembly JAAUYE01 (sample SAMN14350131, study PRJNA611818) | marine sediment metagenome | isolation source: surface marine sediment (0.6m) | place: French Polynesia: Moorea | collected 2018-08
AGGCGTTACGGCGTTGCTCGTCAATATCTTCGAGCGCAAGACCGAGGCGAAGCAAACCTTCGTTCGCCTGGCGGAGGTGACCGAGGACACGACCGACCCCGCCGAATGGGGCATCAACTTCCCGAACCAGTACGACTCCTACCTGCGCACCGCCGAGGCTACCCGCACGCGCTTCGGCGGTCACGGTGGCAGCGAAGCGCTGCCGGAGCAGAAGATCGAGCGTGACCCGTGGCTGCAACGTATGTTCCGCGGCTACGCGTTCTCCATCGACTACCGCGACCGCCGTGGCCACGCGTACATGCTCGTCGACCAGGAGGAGACGGAGCGGCAGACCAAGCCGCAGACCGGTTCCTGCCTGCATTGCCATGCGTCGATCATGCCGCTGTACCGCGAGCTCGGTGATGGCGACGCGATGGCCGGTTTCGCGGAGAGCTACAAGTATTCCTACAAGGACCTGAACGCGAAGCTGCACGACCTGGGGCACGCGCACCCGGTTTCCTGCGTCGACTGCCACGATCCCGACACGATGGCGCTGCGCGTGACGCGCCCCGGATTCATCTACGGCATCCAGGCGCTCGCCGAGGGCGAGGCCGAGGTGCCGCACCTTCCCACGGTGCAGAAGTGGCGGGAAGGTTCTCGCGCCGAGCCTTACGACCCGAACGTCGACGCGAACCGCACGGAGATGCGCAGCTTCGTTTGCGCGCAATGCCACGTCGAATATTACTGCGCCAACAAGATGCCGCTGACGTTCCCGTGGGGCGACGGGCTCAAGGCGGAAAACGTCGAGAAGTTCTGGGACGACATCAACTTCGATGACGGCCAGCGCTTCTTCGACTACAAGCACGCCGAGACGGGCGCCGAGATCCTGAAAGCCCAGCATCCGGAATACGAACTCTGGAGCCAGGGCATCCACGCCCGCAGCGGCGTCGCCTGTGCCGATTGCCACATGCCGTACCAGCGTGAAGGTGCGAGCAAGGTGTCGGATCACTGGGTACGCAGCCCGCTGCTCAACGTGAACCGTGCCTGCCAGACCTGTCACCGTGTCGAAGAGGCCGAGATCCTGGCGCGGGTCGACGCGATCCAGCAGCGCAACTTCGACCTGCTGCAGCGGGGCGGCGCGGCGCTGATGGACTTGCTCGACGCGTTCCTGAAGGCGCGGGAAGAGGGCGCTACCGACGAGCAGCTGCGGCCGGCGCTCGAACTGCAGCGCAAGGCGCAGTGGCGCCTCGACTTCATTGCGGCCGAGAACTCGATGGGCTTCCATGCACCGCAGGAAGCAGCGCGGGTCCTCGGCGAAGCCGCTGACTACGCCCGCCAGGGCCAGGTCGCCGCCATGAACTGGCGCGACGGCGGCGCTACGCAGGTCGCTCAGGCGACAGAGGAATAGATCCGGCGGGGCCAGTTCCGGCTACCGTGATCGTCGGGGAAGCCGACGATCACGGTTTGTGCCGGCCCGCATTTTCACCCTCGATACCGGAGTAATGTTCGTCGCGAAAACGCAAGATCAGGCTTTCGGCTTCGTCCGCGTCGCTTTCATCGCGAAGCAGCGCCTCGCGCGCGAGCTCCAGGCTCGCCTCCAGGTTTTCTGATACCACCAGGCTCGCGCCGAGCTTGCGCAGTGTCCGGCATTGCTCGGCATTGTGACCCCTGACCAGGATCGTCACGTTCGGTCGCACCTGGCGCAGCGCAGCCACGACATCTTCCGCGGCCTCGAAGTCGTCCAGCGTGACGATCACCAGCCGCGCGTCGGCGATACCGGCAGCACGCAGGACTTCCGGGCGACGCACGTCGCCATAGAAGATGCGATGTCCTTCTGCGCGCTCCCGCAGCACGAGCGACGAATTGAAATCGATAGCGACGTACGGCTTGCCCGCCATCTCCAGGATCTCACCGATGCGGCGGCCGACACGGCCGAATCCTGCGACGAGGACGGGCTCCGGTGCCGGGGGCTCCTGGCCCGCTCCTTTCTGGCCGCCGGACATCTTGGCCAGGCGCAGCGCCAGCTGGCCGATCAGCGGGGTCACGAGCATGCTGAGTACGACCACCAGCAGCAGCTGCTGGAACAAGGCGGCGTCAATGAGATTCAACCGGTGGGTATACGCAAAAAGGATCAGGGCAAACTCGCCGCTTTGCGCGAGCAGTAGCGCGACCGCGGCGCCGGCCCTGGTGCCGAGGCTGAAGAACCTTGTCAGCGGCCACAATACGACGAACTTGACGACGATGAGTAAGACCAGCAGGCCGAGAATCACAACCGGCTGCGCGAGGAACACGCTGATGTTGATCGACATGCCCATGGACATGAAGAACAGGCCCAGCAGCAGACCGCGAAACGGGTGAATCTCGGCCACGACGCCGTGGCGATACGGTGAATCCGCGATCAGCAGGCCGGCGATGAACGCCCCCATCGCCATGGACAGGCCAATGTGTTCGGTCAGCAGAGCGCTGCCCAGTACCAGCACCCCGACCAGGGCAGTGAAGATTTCCTGGGAGCGGGCATGCGCGACGCGGTGCAGTATCGGGTGCAGCAGGAATCGGCCGAACACGACGACGAGCGCCAGTATGACCACGGTTTCCAGCAAGGCGAACGCGATGTCGACGCCGATCGTGAACTCCTGCGCTGCAAGCAATGGCACGAGCGCGAGGAGCGGGACCACCGCGAGGTCTTGGAGCAGCAACACGGCCAGCGATGCGCGACCGTAACTGGACTTCAGCATCTTCTGCTCGGCGAGAAGCTGGAGCACAAAGGCGGTCGACGAGAGCGCGAGTGCGAGTCCGACCAGGATTGCCGCGCGATAGGGAATGTCGAGAAGGAGGTGAACGCCGACCGTCAGTACCACCCCGGTGATCACGATCTGCAGGGTGCCGAGCCCGAACACCAGCCTCCGCATCCGCCACAGGCGCGCCGGCCTCAGCTCTATGCCGATGACGAACAGCAACAGGATGACGCCCAGCTCGGCCAGCTGGCCGATCTCGGACACCTTGTCGATGAGCTTGAGGCCCGATGGACCGACGAGAATCCCCGCGACGAGGAATCCCGGGACCGCCCCGAGACCCGCCGCACGGAACAGCGGCACCGTAATTACGGCTGCCGTCAACAGGATAACGATGTCCAGGAGATAGTTGGCCATCATTCCGCCGCAATGGTTTCGAGTTCTCTATTACAAAGATAGTACTTCAAACCATTGATTTGTGGCGTCTGGCGCGTCGGCGCGTCGTCCCGGCGAGGCCATTGTTCTTGCTAACCCGATCGGCGCCGGGCACATTGTGTAGTTGAGTCGCGACGATATCGATGCCGGGTCAATCCCCGACGGCACACGTCGAATACATCGTCAAAGTGAAAGAGGCCGAATCATGACCGAAGCCGCCACCCCGTTTGACGTTTCACCGCAATACTCGGACATTTTCCAGGGCATGAAGGACGTGTTCGCTGCCGACCGGACGCGCCACCTCGACTGGCGCCGCGAACAGCTCGCCGCGCTCGAGCGCATGATGGCGGAACGCGAACAGGAATTCATGGATGCGCTGGCGGCGGACCTCGGCAAGCACCCGCAGGAGGCCTGGACCACCGAGATCGCCTACGTGGCTGCCGACGCGGCCTATTGCCGCAAGCGCCTGAAGCACTGGGCAAAGCGTCGCCGCGTGCGCACGCCGATGCTCGGTCAGCCCGGCAAGAGCTGGATCCAGCCCGAACCGCTCGGCGTCGTGCTCATCATCGGCGCCTGGAATTACCCGTTGCAGCTGGTGCTGGCGGGACTTGCCGCCGCGATCGCCGCAGGCAATTGCGCCATCATCAAGCCGTCGGAGCTTGCGCCGGCGACGTCGGCCGCCATCGCGCGGCTCGTACCCGAGTATCTCGACGGTGACTGCATCCGAGTCGTCGAAGGCGCGGTGCCCGAAACGACGGCGCTGCTCGAGCTGCCGTTCGACCACATCCTTTATACGGGCGGTGCCGCCGTCGGGCGCATCGTGATGGCGGCGGCCGCAAAACACCTGACGCCGGTCACGCTGGAGCTGGGCGGCAAGAGCCCTTGCGTCGTCCTGGCCGACGCCAACCTGGAGACCGCGGCGCGCCGGATCGCCTGGGGCAAGTTCACCAATGCCGGGCAGACCTGCATAGCGCCCGACTACATCCTGACGGACCGGGTTACAGAGGCGAAGCTGTTGCCGCTTCTCGAGCGGGCGATCACGGAGATGTTCGGCGACGATCCCGAGCAATCCGAATCCTACGGTCGCATGGTCAACGAGCGCCATTTCGAACGTGTGGCCCGGCTCATCGAGTCGGGCGAGGTGGCGATCGGCGGCAGGACCGATGCGGCGTCGCTTTATATCGCACCCACGGTGGTCACCGGGGTCACGAACGAAGCACCCATCATGCACGAAGAGATTTTCGGACCGGTGCTGCCCATCGTACAGGCGGACGATCTCGATGCGGCCATTCGCTTCATTCGTGGTGGGGACAAACCGCTGGCGGCGTACGTATTCACTCGCGACGAACGGGCGGAGGCGCGCTTCATCGACCACGTCAGCTGCGGCAACATTTGCGTCAACGATACGATGATGTTCATGACCGTCGACGAATTGCCTTTCGGTGGCGTCGGCGAGAGCGGTATGGGCGCATATTCGGGCGAACACGGCTTCCGCACGTTCAGTCACATGAAGGCCGTGATGAAGCGTAGCTGGTGGCCGGATCTCGCTATCCGCTACGCGCCTTACACCGACAAGAAACTCAACGCGCTGCGCAAGCTGCGCTGATGCCGGGACGCACCGAGATAACCCGGCACCCGAAACCATCGCGATCAACCCATCCGGATTCCGGTGCCATGCCTGCTGCAGTCCGCTTCCGCCCCCGGCGTTCCTGTCTGTATATCCCCGGCGCCAACGCGAGGGCGCTGGAAAAAGCGAAGTCATTGCCAGCGGACGCGTTGATCCTCGACCTGGAAGATGCCGTGGCGCCGGATGCGAAGGCCGATGCCAGGGAGGCCATTCGCAGCGCGGTCGGCGACCGGGCTTACGGCGCCCGCGAGGTCTTGATCCGTATCAACGGCCTCGACACGGAGTGGGGACGGGACGACCTCGCGATGGCCGCATCGGTCGGCGTCGACGGCGTGCTGGTGCCGAAGATCACGAGGGGCAAGGATGTACGTGCCGTCGATCGGCTGCTGAACGATGCAGGGGCACCGCCCGACCTGGGCCTCTGGGTCATGATCGAAACGCCGCTCGCGGTCCTCAATATCAGGAAGATTGCGAAGGCGTCGGCAAAGACGCGGCTGACCGGGTTCGTGGTGGGCACCAACGACCTGGCGAAGGAACTCAATGCCGAGCCGACGCCCGACCGACTCGCGTTCGTGTTTTCACTGTCGGCGGCGGTCGCGGCAGCGCGCGCGTATGGCCTCGCTGCGATCGACGGCGTCTACAACGACATCAAAAACCAAGCAGGGCTGTCGGCCGAATGCGAACAGGGCAGGGCGCTCGGGTTCGACGGCAAGACGCTGATCCACCCGGGCCAGATCGAGACGGCCAACCGGGTGTTCTCCCCGGGCGAGGCCGAGCTCAGCCATGCCAAAGCGGTGGTCAAGGCTTTCGCGCTCCCGGAGAACCGGGGTAAAGGCGTGATCAGCCTCGACGGTCAGATGGTCGAGCTGCTGCACCTGGAGCGGGCCGAACGCCTGATCGCGATCGACGAGGCTATCCGGCAGACGGCGTCATAACTCAGCTCGCTTCGGGATTGGTAACGAAGTCGGCCGTCTCCCTGACGGTCGGCGCATTGATGGCCGAACGGTACTGCGCCTCGTACTCTGCTGCCTTGCTGGCGCGCTTGATCATGCCTTCCAGGTTCGGCCGCTTGCCGTCCGGGGTCTCCGCGGAGCCGATGCCGCCGCCGAACTCGAAGATCATCTTCACGCCTTCGCCGAAGGCCGTCAGCAGGTTCGCGTGCCACATCACCGGGTTGAACAGCTGGTAGTACAGGCCGTCGCGGATCTTCGCCGGGTCGGCTTCGTGGAAGCCGCCCGTGTAATTCGACAGGACGCGCGCGTCGGCTGACTCGAAGCTGGCGTCTTCGAGCACCGGCCGGAACAGTTCCGCCGCCTTGTCCATGTAGTAGGTGTGGAAAGCGCCTTCCGTCTTCAAACGCACCGGGCGCTTGCGCGCGAACTGTTCCTGGACCTCCTGCTCGACTTTCTCCAGGTCTTCGGCCCGGCCGCCGACGACGGTCTGCTCGGGCAGGTTGCAGCCGGCAACCGCGCAGCGATATTTCTCCGCGATCGGCTTGATGACGTCGAGCGCCAGCGGGAAGGCGCTCATCTCGCCTTCGCCGTGAGTGCCCATCAACTCGCCGCGCTTTTGCACCAGCTTCAGCGCGTCTTCGAAACTGAGTATCCCGGCGGCCACGAGCGCGGTGTATTCGCCGAGACTGTGCCCGGCGGCGATGGCGGGTTTCAGGCGGTCGTCGGTCAGGTCTCTGAAGGTCTCGAGGCAGGCGACGGAGTGGGTCAGCAGTGCCGGCTGCGTGTAGCGGGTGAGGTTGAGCTTGTCCTCCGGGTCCTTGAATGACAGCTCCGCGATGTCGTAGCCGAGAACCTCGCCCGCCTTCGCATAGGTATCTCTCGCAACGGCAAACTCCTCGTGCAGGTCGCTGCCCATGCCCGGGTACTGGGATCCCTGTCCGGGGAAGACGTACAGGATGTGGTTTTCGTAGTCGGCCATTGCGCCCATACTCCGTATTCTTTGGAACAGTTTACGTGAGCCTCTCGAACGCTTCACGCACCTCGGGCGGCGCCTGCACGAGTTCGATCAACACGCCTTCCCCGCCGATGGGCAGTTCGTCGCTGCCTTTCGGATGGATGAAGCAGATGTCGAAACCGGAAGCGCCCTTGCGGATTCCGCCGGGTGCAAAGCGGACGCCCTGGCTGCCCAGCCACTCGACCGCCGCGGGCAGATCGTCGATCCATAGCCCGACGTGATTGAGCGGCGGCGTCTGCACCCGGGGTTTTGCCTCGGGGTCGAGCGGCTGCATGAGGTCGACTTCCACTTTCAGCGGGCCGGCACCGAGCACGGCGATGTCCTCGTCGACGTTCTCCGACTCGCTCTTGTACGTGCCGCTCAGCTCCAGGCCGAGGGTATCCACCCACAGCGAGCGCAAACGGGTCTTGTCCAGTCCGCTCACCGCAATCTGTTGTATGCCGAGCACCTTGAATGGCCGGTCGTTCATGTCTACCTCCGGGTCGGGTTTGCTCACCCTGTGTCTTTGTGGCGTTCGAGGAAGATCTCGAGCAGGGTCCTCGCGGCCACGGTCGGCGGCATCTTGCCCTTGCTGGTTGCGGCTTCCAGCTCCGCGAGTTGCTTGCGGACCCGCGGATCGCTCTTCAGTTCCTCGACGAGATTGTCGGCGACGTCCGACCACATCCAGTCCCGGGCCTGCGCCGCGCGGCGCACCGCGAGTTCGCCGGTCGAGCTCAGCATGTCGTGGTGCTGCAGCACGGTCTCCCATGCGTCGCCGATGCCGACGCCGTCGCGGGCCGAGCAGGTCTTGACCTCGACCTTCCAGTTCGGCGAACGCGGGTGCAGCAGCCGCAAGGCGTTGCGGTACTCCGCCGCCGCCTGCCCGGCGAGGTCGGTCAGGCCGTCGTCCGCCTTGTTGATCAGGATGAGGTCGGCCAGCTCCACGATGCCGCGCTTGATGCCCTGCAGCTCGTCGCCGGCGCCGGGCAGGAGCAGCAGCAAGAACATGTCCGTCATGTCGGCCACCCTGGTCTCGGACTGCCCGACACCCACGGTCTCGACGATGATGACGTCGAAGCCGGCAGCCTCGCAGAGGATCATCGCCTCGCGGCTGCGGCGCGTGACGCCGCCCAGCGTCGTGCCGGCCGGCGACGGGCGGATGAAGGCATCGTCCCGGCGGGAAAGCTCCTCCATGCGCGTCTTGTCGCCGAGGATCGAGCCGCCACTGATCGCGGAAGAAGGGTCCACGGTGAGCACGGCCACGCGGTGGCCGGCATCGATCACGTGATTGCCGAGTGCCTCGATGAATGTGGATTTGCCGACCCCGGGCACGCCCGAGATCCCCAGCCGGATCGAGTTGCCAGCGGCCGGCATCAATCGTTCGAGCAGGACCGAGGCAGCCGCGCGGTGGTCGTTGCGCGTGGACTCGATCAGCGTGATGGCCTGCGCGAGGACTCTCCGGTTCCCGGCGGTCACACCCTCTGCCAGCGCGGCGATGTCCTTTTCCGACACGGGCTTGCGCTTGGCTGGCGGCAAGGGCGCTACTCCAGTTCCAGGATCTTGTCGTCCACCGCCAGCGTCGTACCGGCTTCGAAGTGGATCTTCGCCACGACACCGTCGCGCTCCGCGTGCAGCGTATTCTCCATCTTCATGGCCTCGACCACGGCCAGCTGTTCGCCGGCGCTCACCGCGTCGCCTTCCTTGACGGACAGCGACACCAGCAGGCCCGGCATAGGCGACAGCAGGAACTTCGACATGTCCGGCGCCTCTTTCACCGGCATGTGCCTGAACAGCTCGGCCGCGCGCGGCGTAAGGAGGATCACGTCGGAAAGGCGACCGGCATGCTGCACGCGGTAGGTCTGTACTTCGCGCTCGACCTGGGCGAACACTTCCTTGCCGTTGATCGTGCCGCCGAAGAGCTGTTGGCCGAATGACCAGTCCGTGCGGACGCTGTTGAGTTTGCCGTCGATCGTGATATCGAAGCCGCCCTCGGCGGGCACGATGGTGATCGGGTGGTGCTGGCTATCGATAATCGCGACCCAGTCGTGCGGCACCTTGCGCTCGTGCCCGCGCAGCTGGCCGCCTATCCGGGCGGCGCGATCGCGGTAACCGCGCAGCATCGAAGCTGCGACCGCGATGGTGACCGTGGGATCTTCGAGTTCGCCGGCCGACGGATCGAACCCGTCCGGGTACTCCTCGCCGATCATGTTCGTCGAGATGTTGCCGTCGATGAAGCGCTGGTGCCGCATCAGTGCCGACAGGAACCCCATGTTGCTCGACACGCCGCGGATGACGAACTGGTCGAGCGCGGTGCACATGCGGGTGCGAGCTTCCTCGCGGTCTGCGCCGTAGGTAATGAGCTTGGCGATCATCGGGTCGTAGAACATCGAGATCTCGCCGCCCTCGTAAACGCCGGTGTCCACGCGGACGTGCTCGTCCTCCGCGGGCGGGCGGTAGTACACGAGCCGGCCCGTCGACGGCAGGAAGTTGCGCGCCGGGTCCTCGGCGTAGACACGGGACTCCATGGCCCAGCCGTTGATCGGAACGTCCGACTGCTCGATCGGCAGCTTCTCGCCGTCTGCCACGCGAATCATCATCTCGACCAGGTCGAGGCCCGTGATCAGTTCGGTGACCGGGTGCTCGACCTGCAGCCGGGTATTCATCTCGAGGAAATAGAAGTTGCGGTCCTTGTCGACGATGAACTCGACCGTGCCCGCCGACTCGTAGTCCACCGCCTTGGCGAGCGCCACGGCCTGCGTTCCCATGTCCTTGCGGGTAGCCTCGTCGAGGAACGGCGACGGTGCTTCCTCGATGACTTTCTGGTGACGGCGCTGCAGCGAGCACTCGCGCTCGTTGAGGTACACGGCGTTACCGTGGCGGTCGGCCATCACCTGGATCTCGATGTGCCGCGGTTCTTCGATGAATTTCTCGACCAGGATCTGGTCGTTGCCGAAGCTCGAACGCGCTTCGTTCGCGGCACGTTCGAAACCGTCCCGGCACTCGGTGTCGTTGCGGGCCACGCGCATGCCCTTGCCGCCGCCGCCGGCGGTTGCCTTGAGCATGACCGGGTAGCCGATGTCGTTGGCCACCTCGACGGCGTGGTCGGCGTCCTTCATCGCGCCGGGGAAGCCGGGGATCGTGTTGACGCCGGCGTCGTCGGCGAGCTTCTTGGAGGTGATCTTGTCACCCATCGCTTCGATCGCGCGGGTGTTCGGGCCGATGAAGACGATATTCGCCTCATCGAGAGCCGCCCGGAACTCGGCGTTCTCGGAGAGGAAGCCGTAGCCCGGGTGCACGGCCTCGGCGCCCGTGTCCAGGCAGGCCTGCACGATCCTGTCCTTCAGGAGATAACTCTGTGCCGAGGGCGGCGGGCCGATATGCACCGCTTCGTCGGCCATCTGCACGTGCAGCGCGTCGCGATCGGCATCGGAATACACGGCCACGGTCGCGATGCCCATGCTCTTCGCGCTCTTGATGACCCGGCAGGCGATCTCACCGCGGTTCGCGATCAGGATTTTCTTGAACATCGGCGGCCCCCTTACAGCGGAATGTTGTCGTGCTTGCGCCAGGGATTGTCGAGCTTCTTGTTGCGGAGCACGGCAAGCGAGCGGCAGATGCGTTTGCGGGTGGAATGCGGCGCGATCACGTCGTCGATGTAGCCGCGGCTGCCGGCGACGAACGGATTGGCGAACTTCTGTCGGTACTCCTCGGTGCGCCTGGCGATCTTTTCTTCGTCGCCGATATCCTCGCGGAAGATTATCTCCACCGCGCCCTTGGGTCCCATGACCGCGATCTCGGCGCTCGGCCAGGCGAGGTTGACGTCACCGCGCAGGTGCTTGGAGGACATGACGTCGTAAGCGCCGCCGTAGGCCTTGCGCGTAATGACGGTGACCTTCGGCACAGTGGCCTCGGCATAAGCGAACAGCAGCTTCGCACCGTGCTTGATGATGCCGCCGTGTTCCTGCGCCGTTCCGGGCAGGAATCCCGGCACGTCGACAAACGTCAGGATCGGAATGTTGAAGGCGTCGCAGAAGCGCACGAAGCGACCAGCCTTGATCGAAGACTTGATGTCCAGGCAACCGGCCAGCACGTCCGGCTGGTTGGCGACGACGCCGACCGTGTGGCCTTCCATGCGGATGAACCCGATCACGATGTTCTTCGCATGGTCGGGCTGCAGCTCCCAGAACTCGTAGTCGTCCGCGACCTTATAAATGAGCTCCTTCATGTCGTACGGCATGGCCGGGTTGTCCGGAATCAGCGTGTCGAGCGACATTTCGAGGCGATCGACCGGGTCCGGCGTGGGTCGGTGCGGTGCTTGCTCGCGGTTGTTCGACGGCAGGTAGTTCACGAAGCGGCGCACCATCAACAGGGTCTCGACGTCGTTCTCGTACGCGCGGTCGCAGACGCCGGAGACGGTCGAATGGGTCTGGGCGCCGCCGAGCTCCTCGGCGGTGACCGTTTCGTGCGTCACCGTCTTCACGACCTCCGGCCCCGTGACGAACATGTAAGAGGTGTCCTTCACCATGAAGATGAAGTCGGTCATCGCGGGCGAGTACACCGCGCCACCGGCACAGGGTCCCATGATGACGGAGATCTGCGGTACGACGCCCGATGCCAGCACGTTGCGCTGGAAGACTTCCGCGTAGCCGCCGAGCGATGCCACGCCCTCCTGGATGCGGGCGCCGCCGGAATCGTTCAGGCCGATGACCGGCGCGCCGACCTTCATGGCCTGGTCCATGAGCTTGCAGATCTTCTCGGCGTGCGCCTCGGACAGGGAACCGCCGAATACCGTGAAGTCCTGGCTGAAGACGAAGACGAGCCGGCCGTTCAGTGTGCCGGAGCCGGTGACCACGCCGTCACCGGGGACCGTCTTGTCCGCCATGCCGAAATCGTTGCAACGGTGCTCGACGAAGGTGTCCCACTCTTCGAAGCTGTCCTCGTCGAGCAACAGCTCGATGCGCTCGCGCGCGGTCAGCTTGCCGCGGCTGTGTTGCGTGTCGATCCGCTTCTGGCCGCCTCCAAGCGCGGCGGCTCTGCGCTTTTCTTCGAGTTCCTTGATGATTTCCTGCATGTCCCACCCCGTCTGCGCCGCGCCCCCCGCGACGTCCGTCTTGTTATTGGCTTCCGCGCCTTACGCGGCGTGCCGGCGTTTTTCGATGATCCCGAGCACTTCGTCCGCGGCCTCGAGTATGTTGGTGCCCGGCGCGAACACGGCCGAGACGCCACCCTCGAGCAGCGCCCCATGGTCCTGCGGCGGAATGACGCCGCCGCAGATGACGACGATGTCGTCTGCGCCTTCTTTCTCCAGGCCGTCGATGACCTGCGGAACCAGGGTCTTGTGGCCGGCCGCCTGGGTCGAGATACCGACGATGTGAACGTCGTTCTCGATTGCCTCGCGGACTGCCTCGTCCGGCGTCTGGAACAGCGGGCCGATGTCCACGTCGAAGCCGATATCGGCGAACGCCGTCGCGATCACTTTTGCGCCCCGATCGTGCCCGTCCTGGCCGAGCTTGCAGATCAGGATACGTGGGCGGCGGCCCTCGGCCTTCTCGAATTCGACGACCCGATTTCGCAGCGAGGCAAATTCATCATCATCTTCGTACACGGCGCCATAAACCCCCGATATCGACTGGGTGACGGCGCGATGCCGCCCGTAGACTTTTTCAAGCGCGTCGGAAATCTCGCCGACCGTGGCTCGCGCACGCGCGGCGTCCACCGCGAGTGCCAGCAGGTTGCCGGTCTCCTTCTCGGCCGCATCGGTCAACGCGCGCAGCGCCTCGCTGCATGACGCTTCGTCGCGGCTCTCGCGCACGTTGTCGAGCCGCCGGATCTGGGCGTCCCGCACGGCCGCGTTGTCGATGTCGAGGATGTCGATTTCCGATTCCTCGTCCTGCTGGTACTTGTTGACGCCGACGATCGTCTCGTCGCCGCGGTCGATGCGCGCCTGGCGCCGGGCGGCCGACTCCTCGATGCGCAGTTTGGGCATGCCGGTCTCGACCGCCCGCGTCATGCCGCCCATTTCCTCGACCTCGTCGATCAGCTTGCGAGCCGCGGCCGCGAGTTCGTTGGTCAGGTTTTCCAGGTAATAGGAACCCGCCAGCGGATCCACGACCTTCGTGATGCCGGTTTCTTCCTGCAGGACGAGCTGCGTATTGCGGGCGATGCCGGCCGAGAATTCCGTCGGCAGCGCGAGGGCCTCGTCGAACGAATTCGTGTGCAGCGACTGCGTGCCCCCCAGGGCGGCCGCCATGGCTTCCACCGTGGTGCGGATGATGTTCGTGTGCGGGCTCTTTGCCGTCAGGCTGACGCCGGAGGTCTGGCAGTGCGTGCGCAGCATCAGTGATCGCGGATCCTTTGGCGAGAACTTCTCGTCCATCAGCGTCGACCACAACAGCCGTGCGGCCCGCAGCTTCGCCACCTCCATGAAGAAGTTCATGCCGATCGCGAAAAAGAACGACAGCCGCGGCGCGAAGGCGTCCACGTCGAGGCCGCTGTCGATCGCCGCGCGCACGTACTCGATACCGTCGGCGATCGTGTACGCGAGCTCCTGGGCGCAGGTCGCCCCGGCTTCCTGCATGTGGTAGCCGGATATGGAGATGGAATTGAAGCGCGGCATGTTGGTCGAGGTGTACGCGATGATGTCGGACACGATCCGCATGGACGGCGCGGGCGGGTAGATATAGGTGTTGCGAACCATGAACTCCTTGAGGATGTCGTTCTGCAACGTCCCCGCGAGCTGCGCGGGCGTGACGCCCTGTTCCTCGCCGGCGACGATGTACATCGCCATGATCGGCAGCGCGGCGCCGTTCATCGTCATGGAGACCGACATCTTGTCGAGTGGTATGCCGTCGAACAGGATCTTCATGTCCTCGACGCTGTCGATCGCGACGCCCGCCTTGCCCACGTCGCCGACGACGCGCGGGTGATCCGAGTCGTAGCCGCGATGCGTCGCGAGGTCGAACGCGACCGACAGCCCGGTCTGGCCGCCCGCCAGGTTCTTCCTGTAAAACGCGTTGGATTCCTCGGCCGTGGAGAAGCCGGCGTACTGGCGCACCGTCCACGGACGCCCCGCGTACATCGTCGCCCTCGGCCCGCGGACGAACGGTGCCGTGCCCGGGAGCGAGTCGAGATGCTCGATGTCGCCGAGATCTGCCGCCGTGTACAGCGGCTTCACCGCGATTCCTTCTGGCGTATCCCAGGTCAGTTCATCCGGCGAACGACCCTTGCATTCCTTCGTCGCCAGTTCGCGCCAGTCGTCGATCGATTTCTTCGGAAACTTGCTCATCTCGGGCCGCTTTTATTGGCGTGGCTTTGCAAGCCGCCAGTATTTTTTGTTGTGGACATCAGAAAGTATAAGACAGATCGGAAATTCATGATTATCAAAGTGCTGCGGCGGCTTTCGCGCCGCAGGAATAGCAAGTAGTCTGTGGCGCGGCACAGGCGGCATGAACGAGACCATAGTCTAATGATCACCCGAATCGTCAGGTTGCATTTCCGGCCGGAAGAACGACAGGCATTCCTGGATATTTTCAATGCTTCCAAGCACTTAATCCGGCAATTCGAGGGTTGCCGGCACCTCGGCCTCTACAACGAGGCCGGCCGGCCCGAGGTTTTTTTCACCTACAGCGTCTGGGAATCGGCCGCGCACCTCGATGCCTACCGGAATTCGAAGCTGTTCGAGGATACCTGGGCGGACACCAGGACGCTGTTCGCCGAGAAGCCGGAGGCGTGGTCGATGGAGGAGCTGGAAACAGTCTAAGCAGGGGCTGGCCGCGGACGGCGACCTTCCGACGGCGGCAATCAGGCGAGCCGGAGCCAGTGGGCAGATGCCGGGTCCAGGGCGGTTCAGCTCCCCGGCCCGAAGAGCTTGCCAAGAACGCTCCGCAGCGGGCCTGGGCGTGCCGGCTGTACGGATGCGGTGTCACCGCTGCGGGTTCCCGCGTCTAATCGCTTTGCTATCGAGGCAAGGTCCTCGTGTATGAAGAACTGGGGTTGAAGCTCGACGCCCGTCTCTCTCAAGATCGTCGCGATGGCCCTTATCGTCAACATCGAATGGCCGCCGATCTCGAAGAAGTTGTCACGCGTCGAAATGCCGGTCGCGCCAACCAGGTCGCACCAGACATCGGCCAGTAGTTTCTCGCTTGCCGTGGTCGGAACGTCCGGCTGCCCGGAAGTTGCCGCCTGGCTATCGAGCTGCGGCAGGTTCGCGTAATCGACTTTGCGGTTATGGGTCAAGGGCAGCCTGTTCAGCTCGACAAAGTGTTGCGGAATCATGTACTCCGGTACCCGGGTTCGCAGATGACGCCTCAATCCGACTGCATCGAGATGAGCTGCATGGTCCAGTACGACAAAAGCGACAAGTCGTGGATCGCCTCCGGGGCCGGGCCGTATCGTCACGGCAACCTGGTTGACGCCATCTGCACTTGCCAGGTTATTCTCGACATCACCGGCCTCGATGCGAAAGCCCCGCAGCTTCAGCTGACTGTCCGAACGACCGCGGTGCTCGAGCTCGCCGTTCGGCAACCAACGGCCCATGTCCCCGGTGCGGTAGACGCGTTGCTGGTCGTCAAATGGATCAATACCGAAGCGGCTTTCGGTCAGCTCCGGGTTGTTCAGGTAGCCCTGCGCGACCCCTTCTCCTGCTATGAGTATTTCGCCCTCGACGCCATCCGGTACCAGTGCATCGTGCTCGTCGACGATATAGATCGACGTATTCCGGATCGGCCTTCCGATGCTGATCAAAGTTGGTTTCGGCTCAACCACCGCCGATGTCGACCAGATGGTCGTTTCCGTAGGGCCGTAAACGTTCCAGACCTTGCCGCAGCTGTCGGCGAGCTTCCGAGCCAGGTCGAGCGGCAGCGGTTCGCCGCCGCACAATACCGCGAGACCCGGATCCCCGGGCCAGCCGGAATCGAATAGCAAACGCCACGTTGCGGGCGTGCCTTGCATTATCGTGGCGCCTGATTCTGCAAGTTCGGCCGCTAGCTCTCTGCCATTTATAACGACATTTTCACCGACCACGTGCACGCGAGCACCGACGGTCAGCGGCAAAAGCAGCTCCATGACCGAAATATCGAACGATGTCGTCGTTATGGCGGCCCAGGCGTCGCTCGACGAGATGGCAAGCGGCTCCTGGAACGCAATCAAGAGATTCGTGAGCTCACGGTGACCGACGGCCACACCTTTTGGAGTGCCCGTGGAACCCGACGTATACATCACGTACGCGAGCCCGGGATCCGGCACCGAGACTGGAGACTCCATTGCCTCCGGACCGGGCACCTCGAGTTCGTCGAGATGCAATATCTGTCCATCGAAGCCCTCAAATGAGGATTGGATCATCGAATCCGTAACGATCAATCGCGCGCCGGAGTCATGGAGTACGAACTTGAGTCGCTCGACAGGCTGCTCGACATCCAGCGGCAAAAACGCAGCACCGGCCCGGAGTATTGCCAGCATCGCCAGCGGAAGGCGTTCGGTGCGTGACACGGCCAGGCCGACGATGGCGCCGGGCATGACGCCCCGGGCAACCAGGTTGCGTGCGACAATGGAATAGCGCCGATGCAGTTCGGCATAACTGATTTCAGTGGTTGCTGTCGACACTGCAGTGCGAGTCGCATGCTCGTCGACCATTGAGCCCACCAGGTCGAGTACCGACTTTTCGAGCATCGCGGTTTCCCGGACGCCCCGGCGAGCGAGCAGTGCAGCCTCATCGCCAGGCTCAAGCAGAGGAATGCATACCCAGGCCCGCTCGGGCCCCGCCACCGCCGCAGCAAGGTAATGCCGGAGTTGTGATACGAAGCGGCGCACGATGTCGGGCTCGAAAAGCGCATTTGCGTACTCGAGCTCGATGTCGATACCGGTTCCGGATTCGTTGATCCAGCAACTAAGATCGCTACGCGCGATCGCTGTCCCGACAAAATCGGTCATGCCGTCCGTGTCCCGGTACCGTTCGTCGGCAAACGAAACCTGAAACACGGGTGCGCGGCTTGAATCGAGCTGGGCTGGCAGAGCCGCAACGACGTCCTCGAACTTCGTGTCGACGTGACCCCGGGCCTCCCGATTGATTTCCGCAACGAAGTCGACGAAGCGCGCAAAGGACCAGTCGGTGGAGGGCTGCAGCCGCAGCGCCACGCAATTGGTACCCCGGGAGGTACTGTCCTGGCCCGCGCTACTCTGGTCAGAGGCGCTTTGCAGCGTACCGATGATGACCTCGCTTTGTCGGCAATAGCGCAGCAGAGCGGCCGCGAACCCGGTCAGAATGAGGTCCGACAATTCAAACGATTTCCCGACCTTGAACTGTAGCAGGCTGTCGTAAAGACCCTTGTCGAACCGGATGCTGACCGATTCCCTGTCATTCTGTTGTTCCGGGGGGCGCGGTCGGAACCGCGGAAATTCCAGGGCGGGGAGCGTTCCGTCCAGCCTGCTGCGCCAGTATTCCAGGCCTTGCAGATCTCCCGCAGATTCGGCCGCGCCGCTGCTGCCGCGTTCACCCACAATTTCCGAGGCGGCCCTCGCTATGTCGGCAACGGGCAGCTGTGGCGCCGAACAGACTTTGTCCAGCACTGCAGCAAAGTCGTCGCAGGCCCGGGCGCACCAGTCGGCGCTGTAGGACGTCGTGTCCACCGTGAAGTTCAGTTCGATAGCCCGGCCGGGCAGGAACGTCAGGGACAGGGGAAACTCCGTGATACCACGATGCTCGACCTCGATCACTTCGATCGGACCCCGTCGACCCTCCAGAGGGTCCTGGCCGAGTTCCGCGTCCAACGCGCAAAGCGTGTCGAACAGGGCTTCGGCTGCGGCGATTCCCGCAGCGGACTTGATTTCACCCAGTGTAAGGCCTGAATGCCCGGACATCGCACTGGCGACGTTCTGTGCGTCGCGAAGCCAATCGACGATCGCCTTTGTCGAGTCGGTGCGATAGCGCATGGGAACACTCGCCATCATCAGCCCTGCTATCGCCTCCGAGTGCGGGAGATCCGCTGGCCTGTCGTTGATCGCGGATCCGATTACGATGTCCGAGACCCGGCGCTCGGCGCCGAGTACCAGCGCCCAGCAACCCTGCAACAAGGTCGTAAGTGTCAGTCGATGCAGGCGCGCGGTCTCCACGGCACGTTTACTGAGATCCGGCGACAATCGGAACGAATAATCGGCATAGTCGACTTCCGAGGCGGAAGGTGTCCTGGAGGCCCCCGGCAGCCTGAGATCCGCGAGGTACTCGGCCCAGAATTTCTCTGCAGCACCTTTGTCACGATCTTTCAGCCAGCTGATGTACGCGGAGTAGCGCGCCGGGGCGGCCTGCTTCGGTGCCTCGTCCGATAACAACTGGCGGTAGGCGGTGCAGACATCGTCCCAAAGAATCCTCTCGGACCAGCCATCAAGAATGATGTGCTGGTACGCCCAGATGACGACGTGGTCGTCCGGCCCGAGCGTGAAGACCGCCACGCTCATCAGCGGCGGTCGATCGAGTGACCGCGCTGCGCCGCCTTCGTATTTACTGATCCGGGCCTCGCGCTCGGCGTGCTCCAGGCCGGTGAGGTCTTCGTGATGCCACGGCAAGGTAACCTCACTATCGACGACCTGGAACGTCCGCCCTTTGCGGTCCCGGACGAAGCGCGTGCGGAGCACGGCATGGCGGCTAACGGTGTGCTGCCAGGCGACGCGAAAAGCGGCGACGTCGAGTTCGCCTTTTAAGCGCAATCGTACCTGGTTCCAGTAGGATCGATTTGCGGGCGCCAGAAGATGCTGGAAAAAGAGCCCCTGTTGCAATGGCGACAGGGGATAGATGTCCTCGACACCAGTTTTGCCCATATTGCTCATGTCGGTGTCAGAAGCTCGTAATGAAGCTCTCCAGACCGAGCGCGCGGGTCACAAACCACCAGAGACCGACCAGGGCAATGAGCGCCGAAATGCCGGGAAGCAGGAAGCTGCGGTACAGGCGAGTGTCGCGAAGGAAATAGAGGGCAGGGAATACGAGCGCGACGATCGCGAGTTGCCCGATTTCGACACCGATGTTGAACCCGACGAGGGCGGTCAGTTTGGACTCGCGAGATACGAGCAGGTCTATCAGGACGCTGGCGAAACCGAGGCCGTGGAATAGCCCGAACAAGAACACCAGCCATCGGATCTGGTGGCTGATTATGGGGCGGATATTGTTCGCGGCCACGGCGAGCACAGAGAAGGCAATAATCGACTCCACTAGCCTGGAAGACAGATTGACCCAGCCCTTGAGCGCGAGCGCCAGGGTGATGGAATGCGCAATTGTGAATAGCGTGACGATGGCAAAGAGGTTGAACAGTGCCTTGCGGTAATCGGGTTCCGGCTCCCACCGCCCGTCCTTCATGACCATGACGGCGGTAAGCAAAAGCGTAATCAGGAACAACACGTGGTCGATACCGATCCAGATATGCCACACGCCCTCGATGACGAATCGCCAGCCCTTGACCCACACGGACTCCCTCAGCAGGCTCACCGTGCCCGCAGGTTCTCTCGGCGAGAAGACAAACTTGATCTCGGAGTGGTTGTTGGTTACGCCGCTGAGAACATTGTTTTCGATGACGAGCCCACCCCGGTGATCGGCGTTGGTCTCGAAAAATGGTGTGAATTCGGCAGAGAGCGCAGGCGGGACGGGAACGGGGGTCGCGGCGGAAAACCTCACTATCGCATAATCTGCAACCTCTATTACAAGGCGGTCGCGACCCGTGATCGTCAATTCGTAATCGGACGATTCATTGCCCAGGCGCACAATGCTCATCGCATAATCTTCGATAAGCGGCCAGGTCGACTCGACCTCCTCTTCGGCGAGTTCCCCGTTCCCGTCGACGTCGATCTCGATAACGGTCTTGAGCTGGTCAAGGGGCAATTCCATGCGGCCATTGATGCCCGAATCGCTTATGTCGAGGAACACATAGCTCCATCCCATCTCGTGGGCGTGCACGGCCTGGCCCGGGGAAAGGGCACCGAGAATCAAGAGGCATGTGGCTGCCAGCGCGGCAGGGGTTTGAATCAGTCTTCTTGTCATGTCTGCATCCGTGTAATTGTTGTTATTCCGTGAGACGTCAGGATTCGAGTTCATCCAGCAGGTCGGCAATTTCATCGTCGTCGAGGTCTGCGAGTTCGAACCTCTTCGGGGCAGGCGAGTCCGCCGTGCTCACCGTGTCAGGGCCCTTACGAACGTGCAGCGACAACTCCCGGATCGTCGGGTACCGCATCATGTCGGCGGGCGCAATGACCAGTCCCCGACGATAGGCGCGAGCGGCCATTCGCATTGCCGTCAGCGAGTCGCCGCCGAGATCGAAGAAGTTGTCATCGATTCCGACGCTCTCGACAGCGAGTCCTTCCGCCCAGATCGCGGCCAGGCATTCCTGGGTCTTGTTCTCGGGCGCCCGGTAGGCAACTTCGCCATCCGTGTTGCCGACGGTCATGGCCGCGAGCGCCTTACGATCAATCTTGCCATTCGGAAGTCGCGGCAATACGTCGCACTGGACAAAGGCATCCGGAAGCATGAACGCAGGCAGCGTCTCGAGAGCGGTTGCCCTGAGCGTCGCGGTATCGACCGGCTCTTCAGCGACGAACCAGGCAACGAGACGCTGAGGATGCGCGTGCGTCTTTACAGCCACGGCAGATTTGACTGCAGGCACCTTGAGCAAAGCCGCCTCGATCTCGATGGGTTCGACGCGAAAGCCCCGGACTTTTACCTGTTCATCGATTCGGCCGAGGAACTCCAGGTCGCCGCTGTCAAGCACTCGAACCAGGTCTCCTGTCCGATAATATCGTCCGGTGGTGTCGCCCGTCGGCGACGGCAACCCAATGAACTTTTCCCGGGTAAGGGATTCGTTATTCAAATAGCCTCGGGCGATCCCCGGTCCGCCGAGGAAGAGTTCGCCAGGTACACCGACGGGCACCGGGCGAAAATGCCGGTCCAATACACGGTGACAGATGTGTCCAACCGATTTTCCGATCGGCACCACTTGCTCGCTGAAATCTCTCGGAAAATGAAAAGCGTGACTCCAGACAGCGCCTTCGGTCGGACCGTACTCGTTGTATAGCTCGGCATCAGGGCACGCGCGCAGGTGCTTGTTATGAACTGCCGGCTGGCAAGCTTCGCCGGCGACGATAGCAGTCTGCAGCGGATGCAAGTCGCTTTCTCCCGCGGAATCGAGCAGTACTTCATAAAATGACGGGAGGGTAAGAAGGTGCGAGATACCGAGCTGCTTGACCAGGCTCGTCAGGTGAATCGCATCGTCGTGTTTGCCAGGGTCCGGCAGCACCACTTCGCCGCCATCGCATAGCGTCCAGAACAGCCCGGCGAGAGAGCTGTCAAATGCGAACGAGGGCAATAACAGGAAGCGCTCGACGCTGCCGCTGTAATATGCCGGCCGCGCAGCCGTCGACAACGCGATGCTACGATGGCTGACCATCACCCCCTTGGGGGCGCCGGTCGATCCTGACGTGTAAATAACATAGGCGAGATCACCCGGTGCAACTGCCGGCGGGTCCGTGTTTTCCGATACCCGGTCGCCATGATCGGGGCGCACAATCTCGATGCCGTCGTATGCATCGAACCTCGAGTCCCCAGCGGCGACGATAGCAACGGCACCGGCGTCGGCGAGAATGGCGTCGATCCGGGCCGCCGGATAGTCCGGATCGACAGGTACGAAAGCCGCGCCGCTCATCCAGACGCCGAGCATGGCTACGACGGTGTCCATGCTGCGCGTGGCTTCGATCGCTACCCGGCTGTTTGCGGTGACGCCCAGCTCTCGCAATCGCGAGGCAAGGTTCCCGCTGCGTGCGAGCAACTCCTTGTAAGACATGCTGTGGCCTGCGCAGGTCAGCGCGATCGAGTCTCCCTGCTCCAGGCACGTCTCCGTAATGGCCTCGACAAGCAATCGTGTGTCGTCTTCGGAGAGTGACAGGGCTGCATCAACGGCAGGCTGGCGGGAATGAGTCCCGACGTCCAGGAACCTGACGTCTTCCCCGGGCCGGGAAGCCATGCTGGCAAGAATGCACTTCAGGTGTTCGGCCAGCTGTTCCACGTCTCCCGAGGAAAACCGGCCCGTGTCGAAGACAAGCCGGCACTTGATCGAGGTGCCCGGATATACGAGGAGCGCGAGAGGGTAATGGCTCGTGTCATCGATCGATATCTCGGCAATGCGAACCGGGTCGTCTTCCCGACCGAGGCGGGTTTCATGATTCTCGAACACGAGGATCGTATCGAACAGTTCCTGGTTGGCCGGGAGCCCTGTCGTGCGATGGATCTCCGCAAGCGGAGAATCCTCGTGTTGCCGGATGTCGAGCAGGCTGCGCTGCACCTGCGGCAACCACCTGGAAACGCTCAAATCTGTTGAAATGCGCAGCCGTACCGGGAGTGTGTTGAGGAAGATTCCCTTCATGGATTCGATGCCGGGAAGCTCGATGCTTCGCCCGGAAACCGTGCTGCCGAATACCACATCGTCGCTGTTGCTGTATCGGGAAACGAGAATTGCCCACGCCGAGTGGAAAATGGTATTCAGCGTGACACGAGACTCTCTGGCGAGCTTGGTAAGTCCCGCGGACAGCTCTTCCGGCAGTTCCGTATCCAATCGCCGGAAATCGCTCGACGGACCTGGCGGATGTGATCTAAGGTTGATAGGAGAGGCTTCTGCGAGCCCCTCGAGGTAGTCGCCCCAGAACCTGGTATGGTCCGTTCTGTTCCGGCTCGCCTGCCACATGACATAGTCGCGAAATGGTCGAGCGTTGGGGATCTTCGGCTGGTGACTCCCCAGTAATGCGTTGTAACGAGTGAGCCACTCATCGAGAACCGGGTACGTCGACCAGCCGTCCAACAGGATATGGTGCACGTCCCAGAGCAGGACGGCGCGGTCGTTACCAGTTCGGATCAGCGTGAAACGCATCGGGGTTGCCGCAGAAAGGTCAAGGCCCTGGTCGACAAGGTCTTTCCGAAGCGCGCCGATTTCGGTCTCCAGATCGGCAGGCCGGCGTTCACGCCAGTCAAGTTCCCGATACGCCGGTTGCGTGTTTCGTGTAACGGCCTGCAGCGGTCGGTCAAGCCCCTCCCAGAAGATGCGCGACCGGAGTGTCTCGTTATTTGCGACCGTGTCGCACCAGGCAAGCGAGAGCTTCGCCGGGTCGATCCTGCCCGATAGCTTGCAGATAACCTGGCCGAGATAGACACCCGATGCCGGGTCGGCCAACGCGTGGTACAGGATACCCTCCTGCACCGGTGTCAACGGGTATATGTCCTCGAATCCCTCGAACACCTCGTCGCCCACCGTTCGACGAAGCCTTTCCAGGTCCGCGGTCAGGTCGCGGTCGAATGACTGCCCCGGTTCCGAAGCGTCGCCGTGCCTGTATGCGGTGTCCGCCATCATGGCGTCCGCAAGTCTTGCGATCGTCGGCGTGAGGAAAAGCTGCCTTGGGCTCATGCGCAGGCCGAGTGCCTGGGCCTGGGCAGCGATGCGAATACTCATCACGGAGTCGCCGCCCAGCTCGAAAAAGTCGTCATTGATGCCAATTCTCGGCAATCCCATTACATCGCTCCAGATTGCATGGAGCTCAGTCTGCAATGGCGTCGACGGCGCAACGTAAGCGGATTCGATTTGCGGCCGCTCCTGTACGATGTCCGGCAATTTTCGGCGGTCGATCTTCCCGTTGGATGTCAGCGGCATGGAATCCAGCTGCAAAAAGCCTGTCGGGATCATGAATGCGGGCAGGCGTTCGAGCAGAAATTCGCGAATCGCCTTCGAGTCGAGCCGGGTGTCGGCGACGAAGTAAGCCACCAGCTTCTCGGAGATCGCTGCTTCCTGGAGCGGCGCGCTATCGAAGCCGATGTCTTCGAGCATCCGAAGCACGTTGCTTTCGTCAATCGAATCGTCAAGCTCTTCCATCGCCGCAGACCGTCTCTTGTGCCCCAGCCTTACGTCCCAGCTGTAGGGCAGCGCATAGTTGTGAAAGCCGCGAGTCCTCTTGTGGACGTAGATTCCAACGTCATTGATTCGGCAATTTGTCGATCGCCCGGTATCCGCTGGCCGCTCCCACACAGTGTGCTTATCAAGGTACGCGTAGAGTTCGTCCAGGCCGACATCCACGTAACGGTAGAAATCGATAAAAGTTATCTCGTCGAAAATTTTCTCGTCGCTGAACAGCTCGTGGTCGAGAAGCTCGTAGACGGCGTCATTGGTACGGTGATAGAACTTCCTCGCGTCGACGATCAGTCTGTCGATCGTATCGGGATCAAACTGTCGAGCCCGGAAGGTATCGGCGAGACGCGTCTCGAACATCTGGCCTCGTGAAAGACCGGTTATGATCGTCGCGATGCCCAGCCGTCGCGCGAGGCTCATGCTCAACGTGTAGATAGTCTTGAAGCAGCCATTGCAGACGTTGCAGTGACGCCGCAGGCTGTCGGCAAAAATCTCGTCCATGTGCGGTGTCGAGGCGACCTCGAGATCGATGCCCAGGTCGTCACACGCCTCGCGGACATTACTGATAGCGCGTTCGGACAGATACCCGTTATCGAGCGTGAACGCCAGGGGTCGAACACCAAACTCTCGAACCAGCTGGTACAGCATGTACGTGCTGTCCTTGCCGCCGCTTACGAGGACCATGCAGTCGTATTTGCCGGGGTTTTCTCTATCGCGAATCCGCCCGACCAGGCCACGCAACTGGTCGGGCGTGCCGAAATATCGGCTGACCTCATTCTCGAGGCGCGCGTAGTCACGGCAGTCGGCACAAACGCCGTCCTCATCGATGTCGGCATTGGGATAACTCGACGGCAGGCCGCAACTGAGGCAACTTCGGACGTCCGGGAGATCGACTGCAGGCGGGTGTTGCACGACGGCAGCGGCCATTTTTATCCCCGGGCACCGCAGGAGCGTGTTCTCGATTTCGCCGAGCTCGATCCGGGCGCCCCGAACCTTGACCTGCTCGTCGGCCCTGCCGAGGAACTGCAACCCGTGATCTCCCCACCGAGCGAGGTCCCCGGTACGATAAAAGCGTTCACCGGTCTCCAACGACCGGCCGAAGCGCTCTGCTGTCAATTCGTCGCGCTTCCAGTACCCGAGAGCAACGCCGGGTCCGCCGATCACCATCTCGCCGGTAACGCCGAAGGGCACAGGCTGATCGTAGGCGTCCCAGACATGGATGCGAACGTTTGCGGCAGGAACACCGATAGGGACGGAGCTATCGATATCGGATTCGGCGTCGAAGCGGTGAATCATGCAGCCGACCGTTGCTTCGGTCGGCCCGTACTCGTTGTAGACTTCGATATCGCGACCCACGGTATCGAGAAAAGCACGCACGCTGCTGGTCTTGAGATCCTCGCCACCGAGAATGAGTTTGCCGATTCGCTGGCAGGTGGCGCCGTTATCACGCAGCAAATCCAGGTGCGCGGGAGTCAGTTTCACGATATCCACGGCGTCGTCCTGGAAGACGTCGATGATCTCGAGTCCGGGCGCCGTAGTGTCCTCCCGGTAAACGCGGATCGCGCTGCCTGCGGTCAACGGTACGAAGATCGACGTCAACGTCAGGTCGAAGGCGATCGAGGAGTAGAGCGGAAAGTCGAGCGGCTCATCCGGCATGTATGAGCGTGCTGCCCAGGAAACGTAATTAAGCAGTCCAGCATGACTGAGCATCGCCGCCTTGGGTGTGCCGGTGGAACCTGAGGTATAGATGAAATATGCGACATCGTCACCGGATCGCGGGACGGAGCGATTGCCGTCGGAATAATCGTTAACCTCGCTGCTTCGCGGATCGACCAGCTCGATGCGGGACACGTCGCCCGCAAGATTTTCAATTATCTCGATGTCAGCTATGAGTAGTGCGGGCTCCAGGTCATCCAGCAGCGCCTGCCTGCGCTTCGGCGGATTGACCGGGTCGATGGGAGTAAACGAAGCGCCGGCCTTGAGAGTCCCGAGCACGGCAACCAGGAATTCCGTGGACCGGCGCATGCAGATCGCTACCCGGTCTCCGGCACTAATCCCCCGGCTGCGCAGCAAGTTAGCCAGGCGGTTTGCGCGGATGTCGAGTTCGCGGTAACTCGTCAAGCTGCCATTGTCACTGACCGCGGTCGCCTGAGGTGCTCGCGCGACTTGCGCCTCGAAGAGCTCTATGACGTTAGCAGCTTCGCCGACAACATCCTGAGTGGCATTGAAATCGTGCACCAGGAGCTGCCGCTGTGCGTCTGTCAGCAGATCGAAACTGCCGATCGGGCGGCACGGGTCCTCGATAAATGCATCGATTACCGCGCCCAGCTGGTCAATCAACCACGTCTGCTGGTGTTCGTCGAAGATGTCCTGGTTGACGTCAAGGTGCAGGGCAAAGTTTCCGGTTTGATCGAAGTCGCAGACCTGGATCCTGAGTGCGTGCGTGCTGTCTCCGAAGCCCGAGTGAACCCAATCCGTTCGGACCGGCAGTCCCGCGAAGTCATCCATGCGCGCGGTGACGTAGTTGATAAGGACGGCATAAGCGTTATTGGTTTCCGCGGAACTGATACCCGGACGCGCATGCTTGAGTCCGTCGAAGACCTGGTCCATGACGATTTGATTGAGGGACCTGAAGGTTGCTTGCGGTTCGATCCTCGCATTCAGTACTCCGATCTCCATGAACAGGCCGATCGTCCGCTTGAATTCTTCTGAGGGCCGGGCTTCGAAGGGCGTGCCGAGCCGAAGGTCGGTTTCACCTGTGATGCGGTGAATGGCGGCCAGTGCCAGTGTAGTCCAGATGCAATGCAGCGACAGGTTGGCACTCAACATGCCGTAGTCATCACTCTCGCTGATGCGGCGTATCGACGACGATCGTCTTTCGTCGATATTCATGATCAGCCGTCTCGTTTGGTTGCCGGCGGAGTCGTTTCGTTTGCCGTAGAAACCGGGTACCGGACAGGGCGAACTGATCAGTTCGTTCCAGTACCTGCAGGCGCGCTCATGTGCGTCCGTAGCGATAAACGAATCTTCGTAAGTCACGTAGTCGGCGTAGGAGGGAATACCAGGGGCTTCCTCGAGCCGGCCCGACAAAGCCAGCAGATAGCGCTCCGCCATGTAGCGGAACGCCAGGGCGAACGACTGTCCGTCGGTGATCAGGTGGTGCTGGCACAGGTACCAGACAAATTTTTCATTCTCGACTTTGACCAGTGCGGTATCGAATAGGCGTTCCTCGATCCGCAAAGCACGGCATTTTCGTTCTGCTAGCCAGTCGCGATAGCTTGCGTCCGGGTCTTCCGCGGATGAGAGATCGATCAGATCTACCGTTGCATTGATCGAATCCGAAACGCGCTGCCTGGGCGTCCCTTCCTCCAGGATGATCGTCGTTCGAAGCGCATCACTTGCCTGTACCAGTGACTGAAACGCTGATTCGAAACACGCAACGTCGATTGATCCCTCGATCGTGAAGGTCTGGATCATGTTGTACAGCGGCACATCCGGATGTAGCTGCTGTCCCAGCCAGATCAGGTGCTGGTTCGTCGTAAGGTCAAGTACGGGCAAACTCACGCTCCCTGTCGAAACCGCAGGCTCCGGCCGATCCGTTGTGCCGCTGAACTCCGCCATTGCCCCTTCCTAGGTCACTTCGCGCTTCCGATCTATCAAAGCCAGCATGGCATCCACGCTCTGGAAGTTCTTGATGGTTACGTCGCCAGCGCGAATGGTCACGCCGAACTCCTGCTCCAGGAAAGCGACCAGTTGCACGACACCGACAGAATCAATGGAGACGCGATCCAGCAGATTCTCACCGGGCATGATCGGCAGGTCGTCCTCTCCTTGTAACAGGGTGGTCTTGATGTAATGAATGATCGTTTCTGCGCCTGTCATAGGACGACTACCTGCTCTGCGCGCGTCGGTGCTTCCACGATCGACCGAATCGCGCGCCGGTCGATCTTGCCGCTGCCCGTCCGGGGAAAACTGTCCAGCGCCATTATCTCGCTTGGCACGGCGTAGTAGGGAAGGCTCTCGCGAGCATGCTTGAGAAGGTCTGGCTGGCCCCCCTCGGCTGGCGTGCCGTCACGGAGTAATACAGCCGCGCGGATCGACGGTGTATCCCCGCCGGACAGCCAGGCAGCGACTTCTGCGACGGCGGGGTGCTCGGACAGTATCGCCTCGATTCCGTCGAGTTCCACACGGAACCCGCGGACTTTCACCTGTCGATCCTTGCGGCCAAGGAAACGGTAATGGCCCTCAGCGTCGGCTATCACGAGGTCGCCCGTGCGAAGGAATACTTTCTCGAACGGCGACCCGGGGTAAGGGGTCATGCGAAACATGGCCGCCCTCGTTCGGTCTGCGTCCTTCCAGTATCCCTGCATCATTGTCGGCGCGTTTATCAAAAGCTCTCCCTGTGTACCCGGGGCAACGACCTCATCGCGTTCATCGACGACACGGGACTCCGCGATATCCCAGGCGCGGCCGATTGGAACCTGCTCCTGCGCGTACTCGTTCGGCAGTGCAGGGACGTGAAAGTAAGTGCACTGGTTCACCTCGGCAGGGCCGTATACGTTGCTGAAGCGGGCCTTCGGCAGCACTGCCATCAGGTTTCTCAGATGCACGGGCGGGAACGGTTCTCCGCCGAACATTACCCATCGCAGACTCTCGAGGTTGCGGTGTTCGAGGTCACCCCGCAGCAGGAGGTCAACGAGCGCACTCGAAACCGAGTACCAGATGGTCAGGCGCTCGTCCTCGATCAACTGGGACAGGCTTGCCGGCAGCAACATGTAGGCCTGGGGAATGATGACGGTCGTCGCGCCGCGCAGCGGACCGGCGAAATAGTCGAAAGTCGACATGTCGAAGTGCAGGTGCGAATGATTGCCGAGAACGTCGGAGGAGCTCACGCCGTAGGTCTCGGCAGCGGCCTCGCTGTAGCTCAGTCCGCTCCGGTGCGTGTGCATGATGCCCTTCGGGTGACCGGTGGACCCGGAGGTATACATGATGTACGCGAGGTCCGACTCGATCGGCGCGCGCACCGTGCGCACCGAGTCCTTGCTCATTTCCGACACTTCCTGCCAGCTTACCGTGTCGAGCCCAGACTCGTCATGGTCGCTCGAAACCCCGATAACGGCGCGCAGCGTGGTATCACCTGCAACCCGGGCCAGCATCGGCAGTTGCGCCCTGGCCGAGACCACGCATTCGATCTCGCAGTGGGAAAGCAGGTATGCAAGGGTGTCGCGTGGCATCCGCGGGTCGATCGGAACGTATGCGGCGCCGGCCTTCATGATGCCGTAGATGGCGATTGCACTCTCGAGGCTCTTATCGAGATAGATACCGACACGGTCCCCGCGCTTCACGCCGAGCTCAATCAAGGTCCGCGCAAGCTGATTGCTTCGCGTGGAGCATGCGGAATAGGTTAGCGACGAACCTTCGCAGCGAAACGCCTCGGTCTCGGGGCATGTCTCCGCGGAGTGGTCCAGGGCATGGTGGATCAGGTAACGCACGGAGAACGTGGCCTACAGCCCGAGCTGGCGGGCGATGATGATGCGCTGTATGTCCGAGGTGCCGCCGTAAACGGGGCCTCCCACTGCATCGCGAAGATCACGCTCGATCTCCGTTTCAGTCAGGTAACCACGGCCGCCAAACACGAGAATGGAGTCCAGGCTCGACTTGATGAACGCATCCGCCATGCTCACTTTCGCAATGGCAGCATCCATGCTGGCGGGCAGTCCCTGCTGGATCTGCCACACGGCCTTGTACGCGAGGAGCCGGGCAGACTCGAGTCGAATCTTCATGTCCGCTATCCGGTTCGCCACGGACTGGAACTTACCGATCGGCTTGCCGAATTGCTCACGCGTCTGTGCATATTCGACGGCACGCTCGATCTGGTACTCCATGGCGCCGATCTGGCTGGCCAGGATGGCGGCTCGCTCTACGTCCTGCCCGGCATGAAATATGGATGCACCGGATCCTTCATCGCCGACAAGCGACCCCGCTCCAACGCGGCACCCGTCCAGGACGAGTTCGCCGATAGGCGCCGTGCGCAACCCCATTTTCGGCTTGTTGGGCTTTACTTCCAGGCCCGGCGAATCTCTATCCACGACAAACAGTGAAATGCCCCAGTGACCGAGATCGGGATTACTGGTTGCAAACACCAGGAAGAAGTCGGCGACCGGAGCGAAGGTGATAAGTGCCTTGTGCCCGTGGAGCACATAACCACCATCGGATTCGCTGTAGGTCGTTCGAAGGCTGTAGGCGTCCGAGCCGGAGCCCGGCTCGGTCATGGCGTAAGCGCCAATCAGTTCACCGCTGGATATCCCGCGCAGGTATTTCTGATTCTGCTCATCGCTACCTGCATCGATCAGTGTTTGCACGACGCTGACGGCGTGTGCGTTGAGCGCGAACGTGAGTCCGTTATCCCGACATCCGTAGCCCAGGCCTTCCATCGCGAGGAAGCAGCTCAGCAGCGGCAGCCCACGGCCGCCGCAGGCTTCCGGGATCGGGAAAGACTGGATTCCGAACTGCGCACATTTTTGCCAGGAGTCACGGGAAAACTCACAGGCGAGATCGCGATCCACTACGTCATGATTGAGTTCGCGCTGTGCGAATTCGACAATCGAGCGTCGCAGCTCCAGCTGCTCTTCAGACCAGTCGAAATTCATTGGCCCGGTCATCCTTTTCAGAATAACGCGATTCTGTTGCAAGGACGCTTGTCAGCTGGGCCCCGAAATAGGGATCGTGTGGGTCGGCAACGCTCTCGAGCTGCACATCGCGACCGAGATCCATCGCCCTGGCATGCCTTTCGAATACGCCCAGAATTACGTGGTCCTGCAGCGCATATCCTGTGGAGTCGAAAACCGTCAGGCGTTCCTGCAGCTCGACAAGCCGGTTCTCATCGCGAAGGACAACCGGAAGTTCCGGGCCAATCTGGGCCTCGTCGAGCGTCTGGCACTCACCTTCAACGACCGCCTGCTTGAGAAAGTCCGGGCAAACGAAGCTGCGCGATAAAAGCGTTGCCGGAACTTCCGTCTTGCCCGGAAAATCGGAGCCAACCGCATTGACGTGTAGCCATGGCTTTACGTCGCAGTCTTCGAATACGGGCCCCTCGCCAATCGCGACCGAGGTCGCGGTACAAATGACGTCCGCGCTCCGCACGGCCTCGTGACAGTCGACAACGGTAATTTTCGGTATATCCAGCTGCAGGCGCCCGGCTCTCACGAGAAAGCTGTTCGCGACAGTTTCGTCAATGTCGTAGACCAGCACTTCCTCGAATGAAAACACCCGTGACAGTGCATGCAGCTGGGTGACCGCCTGCGCTCCCGCACCAATGAGCGCAAGCGACCCGGACTCAGGCCGCGCGAGCGCCCGGCTTGCCACGGCCGAGGCTGCGCCGGTACGAATTGCCGTCGCGAGCGTGCCGTCTGCAATAACCTGGAGGTGTCCCGTTCGGGTATCGAATCGCATCACGGAGGACATGATGGTTGGGAGCCGCCGATCCGCAGGGTTGCCAGGGTGGTAGCCGACAACCTTGATGACGGCGCATTCCCCGCTGTCGTGTATCGGCATCCATTCGATGAGGCCTGTCGCCGGATGGTTGTAGTTGAAACCATCGCGTATCGGGATCTCGAATCGCGTATCAGTCGATACGTCGAGGCACGCGCCATGCAGGTCCGAGATGACCTCGTCCATCAACGTGTTCAGCCCTACATGACGGGCCACCGAATTAATGTCGTCAGCGGAGAGTATTCTCGTTTTCAATTGTCTCCCCCCCGGAAGACCGGACTCTTAACGGTACCGTTTATTGCACGGCGCTGATCGGCGGCACGAGCATTCGACTGAGGCCACGTGCAGCGTCATCGCACTTGTCTCCATTCTCAAGCGCGAGACCATCCGATGCAAGCGTCTTTATGTTAACTATTGTAACAATTCGCGCTTGCCGCTCAGGAATCGTCGGCGACTGCGAAGTTCACGAACTTCGTTATTGACCATGAACGGATCTGATCGACGAGGCGGGACCGGTGAGCCACCAACGTGTAGACGTGATCGGCCTCCTCGAAAAACACTTCGGTCAGGCCCTCATGCGCCGATGCGCGACCGAGGAAGCGTGACAGCTGTCCCTGGTGGTTGTACGGGTAGAAGCCGCCCGAGAATATGCTCAGTAATTTTCCGCCCCGGCGGAGAAACTCCTCATAAGCCGGCCGCTGCGCGAGGAGAGTAAGGTCCCGGTTGTCAGTGAGCACGGTTTCCGGAGGCCCGGGTGACACAGAGCTGCGGCCTCCGGCCAGTCGCCGGAAGATCCCGATGGGGCCACGGGCGAACAATCGCCGCAGTCGTGCACTATGGTGGTGCACATACCACATTGGCGTGCGCTCGACATATCCGTCCAGCAACACGAGCCCGCATACCTGTTCCCGGTCCTGCGCGATCCGAAGTGCATCGAAAGCCCCCGAGCAAAGTCCGACCAGCATTACTCGCTCTATGCCAAGCGCTCGCAAGTGGGCGAAAGCGTCGTCAAAGTCGAGCAGGGCGGCCTCGGCCGGCGTGAGCTCCGCGCGAAGCGGGCTCTCGCCTTTTCCCGACTGGTCGAGACGAAGAGTCACAATACCCAGCTTCGCCAGTTCTTCGGCGATTGCTACGCTCATCCGGAAAGGGCCAAAGCTCGGAGTCATGCCAGCATTCAGGATAATCGCCCCGATCTTCGCCAATCGATCAGCACGTTTCACCCGCACCGAGAAGAGTCCCGCTCCGGGCAATACGACGGCGCTCGATTCTAGATCAGCTTGCGGCATATCCACTGGATGATCTCGCTCGGATACAGTATTGCCGAGGTGTCGTTCTGCCAGCCGCAGTCGAACTCGACATGTTCTGTTTCCGTGATCGTTCGCTGCAGCGCGCCCGTGCTGCGATAGTTCTTCGATGTAACTGCGAATGACATCACGTCTGCTGGTTGGAGACCCTGCCAGGACCGGACGTCCACCAGGAAATTTGCGCTGGTTTCGTGACCGGAAAACTCGCGATCAGAATCGGCCAGGGCATTCCTGAACGATTCACGCAGGTTGCCACGATGCTCATAGAGATGAGCGAGCCAGTCCTCCCCGCTGAGAATCGGGTCCCAAAGTACTAGCTTTTCTATCTTCCCGGTCGCGACCAGGACGGAGACGAGACTCGCCGCGAAACGCACCGCGACTATGTGCGTGACGCCCGATCCGGAAATGGCAGTCAGCTCATCTGCAGCGGCTATAAGATCGTCTTGCCAGTCCTGTACCGAGTAGCGGCATGACGGGCCTGGAGAGTTTCCCTGGCCGCCATAATCAAACCGCAATACGTCGAAGCCGGCCGCGGCGCAACGTTCACTGACCTGGCGCAGAGCAAAGTGGGCGCGGGTACCTTCATGTAGCAGGGGAGGGGCAATCAACAGGCCACGTTGTTTCGGTATTCCTTCGGCGGGATGAAAAGCACCGAACAATTGCTGCTGCTGTCCGAAGAAGAAAGGCTCCATGATGCTAACGTATATTGTATTTTGGCATTCCGCTATAGTCATCGTACCGATGGCCCCGCTCGCGTCGAGATACACGCAAGCACCGCCTTGATCTCGCTCGACAGATCCCGAATGCATCCCGGCAACGTACACCTGCACTTTCTCGATCTCGACGCGTCGGCAGACGCGCTGATCGTTTGCCAGGGGTTGCTCGATGCGACCGAACGCGACCGGGCTCGTCGTTTTCTGCGCAAGAATGATGCAGATCGGTGGACGGTCGCGCGCGCCGGCCTCAAAGACATCCTGGCATCTTACTGCGGGATCCAGCCACGCGATGTTCGGTTTCGTACCGAGCGTAATAGCAAGCCGGTCATGGAAGATGTACCCGGGAGAGACGGGGTCCACTTCAATCTCAGTCACTCCGGCGCGGTCGCCGCGGTCGCGGTGACACGACTCGGTCCTGTCGGAGTGGACGTCGAGTACAGGCGAACGATTCCGGACTGGAGGGAGGTGGCGTCCCGATTTTTCTCCGCCAGTGAATACAACGCATTGATCGGCGTCGCTGCAGCACAACGCGACGATGCTTTCCTCCGATGCTGGACACGTAAAGAAGCGGTCATCAAGGCAACCGGGGAAGGGCTGTCGGCTGAACTCGACAGTTTCGATGTGTCGTTCGAGCCAGACAGGCCGCCGGAGGTGTTGCGTCACGGTAGCGAGCCCGGGTCGCCGGGTGCCTGGACGCTCGGGCACTTCGAGTCGGACACATTCGTTGGGGCAGTCGCACTCTGTCGAGCGCTGCCGTTCGAACTGGTGACCGAAGGCTTCTGGGATCTCCCACATGGTCCGTCGACTTCGAATAACCGGTCCCCTGTCTAGGGCTCGCAGGCGGTCTCCGGATGCGGGCGCACCTCCTGTTGCGCAGCGACTTTCCGGGAGCGGCATCCGCCGAGGCAGCGGTAGCACGTCATTGCTCACTCGGGCCGGATCGATCAGAACGGGCATGCAAGCTACACTGGACGTCAAGGCAGGGAAGGGCACGGTGCGTCGCTCGATGAACGAAATGCGTGACGGAGAGACGAACATATCGCATCGCTCCTTGCAGAATGGCCAGCAATGCCTGGAAACGACGATCTTGCTGCCGCAGCCGGTGGAGGAGGTGTTCGCGTTCTTCGCGAATGCGGAGAACCTGGAGCGCATCACCCCGCCGGAGCTCGCTTTTCGAATCGTCACCCCGACCCCGATCGATATCGGCGAAGGGACGATCATCGATTTCCGGCTGCGGCTCTTCGGCGTGCCCTTCCGCTGGCGAACCCGGATTAACCAGTGGCAGCCGAACGATCACTTTGTCGATGAGCAGATCCGCGGGCCATACCGGCGCTGGCTGCACCTGCATACGTTTGTCGAGTGCGAGGGGGGCACGCGGATGACCGACCGCGTGGAGTATCAATTGCCGCTGCGACCGGCCGGCGCGCTCGCGCTGCCGCTGGTTCGTTGGCAACTCGACCGGATCTTCCGCTATCGTGCGGAGACGATCCGGCGATTACTGGGCGGCGGGCCCTGAAACCGGACGATCAGTCGTCGTGAGCACCGAAACCGGAATCCAGGCCGCGGCCGTCGTCTATCGCTACGACGTGGACGATCGCCGCGCGCTCGCCGACTTCGCCCGGGAACTGGCGGACGGCGGCTGCCGCCTGGGCGGCATGGTGCAGGAATCTGTCTTCGACGAGCAGGGCCGACGCACGCAGATCGACAGCGTCGACCTCGCCACCGGCGAACGCATCATGATCAACCAGCCCGGCCGCCTGCCGCCGGGCTCCAGCGACTGCACGCTCGACACGGGCGCGCTTGCCGACGCCAGCGCGCCGCTCCGACGCGCACTTATTGATCAGCCCGATCTCGTCATCGCGGAGAAGTTCGGCGACCAGGAAGAGGCCGGGGCCGGGCTTGCGGATGACATCCTCACGGTCATCGCCGAGGGCCTGCCGATCCTGGTGCTGGTGCCCGAGGCGGCCCTTGCGAGCTGGCGCGAGGTAACCGGCGGCGGGATCCCGGAGCTGTCCTGCGAGGCCGGCGCGCTGCGGCGCTGGTGGCGCGGACGGTCTCCCGGTAAGTCCTGAGCGGGGTGAGACAGGCCGATCGACGCTGCGCCTGCGCTCAGAGCATCACGTCAGACCATTCCGGGTGCTTCTGGTACTGTGCTTTGACGAACGGACACAACGGCATGATCCTGAAGCCGCCGGATCTCGCATCCTCGACGAGGAAGCGGACCAGCGCAGACCCGACCCCGCGTCCGCCGAGTTCCTCCGGTACACCGGTGTGGTCTGCAATCACGTTGCCACTGTCGCCCAGCCTGGAATAGGTAAGTTCGGCTTCGTGGCCGTCGATCACGGCGACGTAACGGCCACGCGTATCGCCATCTTCCTTCACGATGTCGAAATCACTCATCAGTCTGCCTCGAACCCGATCTTCTTGTGGCTGCCGTCGCAGTAGGGCTTGTTGGTGGATGCGCCGCAGCGGCACATGAATGCTTTGGTTTTGGTCGCCAGGCGACGACCCGACGCGGCGATGACCTCGAGGTTGCCCTCCACGACCAACGGACCGTTCTTGGCCGCCGTGACACTGACGGGGCCGTCTCGCACCTCCAGACTTTGAGCGTCCGCGTCCGCAGGGCCCTCGCCGGTTGCCTCGAAACCGGCTTCAATATGACTGTTATCGCAATACGGTTTGTTCTTCGAGTGGCCGCAGCGGCACAGCACCGCCCGCTTGCTCGGTTCGTCCCCTGAGATCCGCAGGTCGCCGCGGTACTCGACCGGCCCGTCCTGCCACAAGCGTGCCGTGTTTACTCCGGGCAGGCATTCCCCGGCGCCGCCGTCCTTGCGTGTGTAAGTCAGGGCGCCGGAGGGACAAGTGTCGATGATCCGGGTTACCTCGTCGGCGCTCGCCTCGTCGGGAAATATCCAGCCGCCCTTGGCGCCGGGCACGAAGACTTTCGGCAGCCCGAGCACGCAGCGGCGGGCGTGTATGCATTTCTTGCCGTCGAAGTTGACGACGAGTTCACTGGATTCGACAGGTTTCATTGGCGTCTCCGGACAAATCACGAATTCTAGCTGACGACGCGCTGCCCTGGCGTAACCAATCAGGCTTCGTCCAGTTTCCTGAGCATCGCCTGGGCCTGCGACTGCAGCGCAGTCGATCGTGAAGCCTCGGTCAACGCGCTCTTCGCCTCCTTCGTCATCCCGGCACGCATCGCGCTGACGCCGGCCAGCAGGTACAGGCGGTCCACGTCGTCGACGCCACCTTTCGCGATGGCGCCCAGGTAGGCGTCATGGGCATTGCGCCATTCCTGGTCGTTGAACCAGATGCTTGCCAGTAACTCGTGTGTCTTGCCGTCGGGCGCTATGGCGGCGGCGCGCTGCAGAGCCGCGATGGCCCTGGTTTTCTCTCTGGACAGGAGCAGGAGGTCGCCGAGCCTGCGCAATACCTCGAAATCCGATCGCAGCTTTGCATCCGCGAGCGCCTGTTCCAAGAGGCGCGCTCCCCTCTCCGGCGCCTCCGCGACGTTGAATAAAGACACGATGCGCAGCAGGTCCTCGATATCCGTCAGCACCTCGATCTGCTGGGCGATGGTCAATGCCGCCAGCGCCTTGACGCTGTCCTCGCGGCGCAGGTGGTGGTTGGCCAGCAGGCGCCAGTAACCGTCGTCGGCCGGGCTGCGCTCCAGCATATCGAGCAGGATGAGCTCCGCCGCTTCGAAGCGTTCGAGATCGAACAGGACCTGGTAGTGCAGCCGGTGCCAGCTGTCGGGTGCCGCGGCGTTTCCGGATATTGCCCGCTCGACGAGCCTTTCCGCTTCATCCAGGTGCTGCGTCATGTAATTGGCATAGGCGGCCGAGAAGAGCTGGCTCGAGTCCGCGACCTGCATGGTCGTCGCAAGCCACTCCTCGAACATCTGCCGCGCGAGTTCGTATTCCTCGTCACCGAGTGCCAGCTGCCCGTAAAACAGCTTGAGATTCGCCAGCAACTGGAAGTGAATTCCCTCTTTCTCGAGTGCAGCTTCCAGGACCGTACGCGCTGCCCGCGGGCGATCCAGCAGGACGTAGGTGTGCGCCAGGAACTGGCTGGCCAGCGCGAACTCGTACGGATCGTCGTGCTTCTTCCCGAGCAGTTTCTCCAGGTCGGCAATGGCCGCGTCGTAATCTTCTTCCTCCCAGTAGTCCTGCACCTTCATCAGCTTCACGAACGTCGACCGGGAAGGGGACGGTGCCGCGGCCGGTTCGGCCACTGCCTGCATGGCAAGGAAGCTGCAGACCAGGAGTACCATCACTCGCATGGGGATCATCGCGGTCACCGCCCAGGGCCCTTCTGCAGCGCAAAGTTCACGCGCGTAATGGAGATCACGCGTATCGGTTTGCCGTCCCGGAACTGGGGCTGGTACTTCCAGCGCAGAACGGCGCGCCTCGCGGCCGATTCGAAATAGCCCTCGGGCTCCGCGTGCAGGATCTCCGGCGCCTCCACGGAACCGGTCTCGGTCACGACAAATCGCAGCACCACGTAGCCCTCGATGTCCTTTGCCATGGCTCGTTGTGGGTACTCGGGCGGGACCTTGACCAGCGGCGTCAGTTCACGAGCGATATGGATGTCGCCGATGTTCACACCGACCTCGATCTCCATTGCCGGAACGTCGATGCGCAGGTCCGTGATGCCGGGTGTGGAGGACTGCGCCAGCTGGCGCAAGGTCTCCTGCTGCTCGACCCGCGGTTTCTCGGGCGCCCGCGGGTCCCGGCGCGATTTAACGTCATGAGTCTGCGGCTGCATGCGTATGAAGTTGGCGACCTTGTAGTCCGAGACGTCGGCGAGGCGAAGTCGAGGACTCCCCACCATGTACTGGATAGCGCTGAAGAGCAGTATGTTTATCAGCACGGCAGCGAGGACTGCTGTCGGGACTCTTGCGGCGCGGGACAGCATGATCAGGTGTCCGGGGATGCCGCCACGGCAACGCTCTCGATACCGGCCAGGCGTGCCTGGTCCAGCACCTGGATGACGAGGCCGGTCTGCGATGCCTTGTCTGCAAGGATGACGACCGAGCCCTCCGGGTTCTCGGCATGCAGGCGCTCGACGTGGCCGCGGACGCTCGACGGATCGACGCGCTGGCGGTCGACCCAGACTTCGCCGTTCTCGGTAACCGCGATCATGATGTTCGCCTGCTGCTTGGTCTCGGCCGTCCTTGCGCTGGGCCGCTCGATCTCGACGCCGGCTTCCTTGACGAACGAGGCGTTTACCGCGAAGAAGATCAGGAGGATGAATACCATGTCGATGAGCGGCGTGATGTTCAGTGCCAGCGGGCTGGGTTCGCGATGCAGTTGGTCTCTCGTCGACATTCAGGTCCTCCGCGCTTACTTGTCCTCCACCAGTTCGGTCTCGAATTCCCTCGCCAGGGTCTCGGCCCGATTCTCGAGATTGGTGACGAAATAGACGCCCGACAGCGCGGTCAGAAGGCCGGCCATGGTCGTCACCAGCGCCTCGGAGATGCCGGCCGCCATGCCGCGCGTATTGCCGCTGCCGAAGAGGTTGATGACATCGAACACCTTGATCATGCCGGAGACCGTGCCCAGGAGGCCCAGCAGCGGCAGGATCGTGGTCAGCGCATGCAGCGTATTGAAATTCCGGGTTGCTTCGGCCTCGAGTTCACCGACCAGCGCGCGAATACGGCGGGGCACCATCTGGTGGACGATCGAGCGCTTGCTCGTGTGCCACTCCCGCAGCAGGCTGGCGCGGAGTTCGGGCAGCTGCCACCGATATGCCCAGTAGCGCTCCAGGATCAGGAACCACAGCAACAACGAGGCGACAAGAATGGCCCACAGGATGCCGCCACCCTTGTCGAACAGGCTGGACAGTCCGTCTATATATGCGTTCCAGTTCATCGGCCCGCGAGCAAGTCGCTGCTCCGTTTGGCGAGGTGTTCGATCATCCGGTTCGCCTTACCGGTGAGCAGGCTGTGCAACAGCACCAGGGGAATCGCGACGGCGAGCCCGAGCTGCGTCGTGACCAGCGCCTGCGATATGCCTCCGGACATCAGTTTCGGGTCGCCGGTGCCGAACAGGGTGATCGACTGGAAGGTCTCTATCATGCCCGTCACGGTGCCGAGCAGGCCGAGCAGCGGGCTGACCGCGGCCAGCACGGCAACGGTCGTCAGGCCGCGCTTGAGCAGCGAACTCTCCTCGGCGAGCTGCTCATCGAGACGCAGGCTGACGGTTTCGATGTGCTCGCCCGACTCGCGCGCGACGATCTGCAGCCGGCCCAGCGGATTCTTGTCGCTCGGCTCCCCGAGAGCGGCCTGCCGGTCGATCGCGCGTCGCGAGAGAACGAGGCGGACGGCGCAACGGATGATGAGAAGGACGCCGATAGCACCGAGGACGAGGATCAGGTAGCCGATGCCGCCACCTTGCTGCAGCCGCTCGCCCAGGTCCGGCGACTGCACCATCAGGCTGAGGATGGCGCCCCTGGACGGATCGAGCGCCATGCCGGTCATGCCCGAGTCGGACTCCTCCAGCGTCTTTGCCATCCGCTGGAAGCGCGCGGGGGGCTGGCGGCTGAGCTCGACGAGCTTCCCCGTCGCCGGCAGGTAGCGCAGGTAATTGCCTTCGCTGACCGTGGTGAAGACGCCGGCGCGCGTGACCAGTTGTTCGGCCTCGTCGCCTTGCGGCTTGATCACGGTCGCGTTGAAGCGCACGACCTTTCCGGACTCGCTGATCTCGGACAAGACGATCGTCCAAAGGCGCCGAATCTCCTCGATCGACGGCGGCGTCTGGCCCTTGCCGAGTGCCTGCAGGAAGTCCGACCGGTTCTCCTTTTCCGCGGAGACCAGGGATCCCTGCAACACGCTGTCGGCACTCAGGGCCGCTTGCCGGACGATCGCGAAGAGATCGTTGAGGTCGCCCGCCCGTTCGCGAAGGTCGGACTCATACTGGGTCAGGGTCCTTTCGTTCGCCTCGTATTGCGCCCGCAACGCATCCGCCGCGCTATTGGCGGCCGCCAGTTCGGCGCGGGCTGCCTTCAGCAGATCGGCCTTCCTGTCTCTCTCGTCGAGAAAGCGCTCGATGCGCTCCTCGTCGTAAGCGGCCTCCAGCAGCGCCTCCTGGCGAACCGACTCAACGAGCTCGTCAACCGCATCGACTGACGCGTGGGACCACCAGGGAAACGCGATGGCACCGGTTACGATCAATACGTAGAGGCATCTCATGATCGTTTCTCCGGTGCGGGGATCGGCAGCCGAATCAGGTCCGGAGGCAGCTGCTTGCGCGCAATACGGATCGCGCGATCGAGGGGCTCCCGGTACTCCTCGCCGAGCACCACCCACTCGTCGGCCGTCTTGTCCCAGAAGCCGATCTCCCGGCCGTCGAGGGTCATGTAATAGAGGCCCAGGCGCCCGAAGCGCAGAAACGCGACGGTCCTCGGTTCGCCGCCAACGTCTATCTCACCTTCGTAAGCCTCGATCGTGTGCCCGTACTCGAGTTCGATCTGGTAGGCCTCAGAAACGCGCCGGTATTTCTCGGACGTCGGCACGTCCGGCCGCTTCATCAGCTTGTTGAGTTCCGTAATGCGAGTGCTTCGTTCGTGTTCGAGAAACGGAACATCGATATCCACGAAGTCCTCGAGGACCTCGGTCATTCGCACTATGAGTGGCAGTATCTGACGCTTGGTGACCTCGATGTCCTGGAACCTGCGTTCGAAGTCCGCCAGCTCGACACGCTGGGTTGCTACGAGTCGCTCGAGCTGTTCGTTGTACGCTGCGAGGTCCTCGACCTGCGCCATCGTGCGCCGGTACTCATCGAGCAAATTTCGGGTTTCGTCGTCGAGGGCGTCAATGCGTCGCTGTATGTCAACGCTGGCCTCAATACTCTGGCTTTGTAGATCCAGTGCTTGCCGCACCTGTTCCTGTGCAGGCGCGACCGCAACAAACATCAGGATAGCGATGACCAGCAGAACAGTAGGCAGCTGTCTCATCCGCCCGGTCTCCTGTTTTCGCTTTTTTCAGGGTCTTTTTTGACCCATCTGATATTAATGGATCGAGGTCATCTTCGTGCTCGTGGAATCTACGTAGCGGATACTCGCCGCGCTGGCACCGTATGCCGGCCATCGCCTCGTCCCTGCTTGATACACTGCAATCGATCTCCAATATCAGGAAGGAAGGCAACGTCGTATTCCACCGGATGATGAACTCTCGGCCTATGCACGAACGCACGCCGGCTTCGACGAAACCCGGCGACAACGAGGGCGCAGCGCTCTTGCAGCTGGCGCGTGGTTCGATCGAACACGGGCTGGTCCACGGTGAGCCCTTGCCGCTCGAGCACGGCGAATTCCCGGGGGCGCTGACGGCGCCCGGGGCGACGTTTACCACCCTGCAGGCCAAAGGCCGGCTGCGCGGTTGTTGCGGAACGCTCGAGGCCGTCCGCCCGCTCGCGGTGGATGTTACGCATTCGGCGTTCCGGGCCGCGTTCCGGGACCCGCGTTTCGATCCTGTCGGCGAACATGAGCTGGAAATCGTCAGGCTGGAGGTCTCCGTGCTGACGCCACTGGAAGCGCTGCCCGTCTCGAATGAAACCGAATTGCTGGAACGGCTGGTGCCGGGTATCGACGGACTCGTGATTATCGCGGAATCCTGCCGCGCGACGTTCCTGCCGAAAGTCTGGGAGATGTTGCCGGACCCGAAGCGGTTTCTCGTCGCGCTAAAAGCGAAATGCGGCCTGGCGGAGAACTACTGGTCCGACCGACTCGAGTTCCGGCGCTACCGGACCACCTCCTACTCGGAATCGCCTGGCACCTAAGCTCACTACCCCCAGAGCCGTCGCCACGCGATCCAGGCAAAGAAGGCGAGCGTCGCCAGCAATACAACCACGGTCGCCGGGCGATTGCGGTACTGCGCGCCGACCCAGTCGGCCCGGCCGTTCAGGATGAGCAGCGCCACGGCCAGGAACGGGATGATGGTGGCGCCGACGACGGCGTAGAGTTTCTGGATCTCCTGGAAGCGCCAGAACAGGCCCGCCATCGGCACGATCGCGAGCGCGACGAGGTAGCCGCGGTAGGCCGGTGACTGCGTATCGACCGCGGTGGACTCGTTATTGCCGGCTGCCGGGTCCTCGCGCAGCAGGCCCAGCGTGTCGGCGAACAGGTAAGGCACGGCCTGCCAGACGCCGAGCAGGCTGCTGAACACGGCACCCGCGGCGCCCACGAGGAACAGCCACTTGCCGGTCTGCCCCAGCGGCTCCACCAGTTGTTCGGAAAGGCGCACCAGAAGGCTTGCGCCGCGCCCCTCGATCTCGATCGTGCTGCCGATGATGACCATCGCGACGCCGAACAGTGCCGTCACGGCGTAGCCGGTCGCGAGATCGATGCGGCAGGTCTTGAGGAAGCCCGGGCCGCTGCGGCCTTCCTCGCGAATCCAGTAGCCATAGCACAGCACGGTGAGGGTGCCGCCGATACCGCCTATCAGCGCGACGGTCCAGGTGAGCCCCTGGCCGCCGGCGTCCGGTATCGCCGGTACGACCAGTCCTTTCAGTACCTGGCCGGTGCCGGGCCAAAGCAGCGCCGCGGTCACGATGACGGTCACGAACATGATGCCGATGCAAACGCTCATGATTTTCTCGAACAGTTCGTAGCCGCCGGCAAGGACGAGGCCGAGGCCGACCAGGCTGGCAAGCGCGCCGAACACGACCTTGCCGTGCGCCGCGTCGTCGAAGACCGGGATCATCGCGTGCAGCGTCACGCCGCAGGCGCTCATCAGCGCCGAGGCGACGAAAAACGACCAGATCACGAGGTAAGGCAGGAAGAACCAGCCGACCGGCCGCCCGATGCGCCGCACGAGGCCCTCGAGCAGCGTGTCGCCGGTTGCGAGCTGCCAGCGCGCGAGACCCTCCGTCACGACGTACTTGAGGAACGCGCCCACGATGGCCGCCCACAGCACGGCCGTGCCGAGGATGCTGCCGGTGAAGCTCGCGGTCGCGAGATCGCCGGCGCCGATGCCCGTGGCCGCCACCAGCAGGCCCGGGCCGAGCACCGTCAATACACCTGGGTTTCCTCTACTGTTGTTCATCGATTGGTCGAAGACTGATACGAGGTTTCAGCTTACTCGCCCTTGTAGACTTTCCCGAGCTTCATCACGAAACGTACGTCTTCCATGACGCGGATGTCTTCGAGCGCGTTGCCGGGCACCGCGACGAGATCGGCGCGTTTGCCCTCGGCGATGATGCCGCGGTCGTCCACGCCGAGCAGGTCGGCGGCATAAATCGTCGCCATCTTCAGGACGTGGTCTTCCGGGTTCACGGCGGCGATCAGCCCGTCTTCAACGACGATCGTTGCGGGGCCCGTGACGCGCTCGGAGGCGGCATCGAACATGCGGTCAGCGGTGATGACCAGCGTTTCCGCAGACAGGGAGGGCGACAGCGCCAACAGCAGCAGCCCGGACAGGCGGATGGGGTTCATGGCGTTCTTCTTGTTCTTGTTGTCAGGAACCCAAGAATAGCGGAACGCGAAAGGCGCCGCGATGCAACGGCGCGCTGTCGAAGCGGTACACTTCCTGACACACACTGTCGGCCAGCCGGTTACGCTGAGTAGAATGGCGTTTGCAGACGATCTTTACGAGAAACTGACGAACCAGGAAGACGCGCGCCTGTGTCGCGAGATCGACGAGCGCGCGTGCCGGGAATCGCCGCAGAACTTCTTCTACCTGCTCGCGAGTTATTTCTTCACCAAGCTCGGCGACGCAGTGGCGAGCCCCAAGACGACGCTCGCCTGGCTGACTACGGCCGTCGGGGCACCGGGCTTTGTGCTGGGCATGCTGGTGCCGATCCGCGAATCGGGTTCCCTGGTACCGCAGCTCTTCATCGGCGGCATTATCCGCCAACTCGCAATTCGGAAATGGGTCTGGGTGGTCGGCAGTATCGCCCAGGCGGCTTGCATTGTCGGCATCGGTTTTGTCGCATTTCGGCTCGAGGGCGTCCCTGCCGGGTGGGCGATACTCGGTCTCGTCACGCTCTTCAGCCTTGCGCGCGGATTTTGCTCGATTGCGGCCAAGGACGTGCTCGGCAAGACGATACCGAAGAAGGTGCGCGGCCAGCTCACCGGTTGGTCGGCAAGCGCAGCCGGTGGCGTAACCGTCGCCGTCGGCGTCGTGCTGATGACACCGGCCCTGAAGCTCGGCGAGACCAACCTGATCGGCGTGCTGCTCGTCGCGGCCGGCTTGCTGTGGGTGGTTGCCGCTGCAGTCTATTCGCTGGTCAACGAGTACCCGGGGGAAACGGAGGGTGGCGGTAGCGTCGTCGAGGCGCTGGGAAAGCTGAAGCTGCTGGTCACCGACAGACCGTTCCGGCGCTTCGTCATCACGCGAGCGCTCCTGATGTGCTCCGCGCTCAGCGCCCCTTTCTATGTGGCGCTTGCGCAGGGCAGTCGCGGTTCGGCGGCAGCCGTCCTCGGCTCGTTCGTCGTCGCCGCCGGTCTCGCGTCGTTACTGAGCGCACCGGTGTGGGGGCGTTTCGCCGACCGGTCGAGTCGCAAGGTGATGATCGCCGCAGCGTTGCTCACGTCGGGTATCGGGCTGGTGACCTTCTGCGTCGATCGCCTGCTGCCGGCGCTTGCAAGCACCGCCTGGTTCCTGCCCCTGGCTTATTTCACGTTGTCGATTGCGCACAGCGGCGTGCGCGTCGGCCGCAAGACCTATGTCGTCGACCTGGCGACGGGTAACAGGCGCACCGAATATGTCGCGATTAGCAACACCGTTATCGGTGTCCTGTTATTGCTCGTCGGCAGTGTCGGCGCCCTCGCACCGCTCATCGGCAATGGCGGGGTCATTGCGCTGCTGGCGATGATGGGCATGGCGGGCGCCCTTCTCGGGACCACGTTGCCCGAAACGGAGTGATACTGTCAGCAGCGATCCTCCGGCACGTTGGTCTGGCGATACGTCGACGGTTCGTTTCTCAACGTGCGTGCGCGCGCCACTCGCTGCGAAAAGCCCTTTCTGTGCTGTAAGACCAGCAGAGCGAGCATTGCGATACCCGCGGCTATGATCATTTCCATCGTCTGCTCCTATTCGTTAATAAGCGATCTACGAACGGTTACCGCTGCGCCCGAGGATCCAGCGCAATGAGGACAGGGGTACGCGGGCCGGGGCCAGCCCGAGTAACTGCGCGAGCCAGTTCGGCTCTGCGTCGTAACCGAGCTGAAGGACCGGGCTGCCCGCCGACTCGAGACTGACTGTTAATCCATACGTCGACAGCGCCGACCCTGCCGTACGCAAGGCTCGCCCTCGTCCTTTCGGGAAATGCCGAAAGACTCTCATCGCTTCGGGAAAGGAGGGCAGCTCCACGCGGAGCCGGGAGCCGTCCGCAACGAGGTGGAGCGGCCGCCCGACAGGTGGATCGAGACGCACCGCGCCGAGCGCGTCGACGCGCAACGTCGACTCAGGCCTGAACGCCATCGCGGGCGCGTA
>JAAUYE010083696.1_pt1 | contig 45021 bp, 44 predicted proteins | sample 7278081 | NCBI WGS metagenome assembly JAAUYE01 (sample SAMN14350131, study PRJNA611818) | marine sediment metagenome | isolation source: surface marine sediment (0.6m) | place: French Polynesia: Moorea | collected 2018-08
GCTCGAAACGCACAACCTCTAGATGGACAAAACCTACCAGCCCAGGGACATCGAACAGCGCATCTACGAGCGCTGGGAAGAGAACGGTTACTTTGCGCCGCAAGGTGACGGTGAGCCCTATTGCATCATGATCCCGCCGCCCAACGTGACGGGCACCTTGCACATGGGGCACGGTTTCGGCGACACGATTCAGGACGCGCTGACGCGTTACTACCGGATGTGTGGGCGTAAGGCCCTGTGGCAGCCCGGCATGGACCACGCGGGCATCGCCACGCAGATGGTGGTCGAGCGGCTGCTGAATGCCGAGGGTACGTCGCGACGTGACCTCGGACGCGAGAAGTTCGTCGAGCGCGTCTGGCAGTGGAAAGAGGAATCCGGCGGCAAGATCGCAAAACAGACACGGCGTCTCGGCGCTTCGGTCGACTGGAGCCGTGATCGCTTCACGATGGACGACGGCTGCTCGGCCGCCGTCCAGAAGGTCTTCGTATCGCTGTATGAGGAAGGCCTGATCTACCGCGGCAAGCGGCTCGTCAACTGGGACCCGGTCCTGCATACCGCACTCTCCGACCTCGAGGTGCTGTCGGAAGACGAGCCGGGCAAACTGTGGCATTTCCGCTACCCGCTGGCCGAGGGGGACGGGTATCTCGTCGTGGCGACGACCCGACCGGAGACGATGCTCGGCGACAGCGCGGTTGCCGTACACCCGGACGACGAGCGTTACACCGACCTCGTCGGCAAGGAAGTGCTGCTACCGATCGTCGGCCGCAGGATTCCAATTATCGCCGACGACTACGTCGAGGCCGAATTCGGCACGGGCTGCGTCAAGATCACGCCGGCGCACGATTTTAACGACTACGAGATCGGCAAGCGCCACGACCTGGCGATGTACAACATCCTTACCGACGATGCCGCGCTCAACGATGAGGTGCCCGAGGCCTATCGCGGGCTCGATCGCTTCGTCGCGCGCGACAAGATAGTCGCCGAGTTCGAATCGCTCGGACTGCTCGACAAGATCGAGGACTACACGGTCAAGATCCCGCGCGGCGACCGCTCGCACGCGGTTGTCGAGCCGTACCTGACCGACCAGTGGTACGTGAAGATCGAGCCGCTGGCAAAACCCGCGATCGACGCCGTCGAGACGGGCAAGATCAAATTCGTCCCCGAGAACTGGTCGAAGACCTACTTCGACTGGATGTACAACATCCAGGACTGGTGCATCAGCCGGCAGCTCTGGTGGGGGCACCGCATCCCGGCCTGGTACGACGACGGCGGTAACGTCTACGTCGGCTATTCCGAGCAGGAAGTCCGCGAGCAGAACCAGCTCGGCGACGACGTCGTGCTGCGACAGGACGAGGACGTACTCGACACCTGGTTCTCATCGGCGTTGTGGCCGTTCAGCACGCTGGGCTGGCCCGAAGAGACCGAAGCGCTCAAGGACTTCTACCCGGGCAACGTCCTTGTCACCGGTTTCGACATCATCTTCTTCTGGGTCGCACGCCTGATCATGATGGGCATCAAGTTCATGGGCGACGTGCCGTTTCACGAGGTTTACATCCACGGCCTGATTCGCGATCACGACGGCCAGAAGATGTCGAAGTCGAAAGGAAACATATTAGATCCACTTGATCTGATTGACGGAGTTGGTTTGGAAGAACTCCTGCGCAAGCGCACGACCGGGCTCATGCAGGACCACCTCAAGTCCAGGATCGAGAAAGCGACGCGCAAGGAATTTCCCGACGGCATCGACGAGTACGGCGCCGATGCCCTGCGCTATACGTTTGCGGCGCTGGCTACGACCGGGCGTGACGTCCGCTTCGACCTCGGTCGCATTGAAGGCTACAAGAACTTCTGCAACAAGATCTGGAACGCAGCCCGCTATGTGCTCATGAACACCGAGGACATCAGCGACGGTGACGCCGAGTTCTCGGCCGCCGACCTCTGGATCCGCTCGCGTTTTGACGAGACGACTGCCAGCGTCCACGACCACTTCAGGACCTATCGACTGGATCTTGCTGCGAAGGCCATCTACGAGTTCACCTGGAACGAGTTCTGCGACTGGTACCTCGAATTGTCGAAGCCTGTCCTGCAATCCGACGCCGCCAGCGATGCGCAAAAACGCGGCACCCAGCAGACGCTGATCGGCGTACTCGAGGCGCTGCTGAGATTGATCCACCCGCTGATGCCCTTCATCACCGAGGAGATCTGGCAGCAGGTGGCGCCGCGTGCAGGCATTGCGGGCGAAACGATCATGACTCAGCCTTTCCCGCAGCCCAGTGACGACATCGACGAAGACGCCATCGCCGACATGGAATGGGTCAAGGGCTTCGTGCTGGGCATTCGGCAGATTCGTGGCGAAATGGACATCTCCCCGGGCAAGGCATTGCCGGTCCTGCTGCAGCACGCGTCGCCACTGGATCGCGAGCGTGCCCAGCGCCATGCCAGCCTGATCGAACGGGTCGGCCGCGTCGAGTCGATCGATGTGCTTGCCGAAAGCGATAAACCTCCGGCAGCGGCAACGGCGCTGCTCGGCGAACTGCGGCTACTCGTACCAATGAAAGGCGTCATCGATGTCGACGCCGAGCGCGCGCGCCTCGACAAGCAGAAGCAGAAGGTCGCCGCCGACCTGGCGAAGACCAAAGCCAAGCTGGGCAACGAGAATTTCGTGAACAATGCGCCGCCCGCCGTGGTCACACAGGAACGGGAACGCGAAGCCGAGTTCGGCAAGGTGCTCGCCCAGCTCGACGAGCAAATCGAAAAGCTGGCCGAACTCTCCTAGAACGCCGGAATACTGAGCACTGCATCACACTATGGCCTGTTGCATGTGCAAATAGGGATTCTCCCCGCATAATTGGGGTCAGAGCCCCAGGGCTCTGACCCCGAGATTCCCGGAGGCATTGATGCAGAGCGGAAACACCCTCGAAACGCTGCCAGTTGGCAAAGACCAGGATCGAGCCGCGCTCGATCGCGCCCGCAAGGCGCTTGGCACGATCATTCTCGGCAAGGACGACCAGATCGCACTGGCCCTGTCCTGCCTGCTCGCTCGCGGCCACCTGCTGATCGAGGACCTGCCGGGCCTCGGCAAGACGATGCTCGCGCAGTCGCTGGCGCGCGTGCTCGGGCTCAGCTACCGGCGCATCCAGTTTACGAGCGACCTGCTGCCGGCCGATATCGTCGGTGTCTCCGTCTTTCGCCAGGAGAAAGGCGAATTCGAATTCCAGCCGGGGCCGATTTTTTCGCAGCTGATCCTGGCGGACGAGGTCAACCGGGCAACGCCGAAAGCGCAGAGCGCCCTGCTCGAGTCCATGGAGGAATACCAGGTCTCGGTGGACGGCAATACGCGCGCTCTGCCTGAGCCGTTCTTCGTCGTCGCAACGCAGAATCCCGCCGACCAGATCGGGACGTTCCCGCTGCCGGAATCGCAGCTCGACCGCTTCCTGATGCGCCTGGAACTCGGCTACCCGAACGAGGACAACGAGCGCGAACTGATTACGGGCGAGGATCGCCGCAGCATGCTCGACGACGTCGAGGCAGCCGCTTCTCCGGAAGCGCTGCTCAAGCTGCAGAAAGGCGCAGCCGCCATGCACATGAGCGACCCGCTCGTCGACTACATCCAGGCGCTGGTACGCCAGACTCGCGAGTCACCCGATATCGACATCGGCCTGTCGCCCCGCGGCGCGCTCGCACTGGCAGCGGCGGCAAAGGCGCATGCATTCGTCGAGCATCATTCCGGCGTTTACCCCGACGACATCCAGGCCGTTTTCGCAGCCGTCGCCGGACATCGCCTGAAGCCGGCCGGGAATACGACCTATCGAACCGTTGCCGAGCTGTGCCAGCATGTCCTCGATTCGGTTGCCATTCCCTAGGCTCGGCTTCGCCCCGAAACTGACCCAGGCGGCGACCCGGCGCATCCGACGCTGGGCTCGCAAGCGCCAGGGTACCGACCCGGCCGTCACCCGTCTGCGTCCGGGCCGCGTCTACATCCTGCCGACCGGCGTCGGCCTCGTGTTCGGCCTCATGGTCTTCGCGATGCTGCTCGGATCGATGAATTACAACAACAACCTGTCGTTCGTGCTGACGTTCCTGCTGGGCGGCATCGGTTTCGTGGCTATGCACCAGTGCCAGCGCAACCTCGTGGGCCTCGAGCTGCACTTCGCCGGCGTGGAGCCGGTATTCGCCGGCCAGGCCGCGCAGTTCTGCGTGGCGATCACGAACCACTCGAAGAGCGCCAGGCACGGCATTCGCATCTATTCCGACGACAGCATGAGCGAGATACAGGACCTCGAACCCGGCGAGAGCAAGGTCTTTGTCATCGCGGTCCACACCGAAAAACGCGGCCGGATACCACTGGAGCGCTTCGGCGTGCGCACGATGTATCCCTTCGAACTGTTCCGGTCATGGGCCTGGCTGCACATGGATCTGAGTGGCCTCGTCTATCCGCACCCCGACGACCACGCGCCGCCGCCGCCGCCGACACAATCCGCTCACGGTCATCGCCAGCACGATGCACGTGGCGAGGAAGACTTTGCGGGGCTGCGCAAATATCACGAAGGCGACTCGCCGCGGCACGTCGCCTGGAAAGCCTATGCGCGCAGCGGCCAGTTGCTGTCAAAGCAGTTTGCCGGGGCAGACACGAGCAGCCAGTGGTTCGATTTTGCGGAGATTCCCAGCGATGACGTCGAGGAGCGCCTGTCGATCCTGACCGCATGGATCATCAGCGCGGACCGCACTCGCGAGGACTACGGGCTGCGTATCCCGGGCGCCGAGTTCCCACCGGCACATGGCGAGGCGCACCGGCGGCAGTGTCTCGAGGCCCTGGCGTTGTTCGGCCTGGACGAGAACAATGGCTAAAGCGCGGGGCACAGACGGTTCGCTGCTGGCGAGCCTGCCATGGACGCTGCTGGCCCTGGCCATCTCGCTGGCGCCACACCTGCCCTACCTGCCGTGGTGGATTACCGGCGCGTTCCTGGTCTGCGGCGTCTGGCGGTTCAGCATCGAGAAGCGCCGCCGCCCGATACCGTCAGCGTGGTTCCGCGCCCTGCTCGCCCTGGTCTGCTTCCTCGGCGTACTGGCGACCTACTCGACCATCAGCGGCGTCGGGCCAGGTTCCGCCCTGCTGGCCATCATGGCGGCGCTCAAGCTCATTGAAACCCGCAAGCGACGCGACCAGTTCGTGCTGCTGTTCATCTCCATCTTCCTGGTCATGTCGTCGTTGTTGCGCGAGCAGTACCTCTGGTCGCTGCCGTATCTCGTGGTGTCCGTATTCACGATCATGACGGCATGGCTGCGCATCTCCTCGCCCGACACCGAACGGGCCGCACGCAGCTTTTCGACGAGCGGCCGGCTGGTCCTGTACGCCGCGCCGCTCGCCATTGCCATGTGGGTTTTCTTCCCGCGTATTGCCACACCGTTCTGGTCGGTGCCCATGGACACCGGCACGGCGCAATCCGGCATCAGCGACACGATGAGTCCCGGCGACATCAGCTCGTTGTCCATGTCGGATGCCGTTGCGTTTCGCGCAACGTTCAAGGGCGACATCCCGGAACCGCGCGACCGTTACTGGCGCGGCCTTGTACTGACCAACTTCAACGGCCGTACCTGGACCTCGAGCGATCCGTACGAGGTTCGGGCGCTGGAACAGGTCGTCTACAGCACCAGGCCCGTCGAGTACACGATCACGATCGAACCGACACGGCAGATCTGGGTCTTCGCGCTCGACATGCCCGAGTCCTGGAACCTGTCCCGCACCTTCATGGGCCCGCAACAACAACTGGCGCGCTCGATTCCGATTGACCAGCGGACCGTCTACGACGCCATCTCTTACCTCGACTACCGGACCGACGTCGATCTCACCGACACGGCCCGCAGTTTCTACACGCAGGTGCCGCAAGCCAGTAACCCGGAGACGCAGGCGCTGGCGCGACAAATGCGCGCCGAGGCCGACTCCGACGGCGCCTTCATCGATGCCGTGATGCGCATGTTCCACGAGCAGGAGTTCTATTACACGCTGGAACCGCCGGCACTGGGCAGCAACTCCGTGGATCGCTTCCTGTTCGACACGCGGCAGGGCTTTTGCGAGCACTACGCGTCTGCGTTCGCGGTCCTGATGCGCGCCGCCGGCATACCCTCGCGCGTCGTCCTCGGCTACCAGGGTGGCGAAGTCAATCCGATGGGCGGTCACATGATCGTGCGGCAGTCCGATGCGCACGCCTGGAACGAGGTCTGGCTGGAAGGCGTCGGCTGGCGCCGCTTTGACCCCACCGGGGCCGTCGCTCCCGAGCGTATCGAGGTCGGGCGCAGCGGCTCGATGCTCGATGGCGTTGCGGAGTCCTGGGGCTTCAGTTCGCCGTCAATGTGGGTGTACGAGCTCGAGATGTACATGGACGCGCTGAACGCCAAGTGGAACGAGTGGATTCTCGGCTACGGTCCGGAGAACCAGGACCGCTTCCTGAGCTGGCTCGGCATCGACGACCCCGACTGGCAGAAAAAAGCGCTGCACCTGGTGGGCTGGACAATGGGCCTGCTGTTTGTCGTCAGCTTCCTGATGGCCATGCGCAATCGGGCGCCGAAGCCCGATCGGGCTGCAATTCTGTACAGGAAGTTCGTGAAGAAGTCGGGCGTCCAGCCCGAGACCGGCGAAACCCCGATCATGTTTGCGACGCGACTGGCCGATGCGTCGCCGCTACCGGCGGCAACGGTCAGCACGGTCACCGCATCGTATCTCGAAGCCCGCTACGGGGAACCGGACCCCGACAGCCTGCAGCGCCTGGAGAGCGCCGTCAGCCAGATCTAGGCCTCCGGCTTGCGCACGTTTGCCAGGATCAGTCCGCCAAGAATGAACAGCGGCAGCAGCGCCAGCAGGATCACTCTCGGGTTGTCGGACATGACGGCTGCAATGCCCACCAGCCCTGGACCGAACGCGTGGGCGAACTTGGTCACGAGGTTGTAGAAGCCGAAGAATTCACCCGGCGCATCCTGCGGAATCAGCTTGGCATACAGGGAGCGGCTCAGGCCCTGGGCAGCGCCCTGGACGCAACCGACGACGACCGCCATTGCGAAGAACTGGGTCACGTTGGTCATGAAGACGGCCAGGCTTGACGTGATGATGTAGACCGCCAGCGCGATGTAGATGCCGGTCTTCGGCCCGTAGCGATGGCCGATATAGCCGAACGCAAACGTCGCCGGGAAACCCACGAAGTTCGTGACCATGAACGCCATTACCATGGCCTGGTTGCTGAAGCCTAAACGCTGGCCGTAATTGGCTGCCATCGAGATGACCGTGAACACGCCGGCGACATACAGCATGTAAGCGCAAAGGAAGATGACGACGTTGCGGTACTGGCCAATCTTCTGCAGCGTCGAGCGCAACTCGGTGTAGGCGGCCTTGATAACGCCCCTTGATATGTCGAGCGCGCGCTTGTGCTCCGGCACATACCTGATCAATGGCGCGAGAAACAGCGCCCACCACAGGCCGACCGTCACGAACGCCATCTGAATTGCCTCGGTCGCGTTTGCCAGCCCGAACGTTGCCGGCGCATTGATCATCCAGACATGAACGCCCAGCAACGTGGCGCCGCCGAGGTACCCCATCGAGAACCCCAGGGCTGACACGAAATCGAAATTTCTCGGCGGCGTGACATCGACCAGCAGTGAATCGTAGAAGACCGTCGAACTGTAGAAACCAATCGAGGCGAATACATAGAGGCCCAGCGCCCACACCCAGCGGCCCTCTTCAATGAAGCCCAGCGCGCCGGTCATGACGGCGCCAATCAGGGCGAAGATGACAAGAAATCGTTTGCGATAGCCGCCCGCGTCCGCGATCGTGCCGAGAACCGGCGCCAATGCCGCGACGATCAGGTTGGCTGCGAAAGTCACGAAGCCGAGCCGCGCCGTGACATCCGCGTCGTCGGCACCCTCACTCCAGTAGCTGCCGAAGAAAATCGGGTACAGGACGGCGATGACGCTAAGCGCAAATGCGGAATTCGCCCAGTCATAGAGCGCCCAGGCGGCCACCTTGCGATCGATGACGTCGCGCAGTTTCAATGTTCTCGCGTCTCGCGAAAAATAATGTCGGGCCAGCGCTCCTCGGTCAGGTTGAGGTTGACCTTCGTCGGCGCGATGTAAACGAGCTGGTCGCCGTGATCGAGCGCCAGGTTATCGTGCGCCTTCTTCTCGAAGTCGGCCAGCATCTTGTCGTCGTCGCACTGCACCCAACGCGCTGTGGCCACGTTGACGGTCTCGAATTGGCATTCGACCTTGTATTCGTCCCGCAGGCGGTGCGCCACGACGTCGAACTGCAACGGCCCGACCGCCCCGAGAATCAGGTCGTTATTGCGCAGCGGCTTGAAAAGCTGCGTTGCGCCCTCCTCGCAGAGCTGTGCAAGGCCTTTCTGCAGCGCCTTCAGGCGCAGCGGATCCTTGAGCACTGCACGGCGGAAGATCTCCGGCGCGAAATTGGGGATTCCCGTAAAACGAATGGACTCGCCTTCGGTGAAACTGTCGCCGATGTTGATCGTGCCGTGGTTGTGCAGGCCGATGATATCGCCGGCATAGGCGGAGTCGGCATGCTGCCGGTCGGCCGCAAGGAAAGTGATCGCATCGGGGATCTTCATGTCCTTGCCGGACCTTACATGCAGGACCTTCTTGCCCTTTTCGTACTTGCCCGAACAGATGCGCATGAACGCGATCCGATCGCGGTGTCCGGGATCCATGTTCGCCTGGATCTTGAAGACGAAACCGGTCAGTTTGTCTTCCTCTGGCGCAACGTCGCGTTGCTCACTCTCGCGCGGCTGCGGCCTGGGCGCATGATTGACGAACTCATCCAGTAACTCCTTGACGCCGAAGTTGGACAGCGCCGAGCCGAAGAACACCGGGGACTGCCGGGCCGCCAGGTATTCGTCGATATCGAGTTCGGGCGTCGCGCCTTTGACAAGCTCGATTTCCTCGCGGAAATCATCTGCGTCGTCGCCGAGCACCTCGCCGGCCTCGGCCGAATCGAGCCCGTCGACGATGCGCTGCTCGGACGCCTTCTCGCGTCCTACCTTGTCGTAAAGGTAGATGCGATCCTGCAGCAGGTGATACACGCCCTTGAGGCGGCTGCCCATGCCAATGGGCCAGGTGACAGGCGCACACTCGATCCCGAGGACCGACTCGATTTCGTCGAGCAGCTCGATCGGCTCCCGGCCCTCGCGATCAAGCTTATTGATGAAGGTCATGATCGGCGTGTCGCGCAGGCGGCAGACCTCCATGAGCTTGATCGTGCGCTGTTCGACGCCCTTGGCGCAGTCGATAACCATCAGCGCCGAGTCGACGGCCGTCAGCGTCCGGTACGTATCTTCGGAGAAGTCTTCGTGCCCCGGCGTATCGAGCAGGTTCACGACGTGATCGCGGTACGGAAACTGCATGACCGACGACGTGACAGAAATACCGCGCTGCTGCTCGAGCTTCATCCAGTCGGACGTAGCATGGCGACTCGCCTTGCGGCCCTTGACGGTGCCAGCCAGCTGGATCGCGCCGCCGTAGAGCAGCAGCTTCTCGGTCAGCGTCGTCTTGCCGGCATCCGGGTGCGAGATGATCGCGAACGTGCGCCGCTTACCGACCTGTTCAGAAATTGCAGACATTGGATTTCAGCCGTCGACGGTCAGCTTCTTGGAAAGCACCGCCGCATCTTCGCGCCCTTCGTGCGCCTGGTAGTACGCGGGCCGGTTCGCAACCTTGAAGAAGCCCTTCTTCTTGTATAGCGCGAGCGCATTGGCGTTGGACGGGCGTACCTCGAGAAAGATCTCCCGCACCGACGACGTGCGTGCCCGAAACAGCATCTCGTCGAGCAAACGCTCGCCATAGCCGTGCGAGCGGAACGCGGGCTCCACGCACAGGTTCAGGATGTGCGCCTCTCCGGCCGCGACCGACAGGATGCCGTAGCCGGACAAATCGCCGTCTCGCTCGAGCACGATGCACTGGTAACCGGCCAGCAGGCAGTCACGAAACACGCCGTGGCTCCAGGGGAAATCATAGCTGCGCCGTTCGATATCCGACACGTGCGGCAGGTCCTCATGCCGCATCGGGCGGATGACGACGTCGGCTTCGGGCGCTGGCCGAATCACGCCGACGCCCCGGCAGCGACGCGACGCGCCAGGCACAGATCCTGCCACGACTTGCGCTTTTGCGACGGGCTGCGCAACAGGTAGGCCGGATGGTAGGTCACGACCAGCGGCGTATCGCCCAGCCGGTGCGGCTTGCCGCGCAGCCGGCCAACCGGCGTATCAGTAGCGAGCAGCAGCTGGGCCGCGATGCGGCCTACGGCGAGAATGATCCTGGGCTGCACGAGTTCGATCTGGCGCTCGAGGTAACCGCGGCACTGCGCAGACTCCTCGGGCTTCGGATCCCGATTGTTCGGTGGTCGGCACTTGAGAATATTGGCGATGAACACCTTGTCGCGCCCCTGGCCGACGGCCCTCAGCATTTCGTCGAGCAACTTGCCGGCGCGGCCGACAAACGGCTCGCCGCGGCGATCTTCTTCCGCGCCGGGCGCCTCACCGATAATCATCCAGTCAGCGTTCTCACTGCCCACACCGAACACGGTTTGCGTCCGCGTCTCGTGCAATGCGCATTGCGTACAGCCCGAGACGGCGTCGCGCAGCGCCGGCCAGTCGAGGCCGTCGCGAACAGGTGGCGCCGACGGCTCGACAGCCGGTGCTTCGGCTGCCGCCTCAAGCGCCTCCGGCTCGGGCTCGCTGCGCGGCACCCACACGTCGATGCCGAGCGCCTCGAGATAGGCGCGCCGCTGCTGTTCGGGCTGAGTCATCGGGATATTCTACACTCAGGGGTGCGGCACTTTACCAATCAGGTCGGCGCCGGCGACCAGTACCTGTCCGGGTTCCACGAGGACCTTGCTATCGATAGGCAGGTGCAGTTCTGCATAGCGCGCGAGTCGCAGGTAGGCGCATCGCTGCCCCTGCCCGACACGCTCACCAAATCTGACGAAAGACCTCGGCGCGAGCCCGAGCCGGTAGCCGGCGAACTGCAGCACCACATCGTCCCCCTCGTCGGTCTGCAGCCAGAGTGCATTGGTACGGTACTCGGCGACCCGCTCGTCATTGATCGAACGCAGGTCCCGGATTTTGCCCTCCACCGGGGCGCGTGCCGTGTACGTTCCGAGTGCGTCGATCCGGATGCGGATACGGTGAGCTTCGCCCTGCAGCACCCCTTTGTCGGCCACGCCGACCTCGATCACCTGGCCGTCAACGGGACTCACGACACCGAGCGGCGCCGACGGAATTGCGCGGCGCGGATCGCGGAACACCAGCACGAGCACGAAGAACAGCAACGCGAGCGCGACTGCGATCGCAATGTCCAGATAACGCAGTGCCAGCAGAAAGCCGACCGCCGTAATGACCAGGAATGGAATGCCCTCACCGGCGACAAAGGGATTGCGTCTACCTTCCAACGACAGACCTGAAGCTCCGAAAAGAGCCGCGACCATCCCGAACTTTCCGGCGTGAGTCAATACGTTTGTATGTACAGCGCACCTTTATGCTCTAGAATTCGCGCGTTTACCTAACAAAGTAGTTTGTCGATGCGATTTTCGGAATTCGGCCTGACGACGCTCAAGGAAGTGCCTGCGGAGGCAGAAATCGTCAGCCACAAGTTGATGTTGAGGGCGGGCCTGATACGCCGCCTGGCCTCGGGCCTCTTCACCTGGATGCCCCTGGGGCTGCGAGTCCTGCGCAAGGTCGAGGCGGTGGTGCGCGAGGAAATGAATCGCGCCGGCGCCCTCGAGCTGCTGATGCCGGCCGTACAGCCGGCGGAACTGTGGCAACAGACCGGCCGCTGGGACCAGTACGGCCCGCTGCTGCTGCGCATGCACGACCGCCACCAGCGGGAGTTCTGCTTCGGCCCGACGCACGAGGAAGTCATCACCGACGTCGCCAGCCGGGAGCTGCGCAGTTACAAGCAACTGCCCGTCAATTACTACCAGATTCAGACGAAATTCCGGGACGAGATTCGGCCGCGCTTCGGCGTAATGCGGTCGCGCGAATTCATCATGAAAGACGCGTACTCGTTCGATATCGATCACGACGGGCTCGAGACTTCCTACCAGAAGATGCATGCCGCCTACACGGCAATCTTCGAACGCCTCGGTCTCGAGTTTCGCGTGGTCTGGGCCGACAGCGGCGAGATCGGCGGCAGCAAGTCCCAGGAATTCCACGTCATCGCCGATTCGGGCGAGGATGCAATTGCCTACTGCGATAGCGGCGATTTCGCCTCCAACATCGAAACCGCGCCAACGTTCCCGCCCGCGGACCAGCGCCCGGCTGCGACGCAGGATCTCGAGAAGATCGCGACGCCCGGCGTCAAGACGATCGCCGACCTGTGCAAGCTGCTCGACATCGAACCGTCACAGACGATCAAGACACTGATTGTCGAGGGCGACGACGGCCCGGTCGCGCTCGTCCTGCGCGGCGACCACGAGCTCAACGCCGTAAAAGCTCAGAAACTGCCTGGCGTGGCCTCGCCGCTGGTCATGGCCGACGACAAGACCATCCGCGACGCCACCGGCAGCGCCGCGGGCTCACTGGGACCCGTCGGGATGGAGCTCCCCGTTTTCATCGACCACGCAGTGGCCGCCCTGTCCGATTTCAGCTGCGGCGCCAACGAGGTGGGCCACCACTACACGGGCGTCAATTTCGAGCGCGACCTCCCGGCGTCGGAAACCGTCGATATTCGCAATGTCGTGGAAGGCGATCCCGCGCCTGACGGCAAAGGCACGCTCAGCATCGCCCGCGGCATAGAGGTCGGCCATATCTTCCAGCTGGGCACCAAGTACAGCGAAGCCATGGGCGCGACCGTGCAGGACCAGGATGGCAAAGACCGCGTCATGGAGATGGGCTGCTACGGCATCGGCATTACGCGCATCGTCGGCGCCGCCATCGAACAGAACCACGATGACAACGGCATCATCTGGCCGGCCCCGCTCGCGCCATTCGACGTGGTGCTGGTACCGATCAACATGCACCGCTCCGACAGCGTTCGAGAGGCGGCGGAAGCCCTCTATGCGGAGCTGGCTGAGGCAGGGCTCGAGGTCCTGTTCGACGACCGGGACGTACGCCCGGGCGTGAAGTTCGCCGACGCGGAGCTGCTTGGCATTCCGCATCGCCTCGTCGTCTCGGAGCGCGGCCTCGAGGCCGGCGAGCTCGAGTACCGGCACCGCCGCGACGAGGAGTCGCGCAACCTGAAGCGTGAAGAAGCTCTCAAATTGCTCAAGGAAAGCACTATAAGCTAGCGTTTTCGTTACAATCCTCTGCCAAATGGAGATCGGACGCTACATCGCCCTGGCCTGCTGCCTGATGCTGCTCGCGACGCCCACCGGCGCCGCGGCCGAGCAGGTGCCCGATCCCGAGCTGCGCGACATTCTGCGTGTCGCCGCCGCCGAGGCCGACAGTTTCGAAGACCGCTACGATGCCGAGGTCTGGCTGACCGACATGTCGGCGCGCCTTGCTCGCCAGGTCAAAGACCCCGAAGAGCGCATGGAAATCCTGACCCGCGTCCACTACGAGGCGGCGCGCGTGGACCTGCCGCCGGAACTCATCCTTGCCGTCATCGACGTGGAAAGTAATTTCGACCGTTACGCGATTTCGGTGGCCGGGGCATTGGGACTCATGCAGGTGATGCCGTTCTGGAAAGACGAGATCGGTCGCCCGGACGACAACCTCAATCGCATTGACACCAATCTGCGCTACGGCTGCACGATCCTGCGTTTCTACCTCGACAAGGAAAACGGCGACCTGCGCCGCGCCCTCGGTCGTTACAACGGCAGCCTCGGCAAACGGAAGTACCCGAACAAGGTCGTCGACAAGCTGAGTAACAAATGGTTTAAAGCATAGGCCCATAGCGACCGGGAGAGTACTTTGCTCCATGGCTCGCTGCGCTGCGCTTTACTTGCACAAAGCACTCTCCCAGTCGCTGTCAGCCGGTCACAAACCGATCATACTCATCGTCAGTCTCTACGAATTCCGCGGAAACGCCCGTAACAACGGCCATCGTCGGGCCATCGGCGAGGTAGTCGGCAAGCTTGTCGAGTTCAGCGGGTTCGCCGCAGGCCAGGACTTCGACGTCGCCGTTGGCGAGGTTGATAGCGTGACCCGTGATGCCGAGGGATTCGGCAACGCGGCGGGTGCTCTCACGGAAAAACACGCCCTGGACCCGGCCCCGGACCGTAAATCGACGCGCCACGGCCACAGGGCGGCTCAGTCCTCGGCTTCGCGCGCCGCCTCGCTGACTCGCAGCGCATCGATGGCTGCGGTCTTGGCCGCCACCGCCTCCCGTCGCGCCACGCCGTAGCTGCGGGTACCCAGATATCGCTCGGCTTTCTTCAGCGCCTCTTCCGCCGCCGTCAGCTGCTCGGCTGCGTGTTCCTCGGCGCCGGCTTCACGAGCCGCCGAAATCGCCTGCCGGGCGTCGGACATTTCCTGAACCGGCATCGACTCGCAGGCCGCCACGGCAAACAGCGCGGCGACCATGATCCCGCGCAGGAAGGCTGTTGTGTGGGCTGCGAGCATTGTTATTCTTGTAATTGGAAACCGGTCAACGCTATCAAGTACGAGGACAAGATGTCAATTACCATCTACCACAACCCGCGCTGTTCCAAGTCACGGAAAACATTGGAATTACTCGAACAGGCTGGCGTAACTCCAACGATCGTCCAGTATCTCGGGTCACCGCCCGATGCGGCGACGATACTGAGGAACGCCCAGCTGATCGACGTGAAGGTTCGCGACCTGTTGCGCCGGGGCGAGGAAGAGTTCAAAAAGGCGGACGACCTGCCGGATCTCGACGACGACGCGGCACTGGCGCAGTGGCTGGCGCGGCACCCGAAAGTGATCGAGCGGCCGATCGTCGTGGACGAGGACAGGAAACGCGCCGTCATTGGCCGCCCGCCCGAAAACGTGCTCGAACTGGTGGGCCAATGAGCGACATCCTCGTTCTGTACTTTTCCCGGGCCGGCTCCACGGAGAAACTCGCGCGCGAAGTCTGCCGCGGCGTCGATGCGGTGACCGGCATGACGGCCCGACTGCGCACCGTGCCGGCGGTCTCGGCCGTGGCGGAAGCGACCGAGGCCGAGGTGCCGGAGGACGGCCCGCCGTATGTCACCACGCAGGACCTGGTCGACTGCGCGGGAATCGTCATGGGCAGCCCCACGCGCTTCGGCAACATGGACGCGTCGCTGAAGTATTTCATCGACAACACGGTCAACGAGTGGATGTCGGCCGCCTGCGTCGGCAAGCCGTTCGGCCTGTTCACGTCGACGTCGAGCCTGCATGGGGGCCAGGAGTCCACATTGCTGTCGATGGCATTGCCATTGATTCATCACGGCATGATCTACGTCGGCATCCCGTGGACCGAGGAAGCCATGTCGACGACCACGACGGGCGGCACCCCCTACGGGGCCAGCCACGTGTCCTGGAGCCGCGAGCACGAATTGTCGGACGACGAGAAAGACCTGGCGCGGGCGCTCGGCAAGCGCGTCGCCGAGGTCGCGGCGAAGCTAGCCTAGCACTTCCCTGACAAAGGGAATCGTCAGGCGGCGCTTGGCGCGCAGCGCCTCGAGATCGAGCTTGTCGAGCAGGCCATAGAGGCTTGCCATGTCGCGCCGGTTGCGGCTCAACAGGTATGTGGCCGTGTCGTCCGGCAATTCCAGTCCGCGATGCCGGGCCCGCAATTGCAGCGCGGCGATCCGCTGTTCGTCGTTCAGTTCCCGCACCTGGAACGCTGCCAGTCGCGCCAGCCGGCTCTGCAGGTCCGGCAGATCGATCGGACATTCCCTGGGCGACATGGCCGCCGCGACGACCAGGGACCGGCCCGCGTCGAGGACTTCATTGCACAGCGCAAAAAGTGCCGCCTCCCACCCCGCATTGCCCGCCACGTGGTCAATATCGTCCAGACAGATGAGGTCGCGGCTCGCCAGGCCCTCGAGGATGGCCGGCTCCGCGGCCGCCAGCATGCGCAGAGGCACGTACACCGAGCGATCCCCTGCTTTCTCGCAGGCGGCCTGCAACAGATGGGTCTTGCCGGTCGCGGGTGGGCCCCAGATCCAGCAGCCCTGGGCGTTCGCGCCGCTTGCCAGGTCGGCCAGCATGGCAACGAGCGTCTCGTTGCCCGTGCTCAGGTAGCTGTCGAACACGGCGTGGTCCGCAAGTCGCAGCGGCAGGGCCATCTGGGTCACGGTCGTAATCTCCCGGCTCTATGACTCGTCCGCGACGTCTTCCGCGATCTCGTCGGGCAGCGCGTCGAATTCCTCGATTTCCTCGAGTTCCTCGACGACTTCCGGGTGCTCCTTCAGAAAGCGGACGTAGGCGAATCGGACCAGTACGGAGAGCACGGCGGCCGCCGGCAACGCGAGCAGAATGCCGAAGAAGCCGAACAGCTGGCCGCCCGCAGCGACGGCGAAGATGATCAGGACGGGATGCAGGCCGATGCGGTCGCCAACGAGCTTCGGCGTCAGGAAGGACCCTTCTATCATCTGGGCAATCGAGAAAGTCGCCACGACGCCGATGAGCTTCAGCAGCGGTGAGGGTTCGAGCGCCACCGTCAGCGAAGCCAGCGCGATGCCGAAGATCAGGCCCAGGTACGGTACGAAGCTGACCAGACCGGACACCACCCCGATCGCAATCGCAAATTCGAGGCCGATCAGGCCAAGCCCGATCGAATAGATAATCGCCAGCGCCAGCATCACCAGCAGTTGCCCGCGCAGAAAAGCGCCGAGCATGTCGTCGACGTCGCGTGCAAGACCAACGATCGTGTCCCGTTGCCCGGACGGAATCAGTGCGGTCAGGTGCGCCAGGATCGAATCCCAGTCGCGCAGCAGGTAGAACGTCAGGATGGGGACGAGGAACAGGCTCAGGATCGCGGCGAACACGACGCTGCCGGACTGCGTCAATCCGACCAGCACCCTGGTTCCCCAACTGCCCGCCATGTCCCCGTAGCGCGCCACGAAGGCGCCGATGCCTACGTCTTCGCCGATGTCCATGTCGAGCATCTCGGCAATATTCGGCAACCAGACCTGCTCGAACTGCGCCACGATTCCGGGCAACGCGTTGAGCAGCGCGCCGACCTGGCTGCGGATCAGCGGCCCGACCAGCACCACGAGCAGGGCCAGCACCAGGAAGGTCAGCACAAAGACCGCGACCACGGCCAGGGTTCGCGGCATGCGCAGCTTCTGCAGGCGGTCGGCGAGCGGGTCGCCGATGTAGGCCAGCAGCGCGGCCGCAACGAACGGCGTCAGGACCGGCGCCAGCAAGTACAGGACGCCACCGACCAGCGCGATGGCGACGAGCCAGTTAGTCCGCAGATCGGCCATCAGGCCTTGTGTTGCCTTGCGCCACGAACCCAGCCGGCCACATAGTCGTAACCGCTGATAATGACCGTGACGAGCACGGCCGCGCCGGTGACCGTGACCGTGATGTCATCCGGCCAGCCGAAACCTGCCTTCATGATCACAAACACGAGAAAGGTGAATTCCAGCGCCGTATTGAGCTTGCTGATTGTCGACGGGCTGCCCTCGAGGCGTTCGACCAGGTAGTGGTACATGAAGGACCCGGCGACGATGACGACGTCGCGCAAAATGACGATAACGGCAAGCCAGACCGGGATTAGGCCGAGGAATGCGAGCGTTCCGAACGACCACGCAACGAGCAGCTTGTCACCGGCAGGGTCGAGGAATGCGCCGAGCCGGGTATCCCAGTCGTACTTCTTGGCAATGTAGCCATCGATGCCGTCGGAAAGACCTGCGATCGTAAACAGCGCCAGGGCCCAGCCGAATTCATTGTTGACGAACAGGACGATGATCGGCGCGATCAGGAAGATGCGCATCAGCGATATGGCGTTGGGAATCCAGCTATAGTCCATTTCGTGGCGCACTTCCGGTGTCGTAGTAGAACTCGAGAATCTGCTCGAACGGGTCCAGCCCCATTGGATCACCGTCATTTTGTTCGATCAGGCCATTGAATCGCAATGCCCGGCGCAGCCGATCCACGCCGCCGATGGCCGTGACGCTGAATTTCACGCGGCCGCCATCGACTTCGACGATAGCGAAGCGTTCCACGACGGACATTTCCCGGAGCATGTTTTCGACGGCCCCGAACGACTCGACCGAGTTGATGCCGGCGACATTGAGCTCCACGGTCTCGGGTACGGCGGTACCGCTGATCGCGAACTCGGCCGCCAGCAGATCGGCAACGAAATTGATGACCAGCTCGGGTTCGCCGGTCCAGCTGCGCTCTTCGCCGCCCAGGTAAAAACTCCAGCGGTTGCGCTGGGCCGTCGCCGGGCGAATGCGGCCGACGAGCACGGCGTCGGCCTCGTAGCGCTCCGACGCACCGAGCAACGCGTCGTCGAAACCACCCCAGATATCGCTGAAACTGAGGTTTTGCAGGTCAATCGTATCGAGCAACGGGAAAGCCACCGGCAGCCCGCGCCGCTCGGCCACATCGAGGACCCGCTGGCGCAAGAGCCGGTTGCGGTCGATCGACCGCGCCTCGTCGCGGCCACGCACCGGGTCATCGGCGGCAACGATCTCGCGCTCGCCCTGCCCCCAGTCGACCGCCAGCCAGACCAGCGTCAATGGCCGGTCACTGCCCCATACGGTCTGGCCCGCCTGCCGCAGCACGCGTTCGATCGCCTCGCCATCGAATGACACCCAGAGCGTGTCGTCCTCGCCGGGCTGGAACTGCACGATATAGGACGCGGGGTCGGGAAACAGCAGCTCGATCATCTCCGGGTCGTTAGCCAGTTCCGTCCCCGAAACGCGCAGGATCACGTCGGCCAGCGCCATTTCATAGGCCGCCGCGCGCGGATCGTCCTGTTCCTGGTCGAGCGGAACCTGCGCGGTATACAAAGATGCAACTTCGGCGGCCCAGACAGGTGCGGCAACGATGACCAGTAACAGCATCGTTAAACGAGATTTCAGCAAGGGTGGTTTCCCCGTGGATGCCCAAGCACTATTATATCGCCGATGAAGCCCCTGACCTACAAGGACGCTGGCGTCGATATCGATGCCGGCAACGACCTGGTCGATCGCATCAAGCCCCTCGTCAGGCGTACGCACCGGCCAGAGGTCCTGGCCGGCCTCGGCGGATTTGGCGGCCTGTTCGCACTGCCTCCCGACCGCTACCGCGAACCCGTGCTGGTCTCCGGCACCGACGGCGTTGGCACCAAGCTGATGCTCGCGCAGCAACTCGGCAAACACGACACGATCGGGATCGACCTCGTCGCGATGTGCGTCAACGATGTGCTCGTGCAGGGGGCGGAATCGTTGTTCTTTCTCGACTATTTCGCCTGTGGCCGGCTCGACGTGGCAGTAGCCGCTGACGTCGTTGCAGGTATCGCGGCGGGCTGCGAACTCGCCGGCGCCGCGCTAATCGGCGGCGAAACGGCCGAGATGCCCGACATGTACCCGGATGGCGAATACGACCTCGCCGGGTTCTGCGTCGGCGCTGTCGAGCGCGCGCAGATGATCGACGGCCAGTCGATCACCGCCGGCGACCAGTTGATCGGCATCGCCTCGAGCGGCCCGCATTCCAACGGCTATTCGCTGATTCGCAAGGTGCTGGACATCGAACCGGATGCCGTCATTGACGGCCGGCCGGCGCGCGACGTGTTGCTGGAACCCACCCGAATCTATGTGAAGCCGATCCTCGAGCTGATGCAATCCGTCGCCGTCAAGGGGCTGTCGCATGTCACGGGGGGCGGAATCAGTGAAAACGTCCCGCGCATCCTGCCCGCCGAGGTGCATGCGGCTATCGACACGTCGACCTGGCGGCGTGGCCCCGTCTTCGACTGGCTGGCCGCGACCGGCAACATCGCCGAAGACGAGATGTGGCGCACATTCAACTGCGGCGTGGGCATGGTCGTCGCCGTTGCAGCGGCCGAACTCGATGCGGCTCTGGCCAGGCTCGGCGAGCTTGGCGAGAAGGCCTGGCATATCGGCTCAGTTGCCGATGGGGCCGGCGCCGTCGAATTCCGTTGAACGATCGACCACGCAGAACAGCAGTCCTGATTTCGGGATCGGGTAGCAACCTGCAGTCCTTTATCGACAAGGCCGCCACGGGCGACATCGACCTCGAACTCTGCATCGTGTTCAGTAACCGGCCGGACGCGTTCGGCCTGACGCGGGCCCGCAAGGCCGGCATCCCGACCGAGTGCCTCGAACACGGAGAGTACCCGAACCGGGAGTCCTTCGACCGCGCCGTTGCCGCCGTGCTCGACGCCTATGAGCCCGATCTCATCGTGCTGGCCGGCTTCATGCGCATCCTGAGCCCGTGGTTCGTGCAGCATTACGCGGGACGCATACTCAACATTCACCCGGCCCTGCTACCGGCCTACCCGGGGCTCGACACGCACCAGCGCGTACTCGACGCCGGCGAGACGTGGCACGGCAGCACGGTGCATTTCGTCACCGAGGAGCTGGACGGCGGGCCCCGGATTCTGCAGGGGCGGCTCGCGGTAAACCCGGATGAAAGCGCCGACGAGCTGTGCCAGCGGGTCCAGGCCCTCGAACACCAGATCTACCCGGAAGCCGCGCAATGGTTCGGACAGGGCCGCCTGGAATTTCGCGACGGCGCGGCGTGGCTGGATGGCGCATTATTAAGCGATCCGGTAGTGTCAAACTACTCGTAGCAGCCGATTGTGGGGGTCGGGGATGCCGTGGAAGCTCGAATATCACGAACAATCGCAGATTGTCGAACTGCACATTGACGGGCGTGCGGACGGCAACGAGCTGCAGGAAGCCGCGGCCGCGCGCATCGCTTTCGGCAGGGAAAAAGGCGCCGAGCGGTACATAATCAACGTCAGGCACCTGCAAGCACCGCGGTCCACGACCACGGCCATGTTCGAGATTCCGACCCGGCTCTACGAGGATGAAGGGCTGTCACGCAGCAGCACGATCGCCGTGATAGCGCCTATCGACGTCGAGTCCCAGTGGGCGACGAATTTCTTCGAAGACATCTGCGTCAACCGCGGCTGGCGGGTCGAGACTTTCCTGCATCGCGATCGGGCTGTCGACTGGCTGCTGGAGACATAGCCCTGGTAAGATTCCAGGGCAGCGCAGGCGTCAGGCCTTGGGCAGCGTGACGCCGGTCTGGCCCTGGTATTTACCGCCGCGGTCCTTGTAAGACGTCTCACATTCCTCGTCGGACTCGAGGAACAGCATCTGGGCAACGCCCTCATTGGCGTAGATCTTCGCCGGCAACGGCGTCGTGTTCGAGAACTCGAGGGTAACGTGCCCTTCCCACTCGGGCTCGAGCGGCGTCACGTTGACGATGATGCCGCAGCGGGCGTAGGTCGATTTGCCCAGGCAGATGGTCAGGACGTTGCGCGGAATTCGAAAGTACTCGACGGTCCGCGCCAGCGCGAAGCTGTTGGGCGGAATCACGCACACGTCGTTGTGCACGTCCACAAAGCTCGAATCATCGAAGCCCTTGGGATCGACGATGGCCGAGTTGATATTCGTAAATATCTTGAATTCTTCGGAACACCGAACGTCGTAGCCGTAGCTCGACGTGCCAAACGAGACGATACGATCGTCGCCACTGTGGCGCACCTGGCCGGGCTCGAACGGCTCGATCATGCCGTGTTGCTCCGCCATGCGGCGGATCCAGCGATCCGACTTGATGCTCATCAGCTGGCCTCGACGACGATGTTCGGGAACTTGCTGCTGTAATCCCGGCCCTGTGTGGCCTGGGCGGCCGCCATGTGCTGGGCTGCATTCCGGTAGGCGGCCGCGGCCGCCGAATCCGGCGCCGCGGCGACCGTCGGGTTGCCGCTGTCGGTCTGCTCGCGAATCGTCGCATCGAGCGGCAGCTGACCGAGCAATTCGACCCCGAAATCTGTCGCCATCTGCTCACCGCCACCCGAGCCGAAAATGGGCTCCTCGTGACCGCAGCTGGAGCAGATATGCGTACTCATGTTCTCGATCACGCCCAGCACCGGGACGGCGACCTTCCTGAACATGGCCAGGCCCTTGCGGGCGTCGAGCGTCGCAATGTTCTGCGGTGTCGTGACGATGACGGCACCGCTGACCGGCACCTGCTGTGACAACGTAAGCTGGATGTCGCCGGTTCCCGGCGGCATGTCGATAATCAGGTAATCGAGGTCGCGCCAGTTCGTCTGGTGCAGCAGCTGCTGCAGTGCCGACGTCACCATCGGGCCGCGCCAGATCATCGGCTGGTCGGCGTCGACGAGGAAGCCGATCGACATCGCCTGGATGCCGTGCGCCTCCATCGGCAGCATCGTCTTGCCGTCCTCGCTGTCCGGCGCCTGGCCACCGAGACCGAGCATCTGCGGCACACTGGGGCCGTAGATATCCGCGTCGAGCAGGCCGACAGAAGCGCCGTCGGCTGCAAGCGCCAGCGCCAGGTTGACCGAAACGGTCGACTTGCCGACGCCGCCCTTGCCGGAAGCGACCGCAATGATGTTGCGCACGCCTTCCATGGGCTTGAGATTGCGCTGCACGCCGTGGGCGATGACATTGGTCGACAGCTCCACCTCGACGTCGTCGATGCCCGTCTCTTCGCGCAGCGCCGCGGTAATCACTTCACGGTACTCGGAATGCCGGCTTGCGGCCGGAAAACCGAGCTCGATGGTCGCCTTGACCGACTTTTCGCCGACCTGGGCATCGACCTTCTGGGCCACGTCGCCGATTGTGCGGCCAAGACCCGGTAACTCAATAGATTTCAGGAATTTATTCACGTTCGATTCTGTTGACGGCGTCACATTTCCGCTTATGGTATTAGGTAAAATTACTGGGCAGGCGCCTCGTGACGGGGGCTCTGCGGGCGCACATTGTAACGAAGCAATTGCGCCGTAGCGATGTGGTATAAGACTGCATCTGGGATTTTGTGAGCACTGCAGGTTTTCAGGGAACGCCTGCGTCGCTTTCTAGTGGCAAGAGCAGACCGACGATTGACTGTTAATAGCAGACGCGCAGGCAGGGATTTTGCAGGGACGCCAGCAGACGGCGAACCCTGCTTTGGTGCGCACCCATGAGTTTGCTGGGTGGATTTCGCGCCGACCAGCTGGTCAATAAGCTCGTTGCCGAGCAGCAGCCGGATTCCGCGTCAGCCAAGAAACTCGTCGACCGCATCAAGAGAATCGGACCCAAGGTCATTCCCGCGGCGATCGACGCGCTCGCCCTTTCGGACAAGTCCCACACGATGGTGTTCGTGGACATCCTGTCCAGCCTGGTCGACGACAAGTCGCTCGAGCTTTACAAGGAAGGCCTGGCCGACGGCAACGAGCGTGTCGTCTCGGGCACGTCCTGGGCGCTGTCGAGCAGCACGAATTACAACGCGAATAATCTCCTGTCGTTCTTCGACGACCCCGAAGTCTCGAAACCGGCCTTGATCGAGGTACTGCGGGTCCACAAGCAGGACCTGAGCGTTCACGAACTGCTGCAGCGCGCCTACGAATCGGACCCCAAGGAGTCGGCCGCGCTGTTCAAGATCATCGAGGACACGATTCGTGTCGAGATGATCCCCGACCTGATATCCCGCCTGGGTGGCCGTGACCCGGTCATCAAAGTCCACATCATCAACCTGATCACGAAATTCGACCGCCCGGAGGTCAACCAGGCGCTCGAGATGCAGCTTCGTGATCCCAACAAGATGGTCCGCAGCGCCGCGCTGACTGCTCTTGCCAGCCGCGGCGATGCCGTCAACATCGCCGCTGTCGCCAAGCTGCTGCAGGACCCCGATATCGACGTCCAGAACAAGGCTGTCGACATGATGGTGCACCTCAATCACCCCGAGACCGTCAAGTACCTGACCGATGCGCTCAAGGACGAATCCGAATACGCGCGACGGGCTGCGGTCGAGGTTCTGAACGAGGTCGGCACGAAAGACTCGGTCAAGGAGCTGTTTGAGGTCATCAAGGACGACGACTGGTGGGTCCGGTCGCGTGCCGGTGACGCGCTGGCCGAGATCGGCGGTCCCAAGGTCGTCAATTCTGTCGTGCAACTTATCAAGGACGAGGACGAGGAGATCCGCCGCACCGCGATCGAGATCCTCAATGCGACCAAGGACGAGGCGGCCGTCGACCACCTGATCAAGGCCACCCATGACGACGACTGGTGGGTCAAGGAGCGCGCTGTCGACGCCCTGTCAAAGATCGGCAGCCCGAAGGCCCTTCCGCGCCTGGAGGAAATGCTGGGCCAGAATCCCAAGACCGACACGGTAATCGTACGCGCACTCGGCAAGCTCGGCGACCAGAAGCACATCACCAAGATCGTACCCTTGCTCAACAGTCCCGAGCGCGACGTCCAGGTGGAGGCCATAAGGGCTATTTCACAGCTGGCCGATGAGTCGCATGCAGAGACCGTGCGCGGCGTGCTGCAAAAGATCAAGCAGGCCGACGAGCCGACGATTATCAACAGCGCCGACAAGGCACTGAAAGATCTCGACGCCCGTTTCTCGGAAACCGTTTTGGCCGAAAACGTGCGAGCCAGGAAGATCGGCGAACACACCAAGACCATGCTGCTCGACGACGACGACCTGTCGAAAATGCTCGAGGAAGCCAAAGCTCAGACCGCCGCTGCACAAATCGAAAAGGACCCGACGGCCACGACGCCGGCCGTGGCGACAGCGCCGCCGCAACTCGATATCTCGAAGCTCAACCCGGGCGACGTGATCGACGGCCGATACAAGTACCTCGAGAAAATCGGCAAGGGCGCGTTCGGCACCGTACTGCTGATGCAGGACACGGTGGTCGAAGAACAGCTCATCCTCAAATTCTTGAACCCCAACGTCTCGTCCGACGAAGAGATGATGAAGCGCTTCGTCCACGAGCTGCGATACTCGCGCAAAATTACCCATCGCAACGTCATCCGAATCTATGACTTCCTGCACCTGCAGGGCAGTTATGCGATTTCGATGGAGTACTTCCCGTCACACACCCTGAGCGGCGAGATCCCGGACAACAAGCCGATGGATATCAAGAAAGTGCTCAAATTCTCGCGCGACATCGCCACCGGCATGACGGTTGCCCACCAGGCCGGCGTCATCCACCGCGACCTCAAGCCCGCTAACGTGCTGGTCAATGACGAGGGCCTGCTCAAGATCGTGGACTTCGGCGTTGCGGCGGCCGCCGCGAGCGGCGACACCCAGTTGACCAAGACCGGTTACGTCATTGGCTCGCCAAAATACATGGCGCCAGAACAGATTCTCGGCAAGAAGGTCGACGAAACGGCCGACATCTATAGCGTCGGCGTCATCATGTACGAGATGTGCACCGGCGTGCCGCCTTACAGCCGCGGCGACCACATGTCGGTGATGTACCAGCACGTCCAGGGCAAGGCCAAGCAATGCCAGGAGATCAATCCCGAGATCCCCGACGAGTTTGCCGCCGTCGTTGCCAAGGCCATGTCGGTCGACAAGACCAAGCGCTACCAGTCGATGGAAGAACTTACGGAGGCGCTCGACCAGATTCGGGTGTAATCTCCGCAGACCATGGCACGAATAGACGCATTCCTGAAACTCGGCCTCGCCCAGGGCTGTTCGGACGTCCACCTGTCGGTCGGCGTTCCGCCCATGTTGCGCATGAACGGCGACCTCATGCCCATCAAGTTTCGCGAGCTCACGGATATCGAGCTGGAGACCTACATCCGCGAGATCCTGACGGGCAACCAGCAGGAAAAGCTCGAGGCGGGCCACGACCTCGACTTCTCGTACGTTGCGGACGAAGGCGGCCGTTTTCGCGTCAACGTGTTCCGCAAGGTGACCGGCTACGGCGCCGTGTTCCGGCACATTCCGCCCGACGTCCCAACACTCGAACAACTCGACATGCCGAAGGTGCTTTACGACTTTTGCGACATCCACCAGGGCATGGTGCTGGTCACAGGATCGACCGGTACCGGCAAGTCGACCACGCTGGCAGCGATGATCAACCACATCAATGAGCATCGCAATCTCAATATCATCAGCCTCGAGGACCCGATTGAGTTCGTCCATCCCAGCAAGAAGTGCCAGGTCATCCAGCGCGAGCTCGGCACGCACCTCACGTCGTTCGCCGACGGGGTGCGCTCGGCGATGCGCGAGGACCCCGATGTCATCCTGGTCGGCGAGTTGCGCGACGCCGAGACGATCTCGATGGCGATGACGGCGGCCGAGACCGGCCACCTGGTGCTCGGCACCCTGCACACGACCGGCGCCGTCAAAACGATCGACCGTATCATCGACGCCCTGCCCGGCGAACTGCGCGAGCAGACCAAGGCATTCCTGTCCATGAGCCTCAAGGCCGTCGTCACCCAGGTCCTGTGCAAGACGCCCGATGGCCGTGGCCGGCGCGCCGTGCTCGAGGTCCTTGTCAACACGCGGGCTATCGCCAAGCTGATTACCACGGACCAGACGCACCAGATCCCGTCGCAGATCCAGACCGGCAAAGATCTGGGCATGCAGCAGCTCGACCATGCCCTCCTCGACGCGATTCAGCGCAAGGAGGTCGATCCCGACGATGCGTTCCGTTTTGCCAACGACAAGCGCAAGTTCACGCGCTTCGTTACTGACACGGAACTCGTCCGCACGATCGACACGAGCGCCACCGGAAGGTTTGCGAATGAGTAAGATCGACCAGTACCTCGAAGCGATGCTGAAGAGCAACGCGTCGGACCTGCACTTCGTTTCGGGTGATCCGATTCGCGCGCGCATTCACGGAGAGTTGACGGTCCTGGTCGAAGAACCGCTGTCAGCCGAACTCGCGCAGGAAGCGCTGTTCGAGATTATGGACGGGACGACCCAGCGGACCTTCGAGCAAGAAGAAGCTGCGGATTTTGCGTACGAGATCGAGGGCTTGTCTCGTTTTCGCGCCAACGCGTTTCGGCATCTCAACGGCATCGGCGGCATTTTCCGCGCCATCCCGTCCAAGGCGCTGACGCTCGACGACCTCGGAATGCCAGCGGTCATCCGCGACATGTGCAAGCAGACCTCGGGCATGATCCTCGTGACCGGCAAAACCGGCTCGGGCAAGTCGACTACGCTGGCCGCGATGATCGACTCGATCAACAAGAACATGAAAGGCCACATCCTGACCATCGAGGACCCGATCGAGTTCGTGCACAAGACGCAGCAGAGCCTGATCAGTCAGCGCGAGATCGGCGTGCACAGCCCGTCGTTCGCTGAAGCCCTGCACTCGGCCTTGCGCGAGGATCCCGATGTCATCCTCGTTGGCGAAATGCGCGACCTCGAAACCATCTCGATCGCCGTCACGGCGGCTGAGATGGGTATTCTGGTCATGGGGACGTTGCACACGAATGGTGCAGGCCAGACCGTCGATCGCATCATCAACTCGTTCCCGGCCGACAAACAAAGCCACATTCGCACGATGATCTCGACCTCGCTGCGCGGCGTCGTCTCGCAGCAGCTGCTGCCCACGAAGGGGCGTCCCGGCCGTGTCGCGGCGCTGGAAATCCTCATAAATACGTCAGCGGTCGCGAACCTGATTCGCCAGGGCAAGCTCGATCAGCTCGAGACGGCCATGCAGTCCGGCGGCAGTGTCGGCATGCAGACGATGGATGCGGCGCTCATGGGGCTGGTCGAGCAGGCCATGATCGCCGGCAAGGACGCCTACCTGCAGGCGAACGACAAGTCGAAGTTCGAACGCATGAAGCACGAAACCTGACACGCCACGTGGCATAATCGCGGCCTTCGAGATTGCGAATTGATCACCGCCGCGAATGCCCGAAACGCCCAGAAAAATCCTCGTCACGAGCGCCCTGCCCTATGTCAACGGCCACCCGCACATGGGCCACATGGTCGAGTACATCCAGACCGACATATGGGTCCGCTTCCAGAAGCTCGTCGGCAACGACTGCATCTATGTCTGCGCGTCGGACTCTCACGGCACGCCCATCATGCTCAAGGCGCGCGAACTCGGGATTACGCCCGAGGCGCTGACTGAGGGATATGCGCAGGAGTTCATCAACGACTTCAGCGACTTCGGCGTCGACTTCGACAATTACTACACCACGCATTCGCCCGAGAACGAGGCGCTGGTCGGCTCGATATACAGGACTCTGCGCGAGAGCGGTGACATCTACTCGCGCACGATCGAGCAGATGTACGACGAGCAGGAAAACATGTTCCTGTCGGACCGCTTCGTCAAAGGTACCTGCCCGAACTGCAAGGCCGAAGACCAGTACGGCGACGCGTGCGAGAACTGCAACAAGGCGACATCACCCGAGACGCTGATCGACCCGAAGTCCGTGCTGTCAGGCACCACGCCCGTGAAGCGCGAGTCCGAGCACTTCTTTTTCAAGCTCAGCGACTACGAGCAGCGCCTGCGCCAGTGGATGAGTGATTCGGCGCTGGACCGGAATGTCGTCGCCAAGCTCGAGGAATGGTTCGAGGTCGGTTTGCAGGACTGGGACATCTCGCGTGACGCGCCTTATTTCGGTTTTCGTATTCCGGATACCGAGGACAAGTATTTTTACGTCTGGCTGGATGCGCCCGTCGGTTACATGGCGAGCTTCAAGCACCTGTGCGATCGCACGGACGGGCTGGACTTCGACGAATACTGGAAGGCTGACAGCGACTGCGAGCTCTACCACTTCATCGGCAAGGACATCATGTATTTCCACACGCTGTTCTGGCCGGCCGTGTTGCAGGGCGCGGGTTATCGACAACCCACGAGCGTCTACGCGCACGGCTTCCTGACCGTCAACGGGCAGAAGATGTCGAAGTCGCGCGGCACGTTCATCAAGGCCCGGACCTATCTCGACAACCTGGACGCGTCCTACCTGCGTTACTACTATGCGGCCAAGCTCGGGCCGACGATCGAGGACATCGATCTCAATCTCGACGACTTCATCGCGCGAGTGAACTCCGACCTCGTCGGCAAGCTCGTGAACATCGCCAGCCGCTGCGCCGGGTTCATCAACAAGCGTTTCGACGGCAAGCTCGCCGACGAACTGCCCGAGATCGCGTTGTACGAACAGTTCGCCGACGCGGCCGACACGATCGCCGGTCATTACGAGGCGCGCGAATACTCGAAGGCAATCCGGGTCATCATGGCGCTGGCCGACGAGGCCAATCGCTACATTGACGACAAGAAGCCGTGGGTCATGATCAAAGACGACTTACAGCTCGACGACGTCCAGGCCGTGTGCACCCAGGGGCTCAACCTGTTCCGCAACCTGATGGTTTACCTGGCCCCGGTCATCCCGGCGGTTGCCGAAGGCGCCCGCGAATTCCTCGCCGAGAACGACTGGACCTGGTCGTGTGCCGGCACCCCGTTGCTCGGCGCCAGCATCAACAAGTTCCAACCCCTCCTCACCCGGGTCGAACAACAGCAGGTCGACACTATGATCGAACAGTCGAAAGACACTCACCCCGAGACGCCAGCAGCCGAGTCCAAGGACGAGGCGGACACGATCTCGATCGACGACTTCATGAAAGTCGATTTGCGCATCGCCCGCATCGAGGCCGCCAGCCCGGTCGAGGGCGCCGACAAGCTCCTGCAGCTGGAACTCAACGTCGGCGAGGACACGCGCAACGTGTTTGCCGGCATCAAGGCCGCCTACGAGCCCGAGAGCCTCGTCGGGCGGCACGTGATCGTGGTCGCCAACCTCGCGCCGCGCAAGATGCGCTTTGGCGTGTCGGAGGGCATGGTCCTGGCCGCCGGACCCGGCGGCAAGGACATTTTTCTGCTGTCGCCCGACGACGGCGCCGAACCGGGGATGCGCGTCAAGTAGACCGGAACTGGCATGACCGAGATCATCGTCATCCTCGTTGGCACGGTACTCGTCAATAACTTCGTGCTGGTGCGTTTCCTGGGCCTGTGCCCGTTCATGGGGGTATCGAAGAATCTCGAAGCGGCGGCCGGCATGTCGCTGGCGACGACCTTCGTGCTCACGCTGTCGTCGGCAACCGCCTACCTGCTGCACCAGTACGTACTCGTGCCGCTCGACCTCGAATACCTGCGCACCATTGCGTTCATCCTCGTCATTGCGGCAAGCGTGCAGTTCACGGAGATCATGGTGCGCCGGCTCAGCCCGCTGTTGCACCAGGTTCTCGGCATCTTCATCCCGCTGATTGCAACCAACTGCGCCGTGCTCGGCGTGGCTTTGTTGAACGTCCAGCAATCCAAGGGCTTCGTGCAGTCCGTGTTCTTCGGTTTCGGCGCCGCGGCCGGCTTTGCGCTCGTACTGGTGATGTTCGCGACGATTCGCGAGCGCCTCGAGGCTGCCGATATTCCGGCGCCGTTTCGCGGCACGGCCATTGCGTTGATGACCGCGGGCATCATGTCGCTCGCTTTCATGGGCTTTTCCGGCATGGCCCGGCCATAGAGGACGCGCATGTGGGAAGCCATCGCGACTATTGCCGTTCTCGCCCTCATAGCCGGGGTCGCGCTCGCGTACGCCTGGCGCAGCCTGCCCTCCGACGCCGGGAAACTCGTCGATGAAGTCGACCACCTGCTGCCCCAGACGCAATGCGCGCAGTGCGGCTACCCGGGGTGCCGGCCCTATGCACAGGCGATCGTGGATGGGGAGGCGGACATCAACCTGTGCCCGCCGGGCGGCGACGGTACGGTTCGGCAGCTTGCCGCACTGCTGGGCCGAGAACCGCTGCCGCTGGCCAAGCCACCGCCCGGTGAGCGCGTCGTGGCCGTCATTGACGAAGCCATCTGTATCGGCTGCACGCACTGCCGCGCCGCCTGCCCCGTCGATGCCATCGTGGGTGCGCACCAGCTGATGCATACGGTGATCGACAGCGAGTGCACCGGCTGCGAGCTCTGCATCGCGCCCTGCCCGGTTGACTGCATTAGCCTGCGGAGCGCGTCGTGAGCGCTCCGACCTATGACCTCGGCAAGCTGCATGGCGGGCTGCGCCTGCCAGCCCACAAGCAGATCTCGACGTCCTCGCCGATCGTCCAGGTCCCGGTGCCGTCGCAACTGGTCCTGCCGTTGGCCCAGCACGCCGGCGACCCGGCCCAGCCCGTCGTCGGCATCGGCGAACGCGTTCTCAAGGGCCAGCTGATCGCGGAGAGCGAAGGTTCGCTTGGCGCGCCGGTGCACGCCTCGTCGTCGGGCAAGATCGTCGCGATCGAGCCCTGGCCCGTGCCGCGGCGCTACGGCGACAACGCGCCGTGCATCGTCATCGAGTGCGACGGTGAGGACCGGGCCATCGAGCCGGCCGAGACAACACCGGACTATCGCGAGCTGTCGCCCGATGCGCTGCTGACGCGCATTCTCCAGGGCGGCATTGTCGGCCTGGGCGGCGCCGTGTTCCCAACGGCGCAAAAACTGATGCAGGCGACGACCTGTGAACTCGAATACCTGATTCTCAACGGCGTCGAGTGCGAGCCCTACATCAGCTGCGACGACATGCTGATGCGGGAGTACGCCGACGAACTGCTCGGCGGCGCGCGGATTCTCCTGCACGCGCTAGGCATCGAAACCTGCTACATCGTCGTCGAAAGCGACAAGCCCGAAGCCCTGGACCGCCTCGGCGAAGCACTGGGTGAGCTGGGCGACGAGCGGCTCATCCTCAAGCAGGTGCCCACCATCTATCCCTCGGGTGGCGAAGACCAGCTCGTGCAGCTGGTCGCCAATCGCGAGGTGCCGTCCGGCGGGCTGCCGACCGACGTCGGCTGCCTCGTCCAGAACGTGGGTACCGCTGCGGCCATCCATGACTGGATCGTCCACAACGAACCGCTGATTTCGCGTGTCACGACCGTAACCGGCGACGGCGTTGCCAACCCCGTCAACGTCGAGGCCAGGCTGGGGACGACAGTGGCCGACATCATCGAATACATTGGTGGCTACACGGACCAGGCGCAGCAGCTCGTGATCGGCGGTCCAATGACCGGCAAGTCCGTCACGACTGACCGCGTACCGCTGGTCAAGGCGACCAATTGCATCCTCGTGATATCCGAGGCACCGGCAATCGGCCCCGAGATGCCCTGTATCCGCTGCGGCGACTGCGCCGCGGTATGTCCCGTGCAACTGCAGCCGCAACAGCTGTTCTGGTATGCCTGTGCCGACGACGAAGCCAAGCTGCGCAGCCATGGCCTTACCGATTGCATCGAATGCGGCTGCTGCGACCTCGTCTGCCCGAGTCACATACCGCTGACTTTCGATTTCCGCATGGCCAAGGCCCGCATTCGCGAGCTGGCCGACGAGAAGGCGCGCGCCGAGCGGGCGCGGCAACGCTTTGAGGCCCGCAACGAACGCCTGGAGCAGGAGCAACAGCAACGCGAGCAGGAGCTCGCTCAGCAAAAAGAGGATGCGAAGAAGTCCGGCGCGGACGCGATTGCCGAGATCATGAAGCGCAGGCAACAGAAGGACGAGGATCAGTAATGGAATTCGTCCGTCGTGAAGCGCCCTACCTGACCCCCAAGGCCGACGTCCAGTCGATGATGCTGCAGGTGCTGCTGGCGCTGGTGCCCGCTGCGCTCGCTCACGTGTGGTATTTCGGGCCTGGATTCATCTTCAACCTCATCGTCGCCACGGCATTCTGCGTTGGCGGCGAGTTCCTGATGATGCGGGCGCGGGGCCGGGATCCGCTCGTTGCCCTGTCCGACTTCAGCGCCGTCGTGACGGCTGTCCTGCTCGCATTCGCGCTGCCATCATTGACGCCCTGGTGGGTAACGGCAACCGGCGCCCTGTTCGGCATCGTCGTCGCCAAGCACCTCTACGGGGGCATCGGCTTCAATATCTTCAACCCGGCAATGGCCGGCTATGTCGTCATCCTGGTCGCGTTCCCGATGGAGATGAATCTCTGGGTGGCGCCGCGCATGGGCGACATCGACTATATCCACCTGAGCGTCCTGCAGACGCTCTCCTACACGCTGACGGGCGCGCTGCCCGACGCGTTGACCTTTGATGCGATCAGCCGCGCCACGCCGCTGGATGCGATGCAGTCGGGCCTGCGCAACATGCAGACCTACGCCGAGATGCGCACCAACCCGATGATGGGCGACTTCGGCGGCCGCGGCTGGGAGTGGCTCGGCAACTTCTTCGCCATAGGCGGCGCCTGGCTGGTCCTCAAGAAGATCATCCGCTGGCAGATTCCCACCGGCGTGCTGCTCGGACTGCTGGTGCCGGCCGGCATCATGTACCTGGCGGCACCGGGCAGCAACGCGGCGCCCGGATTTCACCTGTTCTCGGGCGCGACGATTCTGTGCGCGTTCTTCATCGCCACCGACCCGGTGTCGGCGGCAACGAGCCCGCGTGGGCGGCTGGTTTACGGCGTCGGCATCGGCTTCCTGATCTTTGCGATTCGCAAGTGGGGCTCCTACGCCGACGGTGTCGCGTTCGCCGTGTTATTGATGAACATGGCGACGCCTGCCATCGACTACCTGACCCGGCCGCACATCGTTGGCCACGACCGCAAGGGTGACCCGGGATGAGCGCATCCAGCATCCTCAGAACCGGGCTCACGCTGGCTGTTATTGGCGCCGTCTGCACCACGCTCGTCGCAGCCACCTACCAGGCCACCAGAGACCGTATCGCGGCCAACGACAAAGCTCTGCTCGAACAAAGCCTGGCGCCGGCCCTCTCGGGAATCTTCTTCGACAGCGGCGTCACCGAGTCGCGTCTCGTATTGCAGCCTCCGCATGAGCTGCCCGGCAACGACCCGGCCGTAATTTACCGGGTGTTTGCCGAAGGCGAGCCTGTCGCCGCCCTGTTTGCCGTGACGGCGCGCGACGGATTCTCGGGCCCGATCCGGGTACTCGTCGGCATCGAAGTTGACGGCACGGTAACGGGCGTCCGGATTCTCCAGCACCGCGAAACGCCGGGGCTGGGCGACAAGATCGAGTCCGCGCGGTCCGACTGGGTATTCCAGTTCGACGGCCGCTCGATCGGCGATCCGGCGCTGGAGAGCTGGGCAATCCGTGGGGACGGCGGAGAATTCGACCAGCTCACGGGGGCGTCGATTACGCCGCGCGCCGTCATCAAGGCTATCCGCGACACGTTGCTATACTTCGGCGCCAATCGCGACGAGATTTTTCGCGTTGCCGCCACCGAGGAGGACGAATGACAACCGGCGTGTGGACAGAACGACTGCGCAACGGGCTCTGGAGGGATAATCCGGGCCTGGTGCAGCTGCTCGGCCTGTGCCCGCTGCTGGCCGTCACCTCGACGTTTGTCAATGGCCTCGGTCTCGGCATCGCGACCCTGCTCGTGCTGACGTTTTCCAACGCGCTCGTCTCGGCGACGCGGCGCTGGATACAGCAGGAAATCCGCATCCCGATCTACGTGCTGATCATCGCCAGCCTCGTCACCTGCACGGAACTCATCTTCAAGGCGTGGTTCCCGACGCTTGACCGGTCACTCGGCATCTTTATCCCGCTGATCGTCACCAACTGCGCGATCGTTGCCCGAGCCGAGATTTTCGCGTCCCGCAATACGATTGGCGCGAGCATCGCCGACGGTCTCGGCATGGGCGCCGGTTTCGCGCTGCTGCTCATGGCCCTGGGCGCATTCCGCGAACTCGTCGGCCAGGCGTCGCTGGCAGGGTTCTCTTTCGCCGACAGCGGCTTTCTGCTTGCCATCCTGCCACCCGGCGCCTTCTTCGCGCTGGCGCTGGCCGTAGCGCTCAAGAATCGAATCGACGGCAAGCCCGGGAGATGAACAAGGACAAGCGCACGGCAATCTACTCGAAGCTCCGCGAGCTCAATCCCAGTCCGGACACGGAGCTGCATTATGCGAGCCCGTTCGAACTTCTCATTGCCGTGATTCTCTCGGCCCAGGCAACGGATGTCGGCGTCAACAAGGCAACGAGCAAACTCTACCCGGTCGCCAACACGCCGGAGGCGATCCTCGGGCTGGGCGTGGATGGATTGAAGCCGTACATCAAGACGATCGGTCTTTTCAACAACAAGGCCGAGAACATCATCAAGACCTGCCGCATACTGATCGAGGAGCATGGCAGCGAGGTGCCGAGGAACCGCGCGGATCTCGAGAAGTTACCCGGGGTTGGCCGCAAGACGGCCAACGTGATCCTCAACACGGCCTTCGGCGAACCGACGATTGCCGTCGACACCCACATTTTTCGCGTTTCCAACCGAACCGGCATTGCCAAGGGCAAGACACCGCTGGAGGTTGAGAAGCGGCTCGTGCGCCTGACGCCCGATGAATTCAAGAAAGACGCCCACCACTGGCTGATCCTGCACGGCCGCTACGTTTGCAAGGCGCGCAAGCCGATGTGCGCCGAATGCGCCATCGAACCGTGGTGCGAATACCGCAAGAAGGAGCTGCCGTGATCTTCGGCCAGGACCGCAACGAGTTGCGCAGGATGTACGCCGACGCCTGGCAAAAACGGGTCGACGGCCAGGTGCTGTCGCCGCTCGAGGCGCAGATCGCGCAGGTCGTCGAGGAACACCCCGAATACCAGGACGCCGTGACCGGCGATCTCGACAAGGACTTTGCTGTCGAAGGCGGCCAGACCAACCCGTTCCTGCACATGGGGCTGCACCTCGGCATTCGCGAACAGGTTGCGACCAACCGCCCCGCCGGCATCGCCGCGATCTTCCAGGCGCTGGCCGCCCGGGTCGGTGATGCCCACGAGGCCGAACATCGCATGATCGACTGCCTGGCCGAGACGCTCTGGGAGTCGCAGCGCCAGAACCAGCCGCCCGACGACGCGGCCTATCTCGAACGATTGCGCAAGTTGTAATAAATCCCGCTATCGTTTGGTCTGTCTGTAGGAGCCCGCCCCTGGCGGTTGTAGGAGCCCGTCCCAGCGGGCGATATGATGAGTGTATGAACAACCTGACCGCACAGTACCCCGTCTCCGGCGCCGGCCTGGGCCTGCGCCGCCCGATCGCCGACCAGCTCAAGGAAGTTCCTGCTGGTGAGATCGACTTCATGGAGATCGCGCCCGAGAACTGGATCCACGTGGGCGGCAAGCTCGGCAAGAAGCTGCGCTGGTTTACCGAGCGTTACCCGTTCCTGATTCACGGCCTGTCGCTGTCGATCGGCTCGCCGGCGCCGCTCAACGAGCAGCTCGTGCACGACATCAGGGACTTCATGGCCGAGCACAACATCCGCATGTATTCGGAGCACCTGAGCGCCTCCAGCGACGACGGCCAGCTGTACGACCTGATGCCGATACCGTTTACCGAGGACGCCGTGAAGCACGTGGCCGCGCGCGTCAAGCGTGTGCAGGACATCCTCGAGCAACGCATCGCGCTCGAAAACGTGTCCTACTACGCACCGACGGACACCGCGATGAGCGAGTCCGAGTTCACGCTGGCGGTGCTCGAAGAAGCCGACTGCGACCTGATGCTCGACATCAACAACATCGTCGTCAACAGCATCAATCACCGCTACGACGCGCTCGAGTTCCTGCACCGCATGCCGGCCGAACGCATCCGCTACTTTCACATCGCCGGCCACTACGTCGAGGCCGAGGACCTGCGCATCGACACCCACGGCACGCCGGTCGACCAGCAGGCCTGGGCGCTGCTGGCCGAGGCGTACGCGCATTTCGGCGTCGTCCCGACGTTGCTCGAGCGCGACTTCAACTTTCCTCCTATCCAGGAGTTGCTCCAGGAGGTAACGCACATTCGGGAGCTTCAACTTGCAGCAGCGAATAAGGAAGCCGCCAATGGCTGAGCTGCCCGAATTCAAGCAAAAGCTTTACGCATTTGCGGGACACATTCGCGATCCCGAGAACGTGCCGGCGCCCGAAGGCATCGAAGAGCGCCGCATGGCGATCTACCGGGAGCTGTTCTTCAATAACATTCGCAACCTGCTGGCAACGATGTTCCCGGTCATCCGCAAGCTGCACAACGATGACCAGTGGCACGCGAAGATCCGCCAGTTCATGCAGCACCATCGCGCAGAAACGCCCTACTTCCTGCAATTGCCACAGGAGTTCCTGGCCTTTCTGCAGAACGAGTACGAGTTGCAGGACGACGACTACCCGTTCCTGCTCGAGCTGGCGCACTACGAGTACGTCGAGCTGGCGCTATCGATCTCCGAGGAGACCAACAATCTTGAGGGCGTCGATCCGGACGGCGACCTGTTGCAGCAGGCGCCGGTCAAGTCCGTGCTGGCCTGGGTGTATGCCTACCAGTACCCCGTGCATCGCATCAAAAAGGACTACACGCCGGCGGAACCTTCCGAGCAGCCGGTCTTCATCGCCGTCTACCGCCGCTCCGACGACAGCGTCGGATTCCTGGAACTGAATCCGATGACCGCGCGACTGCTCGAGGCCATCGACAACAACGACGCACAACTGTCGGGCGAGGCGCTGCTGCGCGCCCTTGCTGCGGAGATCAGCTACACCGATGTCGACGCGCTCGTACAGCACGGTGGAGCAGCGCTCGAAGAAATGCGACAGCTGGAAATACTGACCGGGACGCGCGTTCCCGCTTGAGGAGATCTGCAATGGACAAGGTCCACATGTACTGGAAGCGCGTCGTGAACGTGCTCGAGCCCGCCGGCGACTGGGTCGCGCTGCTGCCGATCCGCCTGCTCATGGCTTACGAGTTCGGCAGTGCAGGGCTCAGGAAAAAAGAGGCATCGGAAACCTGGTGGGGCGACGTGCCGAGCTGGTTCGAAAACTCGCTCGAGAACTTTCCATTCCCGATCAGCCTGTTTCCGCCCAGCTTCAACTGGTTCATGGTGACCTGGATCGAGATACTGGGCGCCATTGCGCTCGTGCTCGGCCTGTTTACCCGCTTCTGGGCGTTTAGCCTGATCATCGTCACATGGGTGGCGATCCTCGGCGTCCACTGGCCCGACAGCTATTCGAGCCTGGCCGAGCTCTGGAAGGGATACGCAGTCTCAGACAATGGTTTCGGAAACTACCGTATCCCATTGTTATTCCTGGTAATGCTTTTGCCACTCGTGTTCCACGGCGCGGGCAAGTTGAGCCTCGATCACGTCCTCGCCAAGCGCTTCAAGTAAGCACATTCGACCCGTCTAATTCGACGCCACGCACCCGGTTCGGCAGAATCGACCGGGTGCGCTCATCGTTCGTACTGGTAATTTCCAAAGTCGCCGCGACTCTGCTCCTGTTTGCGGCAACGCAGACTATCGCGGAACCGATCGAAGACAAGGTCTGGCTCGAGATCCGGAGTCCGAATTTCATCATCACCGGCACCAAAGACGAGGACCGTCTCCGTGAGATCGCCCGGGACGCCGAGGTGTTCAGGGCGGCTGTACTCGCGGTAACCGGGATCGAACCTTCAAAGTACACCCGTCCCGTCCAGGTTTACCTCGTACCCAACCGACAATTCCAGCAATTGACCGGCCATGACAAATGGGCGGCGGTTACCGCCCGGCAACGGTGGGGCGATTTCACGATGGTGCTTGACTCTGCCGTGGTACGGAAAACGGCAGCGGTCTGGCATGAATACGTCCACACCATCCTCAACGGGCAACTGGGAATCGATTTCCCACTGTGGTACTCGGAAGGTCTGGCAGAGTATTTTGCAAACTCCCGCTCATTCCAGGGGACTTTCACCCTGGGTGAACCCAGTAACTTTCACTTGCGGCAGTTTTATTACAGGTCTCTGATCGAACCTCACGAGCTTCTGACATCGACTGCATACGCGAACTATGATGACGATGAACGGTCCTCGTTCTACTCCTGGTCGTGGCTGCTCGTTCATTTTTTGCAGCACTCAACCAGGGCTGAAGTCCCCCTCGGAGAAGGTCTCACTCGGTACTATGAAGCGCGCAGGTCGGGCCAGGGCGAAGTCGAAAGTTTCGTAACTGCCTTCAAGATTCAGCCAGACGAACTTCGCGAGAAACTCGCGCGGTATGGTGAGAGGGAGTGCTGCGATTACATCGATCTCGATGAAGAAACCCTGCTGGACGAACTCGATGTAACCCTTCGGAAGCTGCCAAGGCCCGAGATCGCGCTTGCCCTGGGTCGTATCGCCGTGGCGTTTGACGATTCCGAACTGGCCGGACAATGGCTGGGCAGTGCGCGAGAGTATGACGACGCGCTCGCCCAGGCTCTTGCACACGAAGCAGTGCTGGAAGCTCAGGCGGAAAATTTTTCAAAAGCCGGCAAACTCATTGATGAGGCAGCTTCGATTTCGCCTGATAACCCGCGCATCCAGATAGAACTGGCGAATTTCCTTATCGGGCGGCACAAACGCAATGCAGAGACGAATGACCATGCGGACATTCATGCCGCACAGAGCGCACTTGCCAAAGCCTGGGCCCAGGACAAGTCGCTGGCGAATATCTATGCGCTAACGGGCGATACGTACCTGATCCTGGGTGACAAACCCGAACGAGCGGTTGAAATGTTCGAGCAGGCGGTCACGCTGAGTCCAACCAATCGACGGTTCCGGTACGGGCTGGCCTTGGCCTACAGTAAAGCTGGTGACAACGATTCTGCGGTCAAAATCGCCAAGTCGCTGACCAATTGGGCTCACGGTGACGACGAGATAACCAGGCAGGCGCAAGAGCTCATCAATGAGTGGGAGAAGTCTCATGGCGAAACAATCGAGTCTGTCGGAGACCATTGAAGCTCAGGCCCTCGAGGCCTGGTTCCGTGCCGCGGCAGGTGTCGAGGAAGGCACCTTTCGCTGGACCCGTGTCCGCCAGGGGGATGCGATGTGCTACGCGTCGTCCCCCGAGCCGAGCATCCTGATCAACCGCGTCATCGGGATTGGTTCCGAGTACCGGCCGACGCTGGAGCAACTAACGAACATACGGCGGCTGTATGCCAATGCCGACATTGCACGTTTCTTCCTGCACGTCATTCCCGATCGCATCGGCGACGACTACGCCGAGCTCCTTTCTGAAGCCGGCTACGAGAAGTACCGCGGCTGGATGAAGTTCGAGCGCGGGCCGGGTGACGTCGGCGAGATCAAAACCGATCTCGCCCTGCGCAAGATCGGACCCGAGCACGCGGTGGCGTTTGCCTCCATTGTCGGCAACGCCTTCGATTTCACGGAAGAGTTCCAGCCAGCGATTGCGGCACTCGCCAATGACGACAACTGGCACCTGTACATGGGTTTCGACGGCGACACCCCGGCCTGCACAGGAGGGCTGTTCATGAAGGACGGCATCGGTTATCTCGACTTCGGCGCAACGCACCCGGACTTCCGGCGCCGCGGCGGCCAGACCAGCCTGCTCAACACGCGCGTCCAGGTAGCACTGGATGCCGGTTGCTCATCGATCGTGACGATGACCGGCGAGGCCGTGCCCGGCGACGAACAGCATTCCTACCACAACATCCAGCGCGCGGGATTCGAAGAGGCGTATTTGCGCGAGAACTGGATTCCCGCCGGCCGATGATCAGGCGGCAAGCTCGCGGACGATGACTTCGTAGTCGAGCGTCGACTCGGCTTTCATCGAATTGGTGATCAGGCAGTGCTTTTCGGCTTTTTCGAGCAGGCCTTCGGCCTTGCCCTCGCGAATGCCCTCGGGCACCTCGAGCCTGACCTTCAGCCGGAAACTCGTGAACTGCGTCGCCTTGTCGACCTTGTCGAGATCGCCGACCGCATCGCAACTCAGGGAGATCCACTCCATCCTCGACGCGCGCGCAATCGCACGGAATGTGAGGATGAAGCAGTCGGCAACCGCCGCAACGAGCAGCGTCTCCGGAGACCAGAGATCACCGGGTCCGCCAAACTCTGCCGGGCCAGCCGACGTCACGGACTCGAGGCCGGGGCTTTCCAGCAATATGTTGGAATCAGTAACGGCAGACGCCTTGACGACGTAATGATGAGGCAAATCCTGCACGGCATGGTCTCCTTTGCAGCCGCCACTAGGATCAGCCGGCCCCGGCAGAGCCTCAATACGTAGTTTTCGCAGGCAATGCGCCTACTTGCGCTTCCTGGGCATGTACAGGTCGGTCAGCGTGCCGTCCATCGCCTCTGCCGCAAACGCTACCGTCTCCGACAGCGTCGGGTGCGGATGCACGGTCAATCCGATGTCCGCCGCGTCGGCGCCCATCTCGATCGCGAGACCAACCTCGGCAATCAGGTCGCCGGCGTTCGGGCCGACAATGGCGCCACCGAGTACCCTCTCGGTCGACTTGTCCCAGAGCAGCTTGGTGAACCCTTCCGGCCGATTCAGAGACAGTGCGCGGCCGCTCGCGGCCCAGGGAATCTGGGTCTTCTCGTAGTCGATGCCCTGCTCTTTTGCTTCGTTTTCGGTCAGCCCAACCCACGCAACTTCGGGATCCGTATACGCCACCGACGGAATCGTCCGGGCGTCGAAGTAACTCTTTTCACCGGCCGCCGCTTCGGCAGCCACCTTCGCTTCATGCGTGGCCTTGTGCGCCAGCATCGGCCCGGGCACAAGGTCGCCGATCGCAAAGATGTTTTCGACATTGGTGCGCATCTGCTTGTCGACTTCGATGACGCCCCGTTCGTTCACGAGCACGCCCGCTTTTTCGGCATCGAGCTTGTCGCCGTTGGCGCGCCGGCCGACAGCGACCAGCACCCGGTCGTACACGCCAACCTCGGGCGCGTTCTTGCCTTCGAAAGTGACCTCGATGCCCGGCGTCGTCGCCCGCATGCCGGTAACCCTGGTCGAGGTCATGATCGCCTCGTAGCGCGGCTTGACGACCTTCAGGAACGGCCGCAGCAGGTCCTTGTCGGTACCCGGCATGAGCTGGTCCATGAGCTCGACGACGCTGACGTCGACACCCATCGCCGCATAGACACAGGCCATCTCGAGGCCGATGATGCCGCCGCCCACGACGAGCAGCCGCTTGGGCAGGGGATGCAGTTCGAGCGCGCCGGTCGAGTCGATGATCCGCGGGTCATCCGGCAGGCCCGGCAGCTGCACGGGCTCGGAGCCGGCTGCGATGATGCATTTCTCGAACGCGATCGTCTCGCCGCTGTCGAGCACGAGCGACGTCGGCGATTCGAACCTGGCCAAGCCGTGGACGACCTTCACCTTGCGCTGTTTCGCAAGCTGCTCCAGCCCACCCGTCAATCGACCTACGACCGAATTTTTCCATTCACGCAGCTTGAGGGCATCGATCTTCGGCTGCCCGAACTCGATACCGTGCTCAGCCATCTCGGCGGCCTCGTCGACGACTTTCGCCGCATGCAGCAGCGCCTTCGACGGAATACAACCCACGTTGAGGCACACGCCGCCGAGCACGTCCCAGCGCTCGACGAGGATCACGTCCATGCCGAGATCGGCCGCGCGGAACGCCGCCGTGTAACCGCCCGGCCCTGCGCCGATAACGACCAGCTGGGCAGAATGAGTGGCGCTTGTTGAAGCTTTGCCGACCGCAGCCTGGATCTCCCCGGCGGCCATCGTCTGCGTTTCTGACGCCGCTGCCTCCGGCTCCGGCGAGGCTACCGCCTCGGCGCCGCCTTCGACGATGGCGACGACGTCACCGGTCGATACCGTGTCGCCAACCTTGACCTCGACCGAGGCGATCGTGCCCGCGTGGCTGGCTGGCACATCCATGGCCGCCTTGTCGGTCTCGAGCGTGACAAGCCCGTCCTCCACTGCCACCGTGTCGCCCGGCGACACGAGCAGCTCGATGACCTCGACGTCCGAGAAGTCGCCGAGATCAGGGACCTTGAGTTCGATCCTGTCCGCCACTACGGGGTCGCCTGCAGCAGTTTGTCGATATCGGCCAGCTGCTGGCCGAGGAATGTCGTGAAGCGCACGGCCGCGGCGCCGTCGATGACGCGGTGGTCGTAAGACAGGGACAACGGCAGCATCAGGCGTGGCTCGAAATCGCTGCCGTTCCAGACCGGCTGCATGGACGAGCGTGACACGCCGAGAATCGCCACTTCGGGCGCGTTTACGATGGGCGTAAACGCCGTGCCGCCAATGCCGCCGAGGCTGGAGATCGTGAACGTGGCGCCCTGCATCTTGTCGATCTTGAGCTTGCCGTCGCGGGCCGCCTTCGAAAGCGCGCCCAGCTCCTCGGCGAGCTCGTAAACATCCTTCTTGTCGGCGTCGTGTATGACCGGGACAACGAGCCCCTGGTCGGTGTCCGCGGCAAAGCCGAGATGTATATATTTCTTATATACAAGTGCTGTACCGTCATCCGACAGCGACGAATTGACCTTCGGGAATTCCTGCAGGGCGGCGACGACTGCCTTCATGATGAACGCCAGCGGCGTCAGCGAAATGCCGCGTTCCCTGGCCGAGCCCTTGAGCTCCTGCCGACGCGCCTCGAGATCGGTGATATCGGCGAGATCGTGCTGCGTGACGTGCGGCAGGTTGATCCAGCTCGCCTGCAGTCGCGGCCCCGAGATCTTTTGCACCCGTGTGAGCGGCTGCTCCTCAATTTCGCCGAATTTGGCGAAGTCCACCTTCGGCGTTTCGGGCAACGAGGGCCCCGCGGGCCCGGCCGCGTGGCCGCTCAGGATCGCCTTGACGAAGTTCTTAACGTCCTCGTGCAGCACGCGGTTCTTGGGTCCACTGCCTTTGACGTCGGGCAGGTTGACGCCGAGTTCCCGCGCCAGTTTGCGCACCGACGGGCTGGCGTGAGCCCGGGAGAATCCTGCCTCGTCGATCGTGGGCAGCGTCGCCGGAGCCGTGGGCCGGGTCGGCTGCTGCACGACAGGTGGCGCCTGCTCGGCGGGCGCAGGTGTCGGCGCAGCAGCTGCGGCAGCGGCTGACACTTCGGCCGCCGGTTTCTCGACCGGAGCCGCCTCGGTTTCCACGGCATCGACGATGGCCAGCGATGCGCCGGCCGACACCTTGTCGCCAACGCGAATCAGCACGTCCTCAATGCGCCCGGCGGTCGTCGCGGGCACGTCCATCGCCGCCTTGTCGGTCTCCAGGGTAACGAGCGGGTCGTCGATGGCGATTTCATCGCCCTTGTTGATGTGGACTTCAATGACCTCGACGTCTTCGAAATCGCCGAGATCGGGCACGACCAGAGTCTGTACCCCGGCCGACTTGCCGCCTTTCTGAGCCGGCGTCGCCAGCACCGTCGTATCGCCTGTAGGCTCATGCTGGATCGCTGGCGCAATGACGACCGTATCGGTCACCGAAACGCGCAGCTTGCCGATAACGCTGCCCGTATTGACCTTGTCGCCCACGGCCACACTGAGCTCCTCGACCATGCCGCCGTCGGGCGCGGGAACGTCCATCGCCGCTTTGTCGGTCTCGAGCGTGATGAGGCCGTCTTCCTTGTCGACCACGTTGCCCACGGCGACAAGCACTTCGATGACCTCGACGTCTTCGAAGTCGCCGAGGTCCGGCACCACGATGTCTATGATTTTCGCCACGGCCGCGAACCTACAGCGTCACCGGATCGGGGCGATCCGGGTCGATGCCATACGCCTCGATCGCTTCGACAACGGTCTTCTGGTCGAGCGCACCGTCGTCGGCGAGGGCTTTCAGCGCGGTGACCGCAATGTAGCGTCGATCAACCTCGAAGTGCTGCCGCAGCGCGGCGCGGCCGTCCGAGCGGCCGTAGCCATCCGTGCCGAGCGAGACAAAGCGTCCCGGCACCCAGCGCTCGATCTGGTCGGGCACGATCTTCATGTAATCGGTCGCCGCAACATACGGGCCCTTGCGATCGCCCAGCGCCTGCTCGATGTAGCTGTGACGTGGCTCGTCGTCGGGGTGCAGCTGGTTCCAGCGCTCGACCTCGAGTGCGTCGCGCCGCAGCTCGTTGAAGCTGGTTACCGACCACACGTCCGTCGGGATGCCGAAGTCCTTGAACAGCAGGTCTGCCGCGGCAATCACCTCGCGCAGGATCGTCCCCGAGCCCATGAGCTGCGCCCGGATCTTGCCCTGCCCGCCGACCTGCAGCAGGTACATGCCGCGCAGGATGCCATCCTCGACGCCCTTGGGCATCGGCGGGTGCACGTAGTTCTCGTTCATGCAGGTGATGTAGTAGAAGACGTCTTCCTGCTCGGCGATCATGCGCCGCAAACCATCCTGGACGATGACCGCCAGCTCGTAGGCGTAGGTCGGATCGTAGGAGTGGCAGTTCGGAATCGTGGACGCGTTGACCAGGCTGTGGCCATCCTGGTGCTGCAGACCCTCACCGGCCAGCGTCGTGCGCCCGGCCGTACCGCCGATCAGGAAGCCGCGCGACTGCATGTCGCCGCCGGCCCAGACGAAGTCGCC